>JGI24023J19991_10001235_pt1 | contig 19856 bp, 15 predicted proteins | sample Cruoilmetagenom1_FD_19991 | JGI IMG/M metagenome (IMG submission 19991) | reverse complement strand
TTCGGACACGTCGTCCGGCTAGCGCCAGCTCCATTAAAGTTGGTCAAGGAACATGAGCCCCGTGCGCACCCGCGCCCGCTTGCTGCACTTTGTGATGGTCAATCGATATGACGAGATCAGCTACTTGAAGAGGCGCTCGGGCACATAATCCAGTTGACCTGAGTCAACGCATTTTGCGAAATCTGGTGTTAAAGAAATCATTGGAAGTTCAGGGCGTAGCGTTTGTCTGGCCGGAGTTCCTTCTCCCCCTTCCTCCTGGCTAGATGTACACGTGTTAGCCAGAAGCCACGAGAAAAGCCCTCTCGAAGGAGACTCCGCGCATTGCGCGGGGTCTCTTTATTTGTTCTGTCGCCCGTCGCGCTTGCATTTTCTGCAGCGTCTTAAAGAACCCAGAGTCGCCAGCTACCTGCTACCGGCCTTTCCCTGACCGCTCCTGGCCATTAGCGATCGCGCTGTGACGCTCGGGCAGACCAATAGTTCGTCATCAGGGCTCGTCGGGTAATTTCTCGAAACGCTAAAGGCCAAGATTTACGGCTTGCTGCACCAGGAGGTTGACCGCGATCAACGCCCGAGCGGCCTGCTGTGCCAAAATCGAGGTGGGCTTTGGTGGCGTGAGTCTTGGAGAAGTTGTTGCCATGAAGATTGCCCAAATTTCGCCGTTGATCGAAAGCGTCCCGCCGAAGCTTTATGGTGGAACCGAGCGTGTTGTTTCGTATCTGACCGAGGAGTTGGTTGGCCAGGGTCACGATGTCGTGCTGTTCGCAACTGGAGACTCGCAGACTACGGCCGAACTCGTTCCCTGCTGGCCCGAGGCCCTGAGGCTGGCACCGGTTCGCGACACGATGCCGTACAATGTGCTGCAACTCGAACAAGTGCGCAGACGCGCACGAGATTTTGATATCTTGCATTTTCACAGCGACTTTATGCATTTCCCACTTGTCCGGAACCTCGCCTGCGATTCCGTGACAACGATGCATGGCCGCCTCGACCTGCCCGACTATTGGCCGCTGTTTTCGGAATACGGTGACATGCCGTTGGTATCCATCTCCGATCATCAACGTCTGCGTCTATCCGCGCGTTGGCTTGCAACGATCCATCACGGTCTTCCGCCAGACCTTTACGAGTTCTCTTCCGCAGGAGCCACTGGGTACCTGGCATTCCTCGGGCGCATATGCCCGGAGAAACGTCCCGATCGGGCCATCGAGGTTGCCGCGCGCTCCGGTCTAGAGCTCAAGATCGCCGCGAAGGTCGACAAAGTGGACCAGGCTTATTTCGATGAAGTGATCCGGCCGCTACTTGCCAATCCGCGCGTCGAATTCATCGGAGAGATCGACGAGTGGGAAAAGCAGGAATTCCTCGGAGGGGCAAGAGCTCTGATCTTTCCTATCGATTGGCCTGAGCCGTTCGGACTCGTCATGATCGAAGCCATGGCATGCGGCACTCCCGTCATTGCCTGGCGTGAAGGCTCCGTCCCGGAAGTGATCGATCACGGGTCCGCTGGGTTCATTGTCGACACTATCGACGAGGCGATCACCGCCGTTCAACGGATTGGTTCGCTGGACAGGCAGCAGGTGCGCAATCGATTTGAGGAACGTTTTACGATAGAGCGCATGGTGTGGGACTACGTGAAGGCCTACGCGTCCCTGGTGACGCCGGATTTAGTTATTCCGACACTCCGAGACGCCGGCATTTCAGAGAGTGTTGACCACGACTACCAGTTGGGCGAGCAGGCGTAGTCGGAAGAGCAGCTAGCGTTCACCAATTCGTCCTATAAGGTGGAGAGGATTTCCTCATGATCGACGGGGAGGGGATAGTCGGTCCATGGCACAGCAGACAAGAACGACTTCGCCCCCCGTGCAGTTCTACATCCCGGCAACATCTTCAATCTTGGAACGTCGGCCGCGAACGCTCAAGCATGGCGACACCTTCGGCGTGTTCGATCATTATGGCAATGTGATCTCGGACGACGGCAGTCCCGAAGGCCTTTACCACAAGGATACCCGCCATTTGTCCGAGCTGCGGATTCTTGTGAACGGACAGCCTCCCCTGCTACTGAGTTCTAACGTTCAGGACAACAATGTCCTTCTCTCAGTCGACCTTACCAATCCGGACTACGTCAGCGGCGGCAAAATTGAACTGCCGAGGGATACAATCCACATCGTCCGATCGAAGTTCCTTTGGGGCGGGACGTGCTACGAGCGGTTTGGCATCCGCAACTTCGACTTGGAAACACGGACGATTGAGCTCAGCATTAATTTCGAGGCAGATTTCGCCGATATCTTCGAAGTACGAGGTCATCAAAGGGAGCGCCGCGGCGATACCAAACCCGAAATCTGCAGTGATGGCGTCATCTTTGTCTATCAGGGCTTAGACGGTGTCGTTCGTCGAACTGGCATACGCTTCGAACCGGAACCCAGGCAGGTTAATCAGGAGAGCGCCCTCTTTCGTCTCGACATACCGCCCGGGGATCGGCGCTCCATGTTCTTAACGATATCCTGTGAAGACGGCTCGCTCGATGAAAAGCCAGCCCGCCGCTTTTTCGCCTGTCTAAGGAGTGCGCGTCGGGCGCTCCGTGCGTCCACAGCGCGTGCCGCCTCGGTGAAGACGTCCAACAGCATATTCAACGAGGTCCTGAGCCGTGCCATGGCGGACCTCCATATGCTGCTGACTCACACCAATTATGGCCCGTATCCTTACGCGGGGATTCCTTGGTTCAGCACCGCATTCGGCCGCGATGCGATCATCACGGCGATCGAGATGCTGTGGATCGATCCGGCCATCGCCAAGGGTGTCCTCAGATTTCTGGCCGGAACACAGGCCAAGAAGGTAGACCCGGAAGCCGAGGCCGCGCCCGGCAAGATTCTGCACGAGGCCCGTCGTGGTGAGATGGCGCATCTCGGGGAAGTACCATTCTCGCTCTACTACGGCTCTGTGGATAGTACGCCCTTGTTTGTGGTTCTCGCCGGTCTGTATTTCGAGCGCACGGGGGACTTGCAGACAATTTCGGACCTGTGGCCGCACATCGAAGCGGCGCTTTCATGGATCGACGATTACGGTGACAGCGATGGGGACGGCTTCGTCGAGTACGAGCGACGCGGCAAGAGCGGGCTGGTCAACCAAGGCTGGAAGGACTCCGCCGATTCCGTTTTCCACGCGGATGGGAGCTATGCTCAGGGCGCAGTCGCGTTGTGCGAGGTGCAGGGCTATGTCTATGCTGCCAAGCGCTGCGCGGGGGAAATCGCCACAGCTATCGGCCTCTCGGCACGCGCAAAGGAGCTGCGTCATGAGGCCGACGAATTACAACGCCGCTTTGAGGCCGCGTTCTGGTGCGAGGACATCGGCACCTATGCGTTGGCGTTGGATGGGCGCAAGCAGCCCTGCAAGGTACGCTCATCCAATGCCGGGCAACTGCTGTTTTCTGGCATTGCTTCGGAAGAACGTGCCCTAAAGGTAGCCGATCAACTCGTCGGCCATACATTCTTCACCGGCTGGGGAATCAGGACGATTGCATCGACCGAATCCCGCTACAATCCCATGTCGTACCATAATGGGGCGGTTTGGCCGCACGACAACGCGCTGATTGGCCTTGGCTTTGCTCGTTACGGTCTCAAACAGCATCTAGAGCGGCTGTTTTCGGGCATCTTCGATGCTGTCGGCTATATGGATTTGCGCCGGCTGCCAGAGCTTTTTTGCGGGTTCCGGCGTTCTCCAGGAAAGGGGCCGACCTTCTATCCCGTGGCTTGTTCTCCGCAAGCATTTTCTTGTGTCGCGCCTTTCGCATTTCTTCAGGCGTGTCTTGGTCTTGAACTGCAGTTCGCCAATAAGAACGTCAACTTCCGGCAGCCTACGCTGCCCGACTTTCTTGACGAGGTCACAATCCATTCCCTTGCTGTGGGTAGCAATCGCCTTGACATAATGCTTCGGCGACATGGCGTCGACGTATCCGTCGACGTGCTACGCCGGATCGGTACCGCTGAGGTGGCGGTCGCATTATGACTGGCGACGTCAGCTGTTTTTCAGCAGGTCTAAGCAACCGCGCCTCGACAACTGTATTTGACCGTGACACGAAATCGTTTGCGGCTCGGTTTCTTGGAGCCACCGAAGAAGGACGATATTCTGCTGGCTTGATGTCGATATTAATGGAAAGCCGTGAGGGATCATGCTCTTGGCTAATGACATAGACCCTTTGAAGCGCTCCTCGAGGGGCGGGCCTATTGTCGCTGGTCTTGCGGCTTATATTTCATTGATGTCAGAAAACACCGGCCTCGTCGATAAAGACCGCCAGCCGCCCCATTGACGAGTATCAAAGCGGGGCGGAGCATTCCGCCCGAAATAATGTCGGTCAATGCTTCTTTTGGGGCCGTGTCGGATAGGGCTTGGAGCGAGGCTGATATGCTGCGAGAGCTGACGCTGGAACAAGCGCAAAGGGTTGCGGCTTTGGCCAAGACTGCACGCGAGGCGCGTGACGCCTTCATCGACAATGTGCCCGAGGCGGAACTTGGCGCACCGCCTCCTGCCCGCGGAGAACACAATCCGACCGCGGACCTGGGTTTCGGCCCTTTATCCCCTGACGCCCCGCCTTTGCGTGGCCTGCAGAATGCAATCAACGCTCTGAGCCCAGCGGCGCGATCGGAACTCTCCGCCCTGGTGCGGATCGGTCAGACCGAACTCGCGGCCGGCAATTGGGACAGCGTTCTTGCTGAGACGCTGGCGCTCGGCGATCAGACTGTTGCCGGCAGCCTCCTCGATGACCCGGATCTGCACGACCACATCGCCAAGGGTCTCTATGAGTTGAAAGCGAGTTGAAGTCTCGACTAAATGCGTCGGGCACAGGAACGAGAGTTGTTGGATGAAAAGATAGGGATGACGCAGGGGCGGTGAATTGTCGACATTGCTGTTGCTCCCTCGACTGAACGCCGGTTCCGCGCCGAGTTGGGGCTCGACCAGCAGAGCTGAAGCTCAATTGAAAATGGCAAATGGCGGACCAGGCGAATTTTGTTTGCGACAAAGTCACAGACACGATTGACCGGCGGCGGCGGCATCGGAAAGATCACGGCGATCCGGTACGTCGCCGGGGGACTCAGGGACTTGAACCTGCGGGATTCTAGACAGAGGATATCCGCAAGGGCGAGAGACCATGATTGGTTCTTGCGGCACTCACTGGCTCCCAAAGTCGGATCGAGGATTGATGCCAGTCCTGAGCCCACCGCCATGAAGCAACGGTGTCCGCTAATGGCTAATAGCGGACTCTCGATAGGTGGTCACATGAGGTCCGCTTAGGGGTGCATAGCGGACATCACCGATGGCGACCGTTACGTCCGCTAATGACCCAAAGCGGACATTTCATCAAAAACTACAAACTGAAGGTAACAACAAGTGGACGCTGGCCATGCGACAAAACCGGCGCCCTACCGCCATCTTTGGATAATGCGTTTCGGAGGAGCGGCGGCAATCCCAGCTAAATTTGCGCGGCACAAATTATTACCCTACGGCGTGCCGCCTCTAGAATGTTCGCAAGCTGTCTTAGATGGCTCTCTACGGCTTCCAGATTGTCAGCGAAATCTCCCGCGCCTTGGCCACTTTCGTTCAGTTCGCGGACAAACTCCCGCAGCTCCGCCGGAGCCTTGCTCTCCAGAGCGACCGCTATTCGTATCAAGTCCAGGTCAGGTTCGATTTGCACAGACATGTCATCCCCCTATCGAAGTCGAGGCTCCGGCCCATATTCCAGCGGGAATGGCTTCGGCACAACTGATTCAGCTCGGTTGGGCCGCTGCCGCGCCTGGCCGACTATCATGTCTTTTCCCGCTGTTGGATACGCGTGGGAAGGTCGGGCGGCAGCGGCTGGCCCACCATAGGGGCCGGATAGTCGAGGCCCGCTGGACCAACATCAAGGAGTGCTCACGTTATTCTTCGCACAAGGAAGCCGCCGCTCCCCAAAAGACAATGGCAGGGGTCTCGTTAGTGCTGTGGTGGCGGAGGCGGAGGTCTCTGACCGTTGCGGAGGTAGAAAAGATACGTGCCCACAAGCAATACTACCCCGGCTGTAAATAACGGCCCGCCGACATTGGCCCGCCCATTTGCGAGCATGACAAGGCCCCAGACGAAACAGCCGATGCCAGCGGCAATGAGTGCGCTAATCACGAAGACAAATGTCTTGCTCATCTGTCCAACCCCTTCCGGCAACTAGTGCCCCGCAGGTCCGCTTTGGGTAAGAAAGCTGGCGCCAGGGTCGCTGTGTTACGCCTCGCCCTTTGACAAGAGCTTCTAAAGACTTGAGACGTCCTTCAGCGGGCATTTTTGCTACCACCATTACAGATGGAAAGCGGTGACACTATTGTCGCTTGTAGCCGGTGAACATCGCACGGACCAGATTCTCGCGATACACGAAGCTCCGGAGGAGGACCCCTACAGTGTGAACGCAGGTCAGGGCGAGTGTGATGTTTGCGAAGAACTCATGCCACTCTTCCACCGCCTCGCCTCTCTCCTTGGTGAACATTCCGGCAAGCGGTCCGGCCTGCTGTTCACCGCCATAGACTATGAGGCCGGTGACGACGGTCGCGGACAAGAATACGAGCAAGAGTATTATCACATAGCCGCCGCCGGGGCTGTGCCCGATACGGCGCTCGCCAGCACGAAATAGGAGCAGGTCGCGCGCATAGCGAAGCGCGGTGGCCGGCGCGTAAACGAAGTCGGAGAAGAGGGCATGGCGCGAACCAAAAAAACCCCAAACGATACGCGCCACGACGAGCGCTCCCACCACATAGCCAGCCCAAACGTGAATGATCAGCTGGTCGTCAGTGAGATAGGCGACCGCAAAAGCCGCCACCAGCATCCAATGGAAGACCCGCACGAACGGGTCCCACACATAGACTTGAGGCAGCATGCTTTTTCGGTCGGGATCGGGCATGGGTGTCCTTTAGCTTTGTCGCACAACACACGCTTTGGTGAATAGGGGTTGCCAGGCCTTGCAAACTTCCGTTTCTGGCTATTAGCGGACCTAATCCACCGGTCGACACCGAGTCTGGTGATGTCCCAAAGCGAAAATCACGCCCGCTCGAAATACTTGCCGTGGCGATGATCGCGTTCATGCAAACGCACAAGGTTGCCCGCGACACCCCCGTAACCTTGGACAGCAGCGAATTTGAGCTGCCCGAGTTTCGATTCTTCAAGAAGGAATCTTTGTCTAAACGGCCAAGATTAGGTAGTGCCCGACGATCGCAGGCGGGAACCGGTGTTACAGGTTGGGGATGGCTCTTAAACATGTAGTCTAGACGGCACCTGGAATTAGCACTGTCCAACATCCTCAAAACACCCCGTTGAAATGCCAACAATGCCGGATATGCGAGACCCTACGTGGGTCATCATCATGGGCGCGGCCGGGCGCGATTTTCACAATTTCAACGTTGTCTACAAGGACGACGCTAACACGCGCGTCATCGCCTTCACGGCGGCACAAATACCCGACATCTCGGACCGACGATATCCGCCTAGCCTGGCGGGTCCACGCTACCCGGACGGCATTCCGATCGTCCCCGAAGACCAGCTTGCTGCACTCTGCCGGGAACAGGGAGCGACCGAGGTGGTATTCGCCTACAGCGACGTGACCTACGCCCATGTGATGCATCAGGCGTCTGTGAGCTTGGCAGCAGGAGCCGACTTCGTGCTACTGGGTCCGAAGCGCACCATGCTGCAGGCAAAGCTACCGGTCATTGCGGTCTGCGCCGTTAGGACCGGTTGCGGGAAGTCGCAGGTGACACGCTGGCTCTCTCGCCTTCTCAAAAAACGCGGGCAGAAGGTTGCGGTGGTCCGTCACCCCATGCCCTACGGCGATCTGGAGCGTCAGGCCGTGCAGCGCTTTGCACTACGTGAGGATATCGAAGCGGCCGATTGCACGATTGAAGAGCGGGAGGAATATGAAGCCCATATCGCACTCGGAAATGTCGTCTATGCGGGCGTCGATTACGCTGGGATTCTGGCGCAGACCGAGGCGGAGGCAGATATCATCCTGTGGGATGGAGGGAACAACGATTTTCCCTTCTTTGTACCGGATCTGCTCATCGTCCTCGTCGACCCGCTGCGTCCAGGCCACGAAACCACGTACTATCCGGGCGAAGCCGTACTGCGCATGGCGGATATCGTTCTTGTCGGCAAAGCGAATTCGGCCTCCGATGCAGACGTAGAGCAGGTAATCGAAGCAGCCCGCAAAGCAAATCCCACTGCGGCTGTCGTTCGCGGTGCTTCGCCGGTGACCCTCGACAAACCAGAGCTGGTTCGTGGCCGTCGCGTCCTGGTGGTTGAGGATGGCCCCACCATCACGCATGGCGGGATGTCCTATGGAGCGGGCTATGTAGCGGCAACGAGAGCCCAGCCGGCGGAGATTGTCGATCCACGGGCCTTTGCCGTGGGCGAGATCAGCGACCTTTATGGCACCTACCCCCATATCGGACCTGTCTTGCCGGCTGTGGGGTATAGCGCATCCCAGCTTGAGGCTCTGCGCAAGACCATAAATGCCGCGCCCGTCGATGTCGTGATATCCGCCACCCCCTGCGATCTTGAGAGGCTGATCCGTCCCGAGGCGCAAGTCGTGCGGGCCAGTTATGAGTTTGCCGAGGTAGAAGAACCAGGACTCGGAAGTCTGATCCAGGCGTTTCTACGCGATCGGGCGCCGGCCTAACTCCAGTATTCGGTTTGTGTCGCGGTCTTCGTGATCAGCGTGCCGGCGTCACCGGCAAGAATGGCCGACGCGTCCTTCAGTGCGCCGATCCCTGCCGTTCCGGCTGTCGCGTCGACGAAGTCGCAGGCAGCCTCCACCTTCGGGCCCATGGAACCAGGAGCGAAGGAGAAGCCGCGAAGTCCGTCTGGAGAAATCCTCCGGAATCGACGGGCCTCCGGTGTGCCCCATTGCGCGTAGACCCCATCGACATCGGTGAGCATCAGAAACGCCTGGGCCCCCAGCTCCCTCGCCAACAGGCCGCTGGCGAAATCCTTATCAATCACCGCTTCGACACCGGCAAGGCTTCCGTCCTCTGTCACGACTGTGGGAATGCCGCCGCCGCCGGCGCAGATTGTCAGGACGCCCCGGTCCACCAGCATCTCGATGACGTCGATCTGGAAGATCCGCGTTGGGCGAGGTGAGGCAACGACCCGCCGATATTGCTCACGGTCCTGAACAAAGCTCCACCCGCGTTCTCGCTCAAGCTTCTGCGCGTCCCGCTTCTCATAAAAGGGCCCGATCGGCTTCGTAGGTTTCTCGAAGGCGGGGTCGTTCGGGTTCACCTCGATTTGAGTCAAGAGGGTCGCGTACTGTCGGTTCCGGCCAAGGACATTTCTCAGCTCCTGTTCTATCAGATAGCCGATCTGCCCCTCGGTCTCTGCATCTAGGATATCGAGCGGATAGGTCTGATTTGCCGCATAGGCCGCACCTTGAAGCGCCAACAAGCCCACCTGGGGCCCGTTCCCATGGGTAATAATGATACGATGAGATTCGGCGAGTGGCGCCAGCGCTTCGGCCGCATTTCGCGCATTATGGCGCTGGTTCTCGGCCGTCGGTGGCTCACCGCGTTTTAGTAAGGCATTTCCGCCAAGGGCTACAACGATCCGCATTGCTCAACCGGCCAGCGTCGCTACCAGGACTGCTTTTATCGTGTGCATCCGGTTTTCTGCCTGATGGAACACGATTGATGCCGCCGATTCGAACACGTCATCAGTCACCTCCATCGCTTCCAGACCAAATTTTTGGAAGATTTCCTCGCCGACCTCGGTCTCTCGATTGTGAAAGGCGGGCAGGCAGTGCATGAACTTTACGTTTGGGTTGCCCGTTGAAGTCATGAGCTCTTGATTGAGCTGATAGGGCTTTAGCAAATTGATCCGCTCTTCCCATACCGATTCAGGCTCTCCCATTGAAACCCAGACATCGGTGTACAGAAAATCGGCGCCCTCGATTGCCTCGGCAATGTCTTCGGTAACCAGGAACCGGGCGTCTGTTTCGGAAGCTATTTCCTGGCACCGCGACAGGAGGGCGGCCTTGGGCTGCAGCGTCGCCGGAGCCGCAATGCGGAAATCCAATCCCATCTTTACGGCGCCGAGGGCTAATGAGTCGGCCATATTGCCGCGGCCGTCGCCGATGAAACAGAGAGCGACGTCCGTCAAGGGCTTTTCTGAGTGCTCCTGAATGGTGAGAAGGTCAGCGAGTACTTGGGTGGGATGGTACTCGTCCGTTAGCCCATTCCAAACAGGAACACCGTGCCGGCCGAGCTCCTCGACCGCGGATTGATCGAAACCCCGATACTCGATGCCATCGTAAAGGCGTGCCAGGACGCGCGCGGTGTCTCTCATCGACTCCTTAATGCCGATCTGGGTTCCCGTTGGCCCGAGATAGGTGACATTAGCGCCCTGGTCATAGGCCGCGACCTCGAAGGCACATCGCGTGCGGGTCGAGGTCTTTTCGAAGATAAGGGCAATGTTCTTGTTAGTGAGCTGCTTTTGCTCGGCGCCCGCAGACTTGGCCGCCTTCAACTCTCTGGCCAGATCGAGCAGGAAGTGGATTTCCCTTGGTGCAAAGTCGAACAGTGTCAGGAAATTGCGATTCTTGAGATTTGACGTCATACCGTTTTATCCAATGATCGCGACGGATGGTGGACACCCCGTTGGCTGCCGTGATCGAAACCACTTAAGCTGTTTTTCCCGCTATGTCCGAGGAAGCAGCCATTTCGAGAGCCCTTCGGGATGGGACCAATCCAACGCCTTTGTGGGCCTGAATTTAGCCGCCAAATTCCAATGCCCTCCGCGACGGTCAGTTTGTGCCCTTGCAAAAAGTTTCCGACTTCAGTGAAATCACCAGCCATGATGCAGTCATCGCTCACGAAGACGACGCCCGCAGACATATGAAGCTGAAGCTTGGCATTATCGCATTCTGGCTGCTGGCCTTAGCTGCAGCCATTGTCTTTTTCTCCTTGGGCTGCACGCTATTCTCGAGCGCATGCTACTGAAGGCTTGAGGTCGTGCACTGACAAGCGGACCCGCTTGGTTCTCCCTTTGCGCGTGTCGGGCTTTCGTTTGTCTCCATGGTCGTAGGTTTGCACGGCGCGGCCTCTTCTTGTAGTGACTTTGCCGTTCCGAAACTTGTGTCAGTGCCGACATGGCATTGTTGGATGTCCGCAATTTCCCGCAGATTGCCGGCAATGGCGGCGTTGGCTTCCAACCGTGAATTTGCCCGTGCACTCGTCTCAATCATGTCGCTCGCCGGGGCATTGCCCGCTGCAGTCAATCTCCGTGCGGCAACCGGAAGTCTTGCGCGGACGCCGCGATGGTCCGCTCCTGACCCGATTCGGACATTAGCTATGTTCTGAACTGATTCGTACTGGCCTCGATCCTAACGGGTAGCCGGCGCTGGCCCCACGTCCCTGGCCGTGCCTCGAACACGCCGGCGCAGCGCTCGCCGCACTGCGCGCAACATCCCTGGGCCGTCAGGTTCCATTGGGTCAGTTGATACCAATCGCGGCCGATCAGCCTGTTGCCGCAACCATGGCAGTAGGTGCTCTGGCCGGCCTGGTCATGCACGTTGCCAGTGTAGACATAGCGCAGCCCTGTATCGATCGCGATGCCCCGTGCATTCCGGAGCGTATTCGGCGGTGTCGGCGGCACGTCGCGCATCCTCCAGTCGGGATGAAACGCGCTAAAATGCACCGGAACATCCGGGCCCAGTTTGTCCATCACCCATTCGCTTAGCGCTGCGATTTCCTGGACCGAGTCGTTGTGACCGGGGATCAGGAGGGTGGTGATCTCGAACCAGACATTTGTCTCGTGCCTCAGATATTCCAGCGTTTCGAGAACGGGTCCAAGCTTGGCTGTGCAGAGCTTCTTGTAAAAGCCTTCGGTGAAGGCCTTCAAGTCCACATTGACCGCGTCCATCGCCGCAAAGAACTCCTTGCGGGGCTCTGGAGTCATATAACCGGCCGTGACGGCGACAGGGCTGATCCCGGCTTCGCGGCAAGCCGCCGCCACATCCACCGCATATTCGAGAAAGATGACGGGATCGTTGTAGGTAAAGGCAACGGAGCGCGATCCCGTCGCCTTGGCAGCGCGAACGATGTCTTGCGGAGATGCCCGATCCTGCAGTCTATCGAATTCCCTCGCCTTGGAGATATCCCAGTTCTGACAAAACGTGCAGGTAAGATTGCACCCCGCGGTGCCGAAAGAGAGAACTGGCGTACCGGGCAAAAAGTGGTTGAGGGGCTTCTTTTCGATCGGGTCGACGCAGAAGCCGGACGAGCGGCCATAAGTGGTCAGGAGAATCTCATCTCCGGCTCTGCCACGCACGAAGCAAAGACCGCGCTGACCTTCCCGTAATTTACAGAAACGCGGGCAGAGATCGCACTGGATGCGGCCGTCTTCAAGCTTGTGCCAATAGCGGCCTTGCACGCCGTCTATTCGGCTGGCGGTTTGCCGTGTTTTTGTTTTGTTCATGGACCTTAGATGGCAAAGAAATTTCCAGAGTCAACGGACCAGGAGACGCGGCTGGGACGTGAAGATTCGGCCAATTGGAGCCCGCGGCCACAGACTTCCGCGTTAGCGGGGGCGAAAATGCCTTCGCCGTTCTGACGCTAGCGGTCGAGCGCAGAGATTAAGGCCGCGACGTCGCGAATCTGTCGATCGACTACCAGCGGCGATAATAGAGGCGGACTCGATAGCGGGGATATCTCCTGTATCTTCTGTAGCGGTACCGCTTCACGCGATAGTAGCGGCGCGGATGGTAGTAACGCCTGTAGCCTCGGTATCGGTAATAGGACCTATAGGGACGATAGTAATACCGGCGGTGATAATAGCGCCGGCGGTAATAACGTCGATAGGGATAGTGGCCCACATAGACGCTAATTCCGCCACCGTAATACCCAAAGCCGACACGGACGCGCGCACCTGCTTCCGCCTGTGTCGGCGTGACCATCCAGGCTGCCAGCAGGACGACACTGGCAACCGCAACGCTCTTGAACTTCATCGAGGCCTCCTCACCTCTACAAACCAACGCGGCCGTCGAGACAACCAATCAGGATCGAACTTCGGCACGGAGCCGAGGGTGGGTATATGACCAGGATCAATCGGGGGCGATGGGCGTTGGGCGGAGCCGGCCGTTGCCGGCACCTCTAGTCCGCGACTCAGGGCTTTGCGCGGCGGCCGCCTTCTTCGCGAAGGAAAATCCAGGCGGCGATTTCGCCAGGCTCAAAAAACTCGGGGCATGGACCCCACTCCCGGCTGGCGGCAAAGATACGCTCGCCCCTTGATGACGTATCGCTGCGAGGCTCGGCGTCAAATTCACGACGGATTTCCGTAAGGCGGATTTGCCAACTCCGCATGTTTTCCGGAGTGAGATCCACCCAGCCGCTCTGGGAGTTGTCGGACTTGATCACAGGACCCCGCAGCAGCCGGGCGCCGTCTGGAAGAAGTATCGGAATGCCGATTGAAAGAATGCGGCGCCGCAGCTTCGGGTCCTCTTCAACTCGCCTTTCGAGCGCGCCCGACAGTTCGTCAGGATCCATTTCAACCACAGTCGAGACCTTCCCCACGACAGTCTTCAGGAGATAGGCCTCGTAAAGGATTTTTGAGAGGCGTGGCGGCCCTAGGACTTCAAAAGCGACAGCTTGGCCATGCTGCTCCTCGAGCTGGCGCAAACGGGTGAGGGCGGCTTGGCGCAGATAGCCGCCCCGGTAGGACGGCCCACTCACCGAGCTATCGAGCGCCGCGATGATATCGCGGCCGGTGTCGCCGCCCAGCAATTCGGCCACTACTGTGCGTGCGACATCCTGCGGCGTGATGAGCTGCATCTGACCCGGCGTCGTGATCGCTGCGAACTCGTCGGCGGTGAAGAGGCCGTTCTCGCCGGTGTCGATATAAACGCCCTCTAGCTTGTCTCCGGTGGCGATGCCGAAGTCGCCCTGGGGCGCGAGGTTGGAAATCTGTTTGATGGAAACGGCGTTCTCGGGCGAGCAGTCGAATAAGGGGATTTCCTTCCCTCTGCTTCGGATGGGACCATGGACGATCTTGTGCCATCCGATCAGTGCAGTGGGCTTAACCTCGCGGACCATGGGCGGCGCATCGGGCGTGCGCGCCATCAAAAAGGTTAGCATGGTCTGCGCACCCGCAAGTGCCGCCTTGGACAACAGCAACCGCGACGGCTTTTCTTCGCCGTGGGTATAGGGAATGTTGAATCCCATGCCTCCAGTGCCCGAGGTCCCAACCTTCAAATAGGCCTGCGTGCGGGCTTCTCGCATGGCCGCGTAAAGGATCTGCACATGGCGCACCAGTTGCGGTACGGATAGGGCGGCAATAAAGGTCTCCACTTCCCGCGGCCAGTCTGTATCGGCGTCGACACTATCGGCACGGTCGGCCAAACGACGCGCCAATGAATAGACGTCCTGGTAGCTGACAGCGGTGGCCGTGTTCATGCAGTCGATAACAATCTCGGCGCGCGCACCGTCGAGTCCCGGCGCTAGCCCCATGACCATCCGGAAGAGAAGAGACGAGCGCAGAATCTCCTCGTCGACCGGATCGAGAATGTCGGCGACAGCCCGTCTGCGCTTCTCTCTGTCGGCCAGGACCTCGCCACGCGTGTCGTCCGTTGCCCCTTGCCATTCGCCCCTAAGAAACACGTCACCCCATACCGGAACCAATCGATCTGCCCACTCAGGATGCTCGGCGCTCAGGTGCTCAACAGTCATCCGCGCCCTTGCTTGACGGCGCGCGGCAATAACTATGCGGGCGGGTTTGTGGGCCGCCAATTCCCGGCACACCGCCGTGCCGACCATGCCGGCGCCACCCAGAACCAGAACGTTTCTGCCTTCGATGCCAGTCATAGCCGATTGCCACCTTGTCCCGCTCGCATATAAGCTCTGCCCCGGGCCTTATCGACAGGTTCGGTCATGGCAGACGATTTGATTGGGATCCCTCCCCATAGATGCGCCGCAACTCGTTTTTCAGAACCTTATTCACCGCGCTCTTGGGCAGTTCCTTGAGGAACACATAGCGCCGCGGGATCTTGTAGCCGCCGATCTTGCCGCGGCAATGCTCGATCAGCTCTTCGTCGGTGAGCGTTTCGCCGGGTGCCGGCACCACCGCCGCGAGCAGCGCTTCTCCGAACACTTCGTCAGGCACGCCCACGACCGCGCATTCCTGCACCCTGGGGTGCTGGTATAGGGCCGCTTCGACCTCTAACGAATAGACGTTTTCGCCGCCGGTTATGATCATATCCTTCTTGCGGTCGAGCAGGTAGAGACGGCCCCGCTCGTCCAGGCGGCCGATATCGCCGGTGTAGAACCACGAATCGCGGAAGGCCTCCGCGGTAGCCTCGGGACGTTTCAGATAGCCTTTGGACACGTTGGGACCGCGAACCACAACCTCGCCCGCCTCGCCCGTTTTCACCTGCTTGCCGTCGCGGCCGACCAGCTTCATATCGACACCGGCAAGGGGCTGGCCGACGCTCTTCAATAGTTCATCGTCTCCAGAAGTGATCGCGCGTTCATGCTCGGCCATGGGATGAATGGTGAGCAGGGGTGAGGTCTCGGTGAGCCCGTAGGACTGTATGAACTCGACGTTAGGGAAGCGCTCGACCGCCTTGCGGATCCAGGTCGCGTCCATCGGCGCGGAGCCATACATCACCTGGCGCAGACTCGAAATGTCGTAATCGCCAAACTTCGGATCCTGCAGCATCACGATGATCATTGAAGGCGTGAATAGGCCGGTGGTGACGCCAAATCCTTCGATCGCCCGGAATACGGCCTCGCTGGTGAACTGGGGCAGAAAGTGATGCGCTGCTCCCATCAGCGTGTAGGGATCGGCCAGCAGGTCGGCGGAATGGAACATTGGCGCCACGTGGAGGTAGACATCGTCCGAGCGTGGCCCGGCCATCAGGGCAATCTGCATTGCGTTTGCCAGAATGTTCCGGTGGGTGAGCGGAACCCCCTTTGCCTTACCCGTGGTGCCGCCGGTGTAGAGCAGCAGGGCTTCGTCATCCTCTCGGGCTTCCGCATTAAGCGGCGCGGGTTTAGCTTCGGCGAGCAGGGCGTCATAGTGCGGCCGGCCATTGTCGGTGGCCCCGCCCAGCATCAGAACGTTCCCTGTCCTACCGGCCAGCTCCCTCGTGTCGAGAAGTCCGGCGAAATCTTGCTCCACGATCAGCAGGCCGCATTCCGCATTCTCTAGCATGTAGCCGATTTCGGGCGGCGCCAGCCGGAAGTTTATGGGAACGGGTATGGCGCCCATCCAATAGCCGGCATGCATGATTTCGGCGTTGCGGAAACTGTTTCGGGAGATGATCCCGTATCTATCGCCCCGCTCCAGCCCAAGCGATTGCAAGACGCCTGCCGCGTGGGCAACCCGATCCCCAAACTCGGTCCAGGAAAAGACGGCTTCGGCATCTATGACCGCGGTCTGCGGGCCGAATAGCCGGATCGTGCGGTCCAGCATGGATGAAAGCGTCAGCATGCCTCCTGCCCCCTGATTGCGGGACCTCCCGCTCAACCGATTAGAACCCTACCGGTTTGTCCGCTCCGGCATCGTGCCGACCCGAAGGCCAAATGGTTGGCCCCTTCAATCGTTAGCAAGCTGGCCTTTTCACAACAAAGGCAAGATGGATAGCAGATCCAGAATGATTCTCGAACGCGCCGCCAACCGGTCATCGCCGGCGTCAGGCAGCATGTCCGCTCATGATGGAATTCGTTGAATTGGTCGGCTAGGCTTGGCCAGTCGGTGTCTGCCAGCGGCTGCGGCGGCTATTAGCTGACCTTCGATAGCCAGCCGCATTAGCTCCGCTTTCGGGGTATAAAACGGACTCCAATGTCGACGTAGCGCTACTTCCGGTTTCGTCTCAATGCACGCAACAGGGAGCAGGCGCACGCAAGCTAACGGGATTGAGCCTGCGCGTCCGGTTTAGCCTAGGCATGCGACAGGAACGTCTTGAGATTCGCCAACAGCTCGGCGTCCTTGATAATCCTTGGGACCTTGTGTTGGCCGCCGAGCTGATCCCTGCTCTTCATCCACGCCCTGAAGGTGCCGGGCGCGACGGCCTCGACGTCCGGCCCGCGCACGCCGTAGCCCGCTGCTCGATGAGCTCCATAGTCCTCATTGAGCGCACAAAGACGGTCATCAAGGGCATCACGAAATGCCGCGACACGCCTTGCCTCGGGCTGTACGTCGGCAAATTCGACCACATAATGGTGTCCACCCCTGGCTCCGGTGTTCTCCGGGAAGATAGGAGCCACGCAATAGTCGACGACCGTGGCACCAATCGAATTCGCGGCGAAAGCTATGGCCTCTTCGATCTCCGCGTCAATCAAGTGCTCTCCAAACGCGGAAAGCACATAGGAGATCCGGCCTGTCACAAGGATCCGTGGCGGATTCACTTCGACGAACCGCACCGTATCGCCAAGTATGTAACCCCATGCGCCAGCACACGTGCTCAATACAATCGCGTATTCGATTCCCGGCTCGACAGTACCAAGCCAATGACGCGTCGGCTCGGCAGCTTCGAGCTCCTCGGTCGGGACGAATTCATAGAACGCGCCGTTGTCGATGATCAGGCGCAGCCCCTCGCCTTGAGCTCGATCGGCAATTGCGATGAACGCTTCACTCGCGGGATAGACCTCACGTAGTTCCGCGCGGCTTCCTTCAAGAATTTCGGAAAATCGGTTTCGGTAAGGCTTGAAGTCGATGCCACCATGCACCAGCAACTCAAGCTGGGGATAATAGTCCACTACCCGTTGTTTGCCGTCGGGACGCAGCTCCGCGAGTCTGTCGAAGAAAATCAGCAGCCAGCTAGGTATGCCGCTGATAGCGCGTATGTCCTCGTTGAGCGAAAGCCGCGCGATCTTGTCGATCTTCTCCTCCCAGTCCGCAAGCAGGGCCAATTCAGGCGGCGGGAACGTGTACGGAGCCGCCCACCAGGAAACCTCATTCGCCTCAATGCCGCTCAGGTCGCCGGAATAGATGCCGGGCGCCTCCTCATGGAGACTCGTGCTGCCGCCAAGCATAAGGCCCTTGCCCCCGAGGATTCTGCTCATGGGACGATTGAGCAGGTGGTAGAGCAGGATGTCCCTCGCTGCCCGCAAATTGGCGTGTATCAAATCGGACGAACAGGGAATAAATTTCGTAGTCCCCGTCGTGGTGCCGGACGTACGAGCGAAATATGGGATTGTCCCCGGCCACGAGCAGTTTTCCAGCCGAGGGAAGTCAGCCTCCCAGTAGTCCTTCCAGAACTCCTCATAGCTGCGTAGTGGCACATGTTTCTGAAAATCTGCCACACCCTCTATGGCCGCGAAGTCATGGTCGCGGCCGAACCGCGTTGATTCTGCTTTGCGAATGAGCCCGATCAACTCAGCTTCTTGCACCGTGGCGGGCTCTTGCATGGCGAGCTGCCAAATGCGCCATTGTCCATAAAGCCGAAAGAAGGGTGTCGCGGCGCGCATCGTATTACCAGTCGGTCTGAAGCTGTCGTTCCAAATGTCGACCCATGGTGAGAGGCCTATGCGATAGAGAAAGCATACGCGACCGGTTGCCGAACGCTGCAGGACCTAAAGATATTTTTCTGCAGCGCCAAAGTCGCGATTGATCTTCATAACTGGCTGGCTGCGCTCAACCAGAGATCCTGGGCTCTGAGCAGACCAAATCAGTTACGATTGAGGTTGGACTAGCGTTAGCCAATGTTCGCTTTTGGCTACAAGCAGACATTCCAGTCTGTGTGGATTTATGTCCGCTATTGGGGGTAAAGCGGACGTTCTTGCACCGATTGATTCCCTGATCCGGGTTTCGACTTCGCTGTATAAGCTGGGAAATTCCCTGTTCCATGTCTTAGGGAATTAGCAAGAAAATCAGCACGTTTTCAGCGGCTTAGAGAGTGCTGACAGGGCCAATAGAGGCCGTGTTAGCGAAAATTCCCTGTATATTCCCTGGTGAACAGGGAAACGAGCCAAGAGACGAGTTCGCTGCAGACTGCCTGCACCACCACTCTGTCTCGCACGAAGTCAGCACCAAGCGACCCCGCTCCCGCCGATTCAAGGAATAGTGGGTGGTTTGAGCCTCGGGTTTCTTGCTCAAGCCAGACGCGACCGCCGCCGCACAAACGGCAGCTTTCGGCGGTTAATGGCTTGTCCGGCCAGCATTAATGTGACAAATCCTGTGTGAGGTCGTCGAACAGATGTCCTGCCATGGTCGACCTTCCACTGCAAAACCCGGAAAGGAATGATTTTGACGGACCATCCCCGAACCGCTGCGGCTGTCTCCGACGAAGTCCTTGCCGCCCGGCGGCTGGCAGCCCATTGCAAAGCCTATATGAGCGCCCATACCGGGCGCGCCCTGCTACAGCTGGCCACAACGGCAATTCCTTTCCTCGCAATCGCCGTCCTCATGGTGGTGCTGGTGGAGTATTCGATTTGGCTGACATTGGCCTTGGCCGTGCTCGCGGCCGGCTTTGTGGTCCGGCTTTTCATCATTCAACACGATTGCGGCCATGGCTCGTTTTTCCACTCGCGCTTCGCCAACACCCTGACCGGCCGCCTGATCAGTCTTGTTACCTTCACGCCCTACGCCCATTGGCGCCGCTCTCACGCGCAGCACCATGCAGGCTCTGGAAATCTCAAACGCCGCGGCGTCGGTGACATCAATACCTTGACGGTGCGGGAGTATCTGGGGCTTCCGGCCGGCAAGCGGCTGCGCTATCGGCTCTACCGGAATCCATTCGTCCTGTTCACGCTGGGCATGCCGATATACTTCTTGGTGTTGCAGCGATTTCCGTTCGGCGCGCAGCTGCCGCTGCTGGAGACCATGAGCAGCATTGGACCGCTGAATGTGGCGCTGGTCGCGGTTTACGGCTC
>JGI24023J19991_10001234_pt1 | contig 19863 bp, 19 predicted proteins | sample Cruoilmetagenom1_FD_19991 | JGI IMG/M metagenome (IMG submission 19991) | reverse complement strand
TCATATAATTCTGCTCAATATAATTTCGTTCTTTCACCCATTTAACCGGATCAAAAGGAGGTAAGGATAATTCAGGGTTTTCTAATACCTGTTTGGTTCTTGTTCGAAAATCTTCTCGCTCTTCATCGTATAAATGGCATAGGATTTCAAGTAAGCACCATTTATTAGGGTTGCTTTTCCAAAGATATGCTGATTTTTCNGTGTCTTTAAATAANCCCTTAAAAATAGCTGAATTTTTTGACAGCTCTCGAATTATGTGTTGAGGATTCATTTTCGCAATAATTTATAAAATGTTTAATATTATAAAGGTATAGAAAAATATATGGCCAGTAATAAAAAAAACCGATTAACAAATTTTTGTTAATCGGTTTGAAATATTTGAATGTAAGTGTTGTCTAATTCTTAATATTAACAACAGCCACTTGTAAAGCTGCCTTTTTACTGCTTATTGTAAAAGTATATTTATTGTCTAATAAAACCTGTACCAATTCGCGGTCATTATTTACCCAATAATAATTAGGCTGTTTGCCATTGCTTAAATGTACAAACTTGTGCAATACCGTATTTTCACCGTTAATGTCAACTTTAGTTGTTCCTAGATAGTTAACTGTCTGATTTTTTTTGACATATAATTTAGTTTCATCTAGGGTATTAAATTCAAAAGTACCTTTTCTATCAAAAGGCAAATTCGGAATAATTGCCCAAAGATTGAAAGTAGGTATTGTTCTATTCGGTATTCTTAATGTAGCATTGTGATTTTCAGGAAAATAAGGTTTTAATTCTGGATCGGTTGTTGCCTGATCCATAAAATCACCTTTAAAATTCCAAAAAGAAGCTTTTTTATCTTTTTTCAACCTATTACCAATAAAAACCACAGATTTCATATTTGAATCTATAGTCCCATTAAAACTTAATTCTGATGGGCTAACTAGTTTATCAGTATCACAAACAGTACTTAAACTAAAATCTAATACTTCATTTCCAAATTTAGAATTAACTCTAGTTTTTACCGTTGTTACAGTATTAGTATCATCAGTTGTATTTACTTTTTGTATACTAATATATCCTTTGGTATCTGCAGATGTATACCAAGATGTCGTTTCTACTTTTTCTTGCGAAAATAGTACAGTGATTGAACATAAAATGCTCAAAATTAAGGGGAGTTTTCTTTTCATATCAATTTTTCTTTTATGCAAAAGTAGCGTTTTTTTAATAAAAACAAAAAAAACCGATTAACAAAAATGTTAAATCGGTTTCGGATTAAATAGTGGTTGCCTATTTATTTAATATGAATCTACCGTTATTATTAAGTAGTTTCCGACTATAAGACAACTCATATTGAAAAACTCCTACCTCATTTTATTAAAAAAATAAAATTATTTTATATCCAATAGATAGATGTACTTGTCAACTCTTATTTTTTCTTTCTTCTCTACGTTTTTGTCTTTTGGCTTTTCGCTCAGCTTTTTTCTGGGCTTTATCTAATGTGGTTCTTTTGTTTTGAAAAAGTTTTTCAAAAAATAATTCAAATCCTGAATCTTCAAGGTAATCTTCACACGCTAATGCATCAGAAAGATCATCTGGTAACGGCTCAAAAGATTTGCTATATGTTCGTTGCACCGGACGTAATGTTTTGGCGACTAAAGGAAGCGCTAATGTACTGCCAGCCCCGTTAACTCCTGTATTAAACCTTATAGTGGGAGAAGATGCACCTACACGGGTTACTATCACTAGTTTAGGGGTGTATGCAGCGAACCATGCGTCTGCGTAATCCTGTGAAGTACCTGTTTTGCCTGCAATTGGTATCGTTACTCCGTACTTATTTTTTAATGATGTTCCCGTACCTTCATTAATTACTTTTTCTAACATGGCTGTGAGTAATTGCGAAGTATTCTTACTTATAACCCTATCTTTTTCTAAAGGCTTTAATAATCTATTTCTATAGATCACTGTTCCATCTGCAGCCTTAATATTGAGTATGGTTTTGGGTTTTATTTGATACCCACCATTTGCAAACGTACTGTATGTTAAAGCCAATTCATAGATACTAGCATTCGCGGTACCCAATGCAACCGAAGGTTTTCTTACTAGCTCTTGACTAAAACCTAATTTTTTCCATAAACTCTCTAAATTAGTGAACGGAATATTTAAGAATAAATTTACGCTAGGTATATTCATAGATTTTGCTAAAGCAGCAGCCATGGAATAGTTGCCACCACTTGATTTGTCATAATTTTGAGGTTCCCAATTGTCATAATCAGATACAATTAATGATTTATTATTTAAATAGGAACAGGGTGTGATACCTTGTTCTAATGCTGCGGCATATAGAATAGGTTTAAAAGTTGATGCTATTTGACGTTGGGCAAAAATTTGATCGTAAGGTTGCGTTCTAAAATCAAGACCGCCAACCCATGTTTTAACAGCACCAGTTTGCGGATCTAATGCTAATAAACCGGCATGTAATAAGGTCAATGTATGGCGAAGACTATCACGTATAGATATGGAGTCAGTATAAAACCCATTCCAGTCAAATAACTCGCGTTGTTGCTTTTCATTAGCTTTTGCTGTAAGTTTTAAACGTTGTAACTCTTTATTTACTAATGTATTTAATGTTTTACGTTGATTGGGTTTACGGTACTGTTTACGTAAACGATTTTGCATCACACTTAAGTGATTTTTATAGGCCTTTAATGCTTGCTTTTGTAAGGATAAATTCAAAGTCGTTGTAATTGTAAGACCATCTTGAATTGCATAATCTGTATTTTTGGCGCTATTGTAGTTTTTTAAAATTTTATTGACATCATCCTTAACTTGTGTTAAAAAATAATTTGCAGGCCCTTCCGATTCTAAATTTGCATAATCTAATTTTAGCGGTAATTGTTGCAAAGAATCAACTACAGATGTCTCCAAATAGTTGTATTTTTTCATTTGTGATAGTACAACGTTTCTTCGTTTGATAGCATTTTCTGGATAGATTCTCGGATTGTAATAGGTATTTGCTTTTAACAAACCTATAAGAATGGCAGCTTCTTCAATTTTAGTTTTTTCTATTCCTTTATTAAAATAACGACGAGAAGCCGCTTCAATACCAAAAACATTTTCCCCGAAAGGGATAGTATTTAAATACAAGGTTAAAATTTCTTCCTTACTATAAATACCTTCAAGTCTATTAGCTAAAAATGCTTCTTTGGTTTTATTTACCAACATAGTTAACGGACCATAATTTTTACGTCCGTACATATTTTTTGCCAATTGCTGATTAATAGTACTTCCGCCTCCAGAGCTTTTTTTATTTGATAAAATTGTTTTAAAAAGAACACGAAGTAAACTGCGAGAATCTACACCTTCATGATCAAAATAACGCGCATCTTCAGTAGCTACCAAAGCATTTACTAAATGTTTTGGAAGCTGATCAAACTTAATATTAGTGCGATTCTGGGCAAAATATTTACCAATGAGCCTACCTTCTTCTGAGAGCACTAATGTTGCTGTTTCATTCTGAAATTCTTGTAACTCTTCGGTGGTATGTAAATGACCAAATACACCATAATATACAGAAGCTATAAAAATAGCAAACGCTAACGTTAGTAAAACTATCGTGGCTATTACGAATTTTAATATTTTTTTAAACATGTAGTAGGGGAGAATATTATATTTTTACATCTAACGATACCTACATTAAAATATTATTATTTAAAAAAGGACTTATACATATTTTATGAACACTTTAACAAATGGTCATTGTTAATTATAAATGGTATGATACACCAATTAATATTCTTGGCATTAATTGTGGTTGTTTAATTGCCTTGTTAGCATCTTTATAAGTGAACTCAATATCATTATTTTGATTATCATCTCTGGCATTTATATTATCGTCATTAGGACTATAAACTGTATCATGACCTTTTAGAGAACTATTGAAAAAATAATCTAGACCAACTGCAAATACAAGATCTAATTTTGTTGACATTTTAAAATAATTTTCAGCTCCTAATCCAATTCCCCATTGTTTTGAAGTAACATCAAAATTCTCGTTACCGCCTACATAATTAAAATTAGCGGTAAAACTAGAATATCTTGGTCCGAATACCAAGTATGAATTTTTCAAATCAAATAATGTATATGGTTTCATATAGTCTATCCTATAGTCAAATGATTTTCCTTTTTTTTCTGGAACTCCATTTGTGGCGTTATTGATAAAAATTCTACGAGCATCCGGAGCATTTCCCGGACTTAATCTGTTATAACCAATTCCAAAGCGAATATTACCAGGTAATCCTTCGGCTATATTATGGATAGTAAAACTACCAATAACACCAAAGCCTCGATTGTAACCTGATTGAATTTCAACTGAGCTTTTAGAACTTGTTTGAGCGTAACTTGAGTAAGTTAAAGTTAATAATAGGGAAGACATAACGAATAGTGTTAATCTACATTTCATTTGTTTAATTTTTTAGTTTTGTTTGAATACATTCAAACGAACCATTCAGCTAATTATTTTATAAAATAGAGTAGTTTAGAGTAATTCTAAACTATTATATAGTTAAACAAAAAACATTGTGTAATTTTACGCTCTTAAATATAAAATTGTAAAAATGTTTAATAAAAACATCAAATTGATTATTGCACTTGCTATTATTGTTTGGGCGGTGTATGAGTTCACAGAAAAACATATTGGTAATGGAATTTCACTAATATTATTAGCAGGAATTTTTGTATTTTTTTACTTTAAAAATGAAATTTTATTGTTAGCGTTTTTACGTTTGCGTAAACAAGATTTTCCGGGAGCTCAAAAATGGTTGAGCTATATTAAAAACCCATCCGGTGCCTTAATTACTAAACAACAGGGATATTTTAATTTTTTACACGGTATTTTAGTTTCACAAACTAATTTAACGCAAGCTGAAAAATATTTTAAAAAGGCGTTAAAGCTTGGATTGTCTATGAGTCATGATGTAGCGATGGCGAAATTACAATTAGCTGGAGTTGCAATGACTAAAAGAAGAAAAAGGGAAGCTACTAACCTAATAGCAGAGGCTAAGAAATTAGATAAACATGGTGCGCTGGTAGAGCAAATTAAAATGATGAAGCAGCAAATGAAGAAGATATAGTTGCGTTTAAGTTATCGTCATCATATACCCTGAAAGAGATAAGAGAATGATATTTTTAAGAACGTTTGGTGGCCCAATAATTGAGGATTATTTATTGTTAAAATCAATTGATGTTCCTGTTATATTAGTTGCTATTGCATGTATTTTTATTGTATATGCTATAATCAGAAAAAGAAAACTAAATAAAAGATGGGAATCAAATATAACTGACGAAATGAAATCAGTTGAAATTATTCCTCGTGATGTCTTGATGCAACCCAAAAAAGTTTTATTACCTCAAATCGAGAATGAACCGAGAATACTTTTTACAAACTTTTCATTAACTAATGTTTATGTTTTGTTAGGAATTATGTTTGTTTTAATTCTAGTTTTAAGTTTAATTTTTGAAAATAAGTTTGATAACGCTTATTGAAAATCAATCTTGATATACAACCTTTATATTGTTTATAGTTGAAAATAAAAAAATCCGTCTAGTAATTGAATTACCAGACGGATTTTTAATATTATAAAATATACGTTTACTCTTCCTCTTCAGCCTTTACTTCAGCTTTAACTTCTGGTTGAGCTTGTACAGGAGCTTCTTTTTTAAACTTAGCATATTTGTTCTTGAACTTATCAATACGACCTGCTGTATCAACTAACTTCATTTTACCAGTATAATATGGATGTGATGTTCTAGAAATTTCCAATTTGATCAATGGATATTCAACCCCATCAACTTCAATAGTTTCTTTCGCTTCAGCAGTAGATTTTGTTAAAAACACATCTTCATTAGACATATCTTTAAAAGCTACCATTCTATAATCTTTTGGATGAATCCCTTTTCTCATCGTCTTTAATTTTAATTGTTATAATTACAATCAGCTATGTTAAAAATAACTACCTGACTATTTTGAGAGTGCAAATTTAATACTATTTTTGAAAAATCAAATAGATAATAATACTATTTTAGTAAAAAATTGATAAAAAAATGAAAAAAGCGTTCATTATTGTTTTGACTGTAAGTTTTTTAGGCTCTTGTGGTAGTACTTATAAGTTGAAATTAACTTCTCCAAAAACAGTAAAAGTTGATCAAAAATTAACTATTTCGGTTAGTGAGAAAGATAATAACCCGATTGATTCAGTTCGATATTACCTTGATGGTGTTAGGCTAAATTCAAATACCGATATTGATATATCTGATAAAAAATTAGGAAAACATGCAATATCTGCAACTATTTTTTATGGCAATGAACTAAAGAAATTGACAAACACCATTCATTTTTATAATGCTAAGTCTCCAGATATTTATACTTATGAGGTAATTAACGAATTTCCACATGATAAAAATGCCTTTACACAAGGTTTTGAATATCATAATGGGTTTTTATATGAAAGTACAGGACAAAAAGGAGAATCTTCATTGCGTAAAGTTGAATTAACTACAGGTAAAGTATTACAAAAAGTAGACTTAGATAAAGCTTATTTTGGAGAGGGTATGACTATTTTTGGCGATAAAATTTATTTTTTGACCTGGCAAGCTAAAAAGGGTTTTATATATAACTTAGAAACATTTGAACATATAAAAGAATTCAGTTATAATCAAAGTAAAGAGGGTTGGGGTTTGACGCATAATGAGGATAAAATTATTAAAACAGACGGTACTGAAAGAATGTGGTTTTTAGATCCTGAGACACTAACTGAAGACTCTTTCATTGAAACTTATACTGATACTCGTAAAGTTGAAGACTTAAACGAAATAGAATATATTCACAGTAAAATATATGCCAATAAATGGCAAAAGAATAGTATTTTAATTATAGATTCTAAAACTGGAGCCGTTGAAGGAATCGCTGATTTAAATGGATTACAAGCCAAAGCAGGACAAACGGGTAATGATCATGTATTAAACGGAATTGCTTATGATGCAGAAAATGATAGATTGTTTGTTACTGGTAAAGATTGGGATAAAGTATTTGAAATTAAATTGCAAAAAAAATAATAAATTAAGTGAGTTAAACGTTGAGTTCATTGTACAACGGTTCAAAATTTTATTTTAGTCAAAATATATAAATGAGGATATTCTATTTAATCGTCGCTACTTTTCTAATTGTTTTTTTAAGCTCTTGCCGGAAAGATTTTGGCACGATAATGAGTACTGGTGAGCTAGAATTTTCTGTTGATACTGTATTGTTGAATCGTGTGTTTGATGATATTAGTTCTAGTACTAAAAGTTTTAAAGTTTATAATAGGGGTAATGATCCTATTTCAATTCCGAATATCAGACTAGGTAGAGGAGAAGCCTCTTTTTATCGATTGAACGTTGATGGCATTCCGGGAAAAACTTTTGAAAATATTGATATTTTAGCCAAGGACAGTATTTTTGTTTTCGTAGAAGCCACAGTCGATTTTAGTCAAGTAACAGACACAGAATTCTTTTATAGAGACGAGGTAGTTTTTGATTCAGGCGAAAATGAACAAGATGTTAAACTAGAAGCCCTTGTCATAGATGTCCATTTAATCAGGCCAGACCGAACATTACAACCAGACGACAGTTTTATATATGAAGAGATAGTTTTGGGAGTTGACGTAGAAGGGGAACCTATAAGTGTTCGAGGCACATTATTAGATGGCGATACTACTTTTACAAATGATAAACCTTACCTTATTTATGATTTTGTAGGTGTTCCTGAAAACGCTACACTTACTATAGATGCTGGTGCTACGCTTTACTTTCATGACAATTCAGGACTAATCGTTGAAAAAGATGCTTCATTAGTGGTTAACGGAGCATTTGAAAATGAAGTGCTTTTTGAAGATGATAGATTAGAACCAGAATTTGAAGATGCTCCTGGACAATGGGGCGTTATTTGGTTACGAGATGGAAGTAAAAATAACACTATAGATTATGCTATTATTAAAAATAATATAATTGGTTTATTGGTAGATAATACAGTCAATGCTAACCCAACGTTAGCCATAAGAAATACGCAGATTTATAATACATCTAACTATGGAATATTAGGAAGAGGTACGAATATTTTGGGTGAAAATTTAGTGATAGGAAATAATGGGTTGTCCTCTTTAGCATGTACTTCGGGCGGTACATATAATTTTACACACAGTACATTTGCGAATTATTGGAATAATAGTTTTAGAAATTTCCCAGCAATTTTAGTTAATAATTTTTTCACTTTTGTGGATAACGGCAATGATATAATTGAAACAAAAGATTTACTAGCTGCTAATTTTACCAATTGTATTATAGATGGAAATCAAAACGTTGAATTAATACTTGATAAGGCTGAAGGATCATTATTCAATTATAATATAAAAAGCAGTATGCTAAAATTTGATTCAACAAATAGTGAGTTACTAAACGATCCATTATATGATTTTAACAACAATGTTGTTTATCAAAATATAATTTTAAATGGTGTTGTTCAATATAAAGGTGTGCAGACAAATCAATTTATTATTGGTGAAGATTCTGATGCTAATGGTAATGCAGATTCAAATGCAGCATTGCAAGTACCTTTTGATATTTTGAATATTAGTAGAACAACATCACCGGATATTGGCGCTTATCAACATATTATTTTTGATGAGGAGAATTAATCTACTCTTTAATAAAACGTTTTGCAAGAACACCTCCTTGATCATCAGAAATTCTAATAAAATAAATACCTTTTGAAATCTTATTTAGATCTATTGTTTTTTCTGAAATGGTTTGACTTAAATCTATAGCGCTTAATAATCTACCCGTAACATCATAAATTACAGCCTCGTTTAAATCTATATTTTGTAATTTTTTGATATTCAACACATTATTGCTAGGATTAGGGTAAACTGAAAGTGAAGCATTTAATATTTCATCGTTAATTCCTAGTGGTGTTGAACCCCAAAAATTAACTCCATTTTGTGTACCATCACCTGTATAACTCCAAGGAGCCGGATCTCCTAAAATAAAAGTACCAGCTACCCAATAACCTTGTGATACTGCTTCGTTTTCACGACCGCTAAGATTTGGAAATGCAGCGCCATATTGCATAAAATCAACCATATTGGTTGCAACGCCAAATACATTAGTAGTATAGATTGACAAGTCTGAAGATACGTTATCAAGTCCTGAGCCTGTATTAACCACCAATGTAACGTCAGCTCCGGCAGCTAAATCTAAAGAACCACTTATATTAGTAGCGGTAGCCAAAGCTCCATACGTTCTTTTTGTACAAAACCAATAACCACCAATAGGTACCATTGTAGCTCCAAAATTATGAATGGTAACTTGATCTGTAAAAGGGTCAACTGATGTCAATCTAATTTGACTATAAATATTTGTAGTAATTAGAAGTAGTAGACTAAATAATAATAAATGAATACTCTTTTTAAGTAGTGTAGTTTTCATGAGGTTAGTTTTAGCATTAAATAATAATAAGAAGGAATGATAATGCAAGTCAAAACATATTAATTATTTTGACAGTGATATGTCCGGAATGATTTCGTAACCATAGTACACATAATAAATAGCATGTTTTATGTGTACTCAATGTAGTCGTAATTTATAAAGATAAATTACAAAATATTTATAATGAAGACTTTAAAATTGTTTAGTATAGAAGATAAAGTATAGTTATTGTTTATAGATATGACCATTTTTCATAACAAAACTTACTTTCTCCATAGTATGAATATTTTTGATTGGATCGTCATCAGTTGCAATGATATCAGCTAACATGCCTATTCCTATCGATCCTATTTTATCGGACATCTCTAGTAATTTTGCATTAGTTATCGTAGCCGATTGTATGGTTTCAATCGACGGCATTCCCGCTTCTACCATAAATCCGAACTCTTTACCATTTTCACCATGATCAAAAACTCCGGCATCCGTACCAAAAGCTATGTTTACACCTTTTTTATAAGCTTTACTAAATGTTTCCTGGATTTTTGGACCAATGGCTAATGCCTTGGGAACTATTATTTCAGGGAAAAAACCTTTTATTTTTGCTTTAGACACAACCGATTTTCCGGCAGTAATAGTTGGCACATAATAAGCATTATGTTTTTTCATCAATTCCATAGTTTCATCACTCATTAATGTACCATGTTCTATGGTTTTTACACCTCCAATAATTGCACGTTGCATACCTTCATCTCCATGGGCATGGGCAGCCACATGCATACCATAATCTTTAGCGGTTTGTGTGATGGCTTTTATTTCCTCTAATGTAAATTGAGGATTTTGCCCACTTTTAGCAACACTCAATACTCCACCGGTAGCTGTAATTTTAATCATATCTGCACCATTTTTATAACGTTGTCTCACGGCTTTTCTAGCATCTTCAACACTATTGACCACACCTTCTTTTGGTCCTGGGTCACCTACTAAAGATCTGTTTCTTCCATTAGTCGGATCAGCATGGCCTCCTGTAGTCCCCAGTGCTTTTTCTGCTGTCATTATTCTTGGACCATCAACCTTTCCTTGGTTGATTGCATTTCGTAGTGAAACATTTACGCCGGTCCCTCCTAAATCCCTCACCGTAGTAAATCCTGATAACAGCGTAATTTTAGCATATTTTTGAGCATTATATGCTACGTCAGCTTCATTTAATACAAAAGGTTCCACATAACTTTTAGAGCTTAATTGACTTTCAATATGCACATGCATATCAATCAACCCCGGCATTACGGTTTTAGTTCTTAGATCAATAGTATTATCTTTGTCTGATAAAGCATAAACATATCCTTTTTTAACATCAGTAATTTTATTTCCGGTAATAACTATGGTCATTTCTTTTAAAACTTCACCATTTTTAGTATCAATCAATTTTCCACAGTGTAAATATGTGCTCTGTGCTGAAATTAATACCGTAAATAATAAACTGAATAGCGTGATAATTTTCTTCATAATTTAAAAGAGGCTAGTTAATAATTTTATATTCGAAGGGTAAATGTATCAAAAAAAAGTGGTAGATTTCTATCGCAATCCGATTTAAAATAAAATGAGTACAAAGAAAATAATTGTAACAGGAGCCAGTAGGGGTATTGGCTTTGAACTAGTGAAGTTATTGGCAATACAAGGACATAAAGTATTGGCTTTATCAAGAAATATTGATTCGTTAATAAAATTACAACAAAGTCATAAGAATATTTCTGTGTTGGAGGTTGATATTTCTGAAGAAGATCAACTTAATAAAGTTTCTGATTTTGTATCTGTAAATTGGACACATATAGATGTAATGATTCATAATGCGGGAAAATTAATTAACAAACCATTTATAGAAACATCGGTACAAGATTTTATGGATATCTATAAAGTGAATGTTTTTGCTGTAGCCGAATTAAGTAGAAGAATGATTCCTTTTTTGAAACAAGATAGTCATGTTGTTGTTATAAGTAGTATGGGAGGTATCCAAGGTAGTATGAAATTTCCAGGATTATCGGCCTATAGTTCTTCAAAAGGAGCAGTAATTTCTTTGACGGAATTGTTAGCTGAAGAATATAAGGAACAAGGAATTTCATTTAATGTATTGGCTTTAGGAGCTGTTCAAACAGAAATGTTAGCAGACGCTTTTCCAGATTATAAAGCACCTACAACTGCCAGAGAAATGGCTGCGTATATTGTGAATTTTGCTCTGACAGGAAACCAATTATTCAATGGTAAAGTACTACAAGTATCATCTTCTACGCCGTAAATATTAAATGAAAGAAGCGCTTAAAACCTATATTCCCTTACAAGCTATTGATCTAGTTATTAATTTATTAGACAGTAATCCGTGTAAACTAAAAATTGTAAACAATCGCAAAACCAAACATGGTGATTTTAGAAAATTAAAATCAGGTATTTATCAAATTACTGTTAATAATGACTTAAATGAGTATCGTTTTTTACTGACACTTATCCATGAAATTGCCCATTTAGTTACACACCAAAAATATAGAAATATTAAGCCACATGGAGTAGAGTGGAAGCAAAACTTTCAACATTTAATGTTACCTTTTGTACACCCAGAAATTTACCCTTTAGAAATCTTGCCATTTTTAGCAGGATATTTAAAAAACCCAAAGGCCAGTACCGATGCAGATGTTAAATTATCATTGGCATTAAAACGGTTTGATGAGAAAAACGGAAATAGTTTTATATTTGAAGTGCCCTTACAACATAAATTCATTCATAATAAACGTATTTTTGAAAGAGGGAATAAACGACGTACTAGATACGAATGTGTTGAAATCAAAACAAATAAAAAATATTTATTTCATCAGAATGCTGAAGTAAAGTTAATAAATGATTAATTATAATATGCAAAATAACTATTACGCAGTAATCATGGCAGGTGGTGTTGGATCGAGATTTTGGCCTCTAAGCACACAAAATTTTCCTAAACAGTTTCATGATATGTTGGGTGCAGGTGATTCATTATTGCAAAAAACGTTTAAGAGATTATCAAAACTAATTCCTTCAGAAAATATTTTAATTGCAACCAATAAAAAGTACAAAGAATTGGTTTTAAGTCAGCTAGATGGTGTTACAGAGCAACAATTGCTATTAGAACCAGCTATGCGAAATACAGCTCCGTGTATCTTATATGCAGCTTTGAAAATTAAGCAACAAAACCCAGAAGCTGTTATGATTGTGGCACCATCTGATCATTGGATAGACAATGAAGATGAATTTATAAAAAACATTCAAACGGCTTTTACGGCATGTACTGAAAACGATATGCTAATGACTTTGGGTATTCAACCAACTTCTCCAAATACCGGTTATGGTTATATTGAGTTTGGAAAGGAAGCTAATGAGATAAAAAAGGTAAAACAATTCACAGAAAAGCCTGATTTACAAACTGCTACTCAGTTTGTTGAAAGCGGTAATTATGTTTGGAATGCAGGCATTTTTATATGGAGTGTTAAAAGTATCATCAATTCTTTTGAAAAATATTTACCCGAAATGAATACCTTATTTTGTCAAGGTAATCATACATATAATACCGATTTTGAAGACGATTTTATTGAGGATAATTATAGTGATGCCGAGAATATCTCTATAGATTATGGTATTATGCAAAACGCGACAAATATTTATACCTTACCGGTTGATTTTGGTTGGAATGATCTAGGAACATGGAGTTCATTATATGAAAAATTAGATAAGGATTCTGATAATAACGCCGTTGTTAATGCCAAAACTATATTTAAAGACGCTTCTAATAATATAATTAGTACGTCCAAAAATAAACATGTTGTCATTCAAGGATTAGATGATTTTATTGTAGTTGAAAAAGAAGATGTCTTGCTAATTTGTCCTAAAAAGAATGAACAAGAAATAAAACAAATTGTTGCAGATGTAAAACAAAAATTCGGGAATGATTTAGTATAAAATTATATCCGCTAAAACGATTAAAAGTATATCTATGGAAGAAGACCCAAAAGTAGAAATAGATTTAGAAGTTAAAAAAGAAGAGGCCAAGAAAAAAGTAACTGGTTTATTAGGTGGTATTAAAGAGTTTTTAGTAGTACTGCTTGATATTAAAAATGACACAAATAAAGAAGGTACAGCCCAGGCTATTAAAGACAATATTTCAATGCAGGGCCATACTGCCTGGATTTTGGTATTTTCTATACTAATTGCTTCTATAGGGTTGAATGCAAACTCTGCTGCTGTTGTTATTGGGGCGATGCTAATTTCACCATTAATGGGTCCGATTCTTGGAGTGGGATTGTCGTTTGGTATCAATGATATAGATACATTACGAAAATCAATGGTTAATTTAGGGGTCATGGTTGGACTAAGTTTAACGACTTCATTTTTGTTTTTTAGTATACCATTATTTCAAGAAGCTACTCCCGAAATTTTAGCAAGGGTAAGACCAGATGTTAGAGATGTTTTTATTGCTATTGCCGGTGGATTGGCATTAATTATTGCAATTAGCAGACCATCTCCACAAACAAATACAGTTGCGGGTGTTGCAATTGCTACTGCCCTAATGCCACCTTTATGTACCGCAGGTTATGGTTTGGCCACATGGAATTTTTCGTACTTTTTTGGAGCCATGTTCCTCTTTGTGATCAATACTATATTTATAGCATTGGCAACATTTATGATTGTTAAGTTTTTAAATTTTCCGATGGTAAAATATATAAATTCAGCAAAACGTAAACGTATAGCCCAATTTGCTTCTATTGTTGCTTTTTTAATTTTAGCAGGTAGTATTTGGCAGTTTTATGGCTTGTTTAGAGAAAAGCAATTTAAACAAAAGGCAAGTAGTTTTGTTAAGGAATTAAAGGACAACGGAATTAGTATCATTGATGAGGATGAAGGTAATTTTGATTTTAAAGCGAAACAAATTAATATTGTTTTATATGGGAATAACCTTTCTTCTGAAGAGCAAAACAAATGGCGCGGAAAGTTGGCTGATTTTGGACTTGAAGGAACAACATTGATCATGAAACAAGGATTAGATAATTCTGACCTTAGAGCTGAAGTGCAAAGTTTGACCGATCTATACGCACAAAATCAAAAAATTATTACTTCTCGCGATGAAAATATAAAAGAAAAAGAAGATCGTATACGACTGTTAGAGAGTGAATTGTCAAAATTTTATGAAGGTCAAGTTCCGTTTAAAACTATTAGTGATGAAGCCAAAATCATTTATGAAGGCATCGATCAAATGAGTTATTATAATCAGATTTCAACCAGTTTTAATAAATTAGATTCTATCCATTTTAATAAAATGGACTCAATAAATGTTTTTAGTGTAAAATGGAAAAATAATATCAAAAGAAAGTTACGTGAAGAGCAAGAGCAGAAACTAAAATTATGGCTAAAAAAACGATTGGAGCTAGATACTTTAAAGGTTGTAAGAGAATAGTCGATAAAAAGCTGTCTGGTATTTTAAAGTTATTATAGGCATTTGGATTTTATAAACTGCAGAATAAACTTATAATCCATTTTCTTTAAGCTGCGCTTCTCGAACTTTTTTAAATAAGTTTGAGGAATATACAAAGTCAGTTATTGCCACGTTATCAGTTCTAAATATGCCATCACTATCACCTTCCCATTCTTTTACCCCGTCTTTTAGAAAAATAATTTTTTCACCAATTTCCATTACAGAATTCATATCGTGAGAATTGATCACAGTAATAATTCCATATTCATCAGTAATTTCTTGAATTAAGTTATCAATGACAATGGCCGTTTTCGGATCTAAACCAGAATTCGGTTCATCACAAAATAAATATTTAGGTTTCATGACAATGGCTCTAGCAATGGCTACACGTTTTTGCATACCCCCTGAAAGTTCTGCCGGATATTTGCTATTTACATTTTCTAAATTAACTCTATCGAGTACAAAATTCACCCGTTCTAACATTTCGTCATATGACTGATTGGTAAACATCTTAAGAGGAAACATTACGTTTTCTTCAACAGTCGAAGAATCAAACAAAGCGCCACCTTGAAATACCATCCCTATTTCTTTTCTAAGATCTCGTTTTTCACCTCCAGTCATAGATTCATAGTGCCTACCATCATAACAAATATCACCTTTTTCGGGTTTTAATAAACCTAACATACATTTTAATAGAACTGTTTTTCCAGAACCACTTTGACCAATAACCAAACTGGTTTTACCTTTTTCAAACGTGGCATTAATGCCCTTTAAAACAGGTGTGCCATCAAATTCTTTATATAGATCTGTAACTTCAATCATTTTCCTAATAACATTTGCGTTAAAAAATAATTTAAAACAATAATTACTATGCTTGTCCAAACAACAGCTCTTGTACTGGCTTTTCCAACTTCTATTGCCCCACCTTTTACATAAAATCCGTGAAATGCCGGTACGGTTGCGATGACAAATGCAAAAATAGAAGTCTTGATGAGAGAATATGTAATGTGAAATGGTCTAAATTCCCATCTAACACCATTTATATAATCGGTTGAACTCACTAAGCCGGTTAAATTTCCTGCAACCCATCCTCCTATAATACCTAAAACAATACTAATAATTATCACAAAAGGATAAAAGAAAACATTCGCAATTATTTTTGGTAAAACAAGATGATTTAAAGAATTGATACCCATTACTTCTAGTGCATCAATTTGTTCAGTAACTCTCATAGTTCCGATGCTTGAAGCAATATATGAACCAACCTTTCCGGCTAAAATAATTGATATTAATGTTGGTGAAAATTCAAGTATCAATGATTCTCTAGAAGCGAAACCGATTAAATATTTTGGTGTTAACGGACTTTCTAAGTTCAAGGCAGTTTGAATAACTACCACACCTCCAACAAAAAAGGATATAAAGGCAACGATACCTATAGAACTAATACCTAAATCTTCAATTTCTTTAAAGATAAGTTCTCTAAATACCGAACGCTTTTGAGGGCTTTTAAAAACCTGCTGAAGCATTAAAAAATACTTACCTATGTATTTAAAATAGTTAATCAAAGCTTTGAAAATTAGTTAATATTTATAAACTATGGCATTGATGTTCATACCGGCACCTACAGATGCTAACATAATAATGTCACCTTTATTTAAATGATGATCATCTAATTTATCATTAATAACTAAATCTAACAAAGTCGGAACAGTAGCCACAGAACTATTTCCTAATTTATGAATGCTCATAGGCATAACATTTTCGGGTGTTGGTGTTTTATATAACCTAAAAAAACGTTTTATGATGGCTTCATCCATTTTTTCATTTGCCTGATGTATAAAAACTTTTTTAACTTCAGAAATATTGACACCACTTTTATCTAAGGCAGATTTCATTGCCAATGGCACATTATTAAGGGCATATTCATAAATCTTACGTCCATGCATTTTTATATAGCGTATTTTCGGATCGGTATTATCTATGTTTGATTTCCCTAAAAACAGATAGTGCGCTTCATCATAAGTATGTGTAGCCGCGGCATGACTTAATATACCTGAATTGTCATTTTTTGAAGCCTCTAAAATACACGCCCCTGCGCCATCTGAATAAATCATTGAATCTCTGTCATGCATATCTAATACTCTAGATAAAGTCTCAGAACCAATTATTAAACATTTATTGGCCATTCCTGCTTTAATAAATGTGTCGGCTTGAATAACTCCTTGTATCCATCCAGGACAACCGAATATAATATCATACGCTACACAATTTGGATTTTTTATCTTTAAATTGTGCTTAACTCTGGATGCTAAACTCGGTAAAATATCTGTTTGAACGGTGCCTTTTTTTATGTCACCAAAATTTTGAGCTAGGATAATATAATCTAATTCTTCTGGATCAATATTGGCATCTTCTATGGCCTTTTCTGCAGCTTTTGTAGCTATACATGAAGAATCTAAATTGTCTGTTACATAACGTCTTTCTTCAATGCCTGTAATAGCTTTAAACTTATCAATAATGACTTCATTTGTAGCTTCAAAAGGTTCATTTTTGTCATTATAAAAACGTTCTTCAATAAAATCTTTATTCGTTTTTATTACTGTGGGGATATAACTTCCAGTTCCTGTAATAATTGAATTCATAATTTTGTAGGGTAAGGTTTAATTAACGAAGATAGATTTTTTTGAACAATTAAAAAGAAGACTAATATGTTACTTCAGGTGTTTTTTAAATTTTTAACTATTTGATAACAATATCTAGTCATAATTAAGAATTTATCATTTTAATTTCCATTACAGTAGCTATAGATAAAGCTCTGGTCTTAGCCATTTCGGCTTTTTCTCCTTTAAAATGGTCATCAATTGTTGTTCTAAAATGATGCAACCAAGTATTAAAATGTTCTTTTTTAAATGGTTTCACCTTATTTAAAACAAGATGAGGTTGCAATGCATTATTTTTATATGCAGTATCATTAAAGAGTATTCCGTTCCAAAAATCTGTAATGGTTTCGAGATGTTCTTCTAAATGATTTTGTGCGATGATATCATCAAAAAAGTGTTTAACTAATTTGTCTTTTAATAATTTTGAATAAAATTTATTCATTATTAAAAATACATCATTCCTGTTTTGAATATCGTTTTTAGGCAAAATCAGTAATTTTAGAGAAATGATTTATCAAAACTTAAGGGCAATAAACTTTTTAACGAATTTACTTTGATAATTTTACCCGAAGCACCCATAAAATATATTTCAATAGGTGTTTTTTGATTCACTTCATATTCAGAAATTGATTGTCTACAAGAGCCACATGGAGCAACAGGTTGTGTAATTTCTTTATGCGAAGAACTGGCTGAGATAGCCAATTTTAAAATGGTAGCTTTAGGGTATTTTGAACCAGCATAATAAATAGCTACTCGCTCGGCGCACATACCCGAAGGGTAAGCTGCGTTTTCTTGATTGTTGCCAATAACTATTTCATCATTATCAAGCAAAATTGCTGCGCCAACACTAAAGTTCGAATAAGGTGCATAAGCTTGTTTTCTAGCGTCAATGGCTATATTTAATAATTCTTGATCTTTATTATCAAGCTCAGAAATAGAATCATACAAAGTATAATCTGTTGTAAGCTGTAATTTTTGCATTGGGAAGCATTTTTAATTTTAGATTGTGTGGTATTATAAAGCACAAAAAAAACAATCATTTAATGCTAAAGTACATAAAATGATTGTTTATATTATTGATTATATAAAATACTTAGAACGATTCATAAATATCTCCAAAGTTAAAAGAAAGAGAGAAACGTAAAGTATTTTCAAGTGGATTATTAATATCAGTTGAATTAATTAGATAAGACATATCTAATTTGGTACTTTTAAATCTAAAACCGGCACCTAGCGTAAAAAACTTACGAGCTCCTTTTAAATCACTTTCATTAAAATAACCAGCTCTAAAAGCAAATGTTTTATCATATTCATACTCAGCACCTAAGGCCCAAGTAAATTCTTTTAGTTCTTCACTAAATCCTCCTGGTGCATCACCAAAAGATTGAAAAATACCAGCTACAAAACCAACTTCATCATCTTGACCTTCAATAATTTCACCGGTTTCACTATCTCTTAAAGGAGGGGTAGGTACCAATAATTTATTAAACTCTAAATTGGCAGTAATCGTATTTAAATCATCTAATATAAAATCAAAACCACCACCTAAACGTAGATTTGTTGGTATAAAGCTTTCTCTACCACCATCTGTTAGACTTACCTTAGGCCCTACGTTAGAAATATTAAATCCACCACGCCATCTACCGTTAAAATCTCCAAAATTCTTCTCTTCTGATTGAAAATACCCTGCGACATCAACAGCAAAAGCATTGACAGTTTTTAGATCAGAGTTTTCTACTCTTAAAGCAAAATCAGACCGTATGTATCGAATTCCAATTCCCATTGAAAAACTTTCACTAAGTAATAATGAATAAGATGCATCTAAAGATAATTCGTTTGGATTTTCAGAACCTATAGTGTTACCACCAGCGTCTGTTAATTCAATAGTACCTAAAGAGAAAAATTTTAAACTTGTCGCCCATGCACTTTTCTCATCAATTTTATTTGAAAATGTTAAACTACTTACAAATACGTCATTGGTTAAATTTCTCAACCAAGGAGTATAATTAACTCCGATAGTATATTGAGAATCAGAGAATACATATTTTGCAGGGTTGAAGTGTTGTGAATTAGCATCAGGCGATGTAGCAACGCCTATATCACCCATTGCACCCGATCTAGCATCTGGAGCAATCATTAAGAATGGTGCAGCTGTTGTAATGGTATTAGGCTCATCTTGAGCATAACTACTAATTGAACTCGCTATTGCAATTA
>JGI24023J19991_10001231_pt1 | contig 19888 bp, 17 predicted proteins | sample Cruoilmetagenom1_FD_19991 | JGI IMG/M metagenome (IMG submission 19991) | reverse complement strand
CGTAGCTGGCTACGTTGAGGATTTTACGATTGAACAACATTCAAAGATAACCCGAAGATAAGATGCAAGATTGGCCAAGTTATTTTTTTACAGCCCCTAAGCAACCTGAACAGTTACAACTTAAGGAGAAACCAGATATGTTAAAACCTATTCAATCGATCCTGTTTGCAACAGATCTGTCTGAAAACTGTCAACCAGCCTATGAATTTACCTTATCTCTGGCAGTAAAATTTCAAGCTATTATCTATCTGCTGCATGTTATTGAACCGCTGCCTGTAAATGTTGAAGGGCGTTTAAAGGACCTGCTTGGAAAGCATCAGTGGGAAGATATGGTGAATTCTCAGCAGACCAATGTTCGCCGATCTCTTCTCGGGAAAACACCTGCCAGTACAATTGTGAAAGATGCGCTGAACAGTTTTTGTAATCAGACAGGTATTGATCAGGACGCCTGCGACTTCCAATCCAGAGAAATTATCATCAGCGATGGTGATATTGAAGATGAAATTTTGCGACATGCAGCGGAGAATGAATGTGATCTTATTGTTCTCGGGGGGCATAAAAACCTCTTTGCCAAGACATCCGTCGGCAGTACTACAAAGACTGTGCTGAAAAAAGCAAAGATTCCTGTAACAGTAGTTCCTCCAAATTCCTAACCCGAACAAATTGGAATTTTAAACAACCTTTTCCAGTTTCTTGTTTTTTTCTTATAGAAGTTCTGGAGTAAGGCCCTAACACCCATGAAATCAATTTCACAACAAAGTATGAAAGTTATGTAACAGGGAACCGGGAGAGATGTTGCCAAACGTCCTCACAGGCTGTGGCAACACCTCTCCCGGTTCCCTTTACCCTGGCAGAATGTATGACTTTCATATAAAAAAGCAGGGAAGCAAATGAAAATTGCAGAAAAGGGAAGCAGAGTAAAGATAGTTTTTGCCATCAGGCTTGATGATGGGAGTGTAGTGGGAGATTCAGCGGAGAAATCTGAGCTCGCGTTTATCATAGGGAAAGGCCAGGTTCTTAAAATCCTTGAGGATAATGTGTCCGGTATGAGAGTGAATGAAACAAAAGAGATAAAAATCACGCCGGCAGAGGGGTATGGTGAGTATAACAAAGAGCTGGTACTTAGAATTGACAGGGATGAGTTTCCCCCGGATGTGGAATTAAAACCCGGCCGTACGGTTCAATACCAGAACAGGGATGGGGAGAGAGTGAATTTAGTTGTGAATGATTTAGATGAGAAAACCGTAACCGTTGACGCCAATCATCCGCTGGCTGGACTCAATTTGATCTATGAGGTGGAGTTGATAGCTGTTAATTGAGAATGGTGTCGTATCCTTCTGTAGTTGCCGGCTGAAAGAGGCGGTATCTGAAATTCTTCAGATACCGCCTCTTTTTACGACGTTATTACATTTCCATGGGAATATCACCAAGCCCACGATCAATATCGGTCATGATGCCGGTAATAGTTTTGCTGGCACTATCTTTTTCCAGAGTCAGGGTATATGTTCTGTCGTCCTCCAGTTCCTTAAACCAGAAATCACCAAAATTATTCGTTGCTTCCGTGAAAATTGCTCCGGACTCGTCATCTTTCATGGTGCATGTCGCGCCGATGATAACCTCTTTTGCAGCCGGATCATAAAGTGTACCGGCAATGAACTTTTTAGGCAGTGATTTATAATAAACCCGCGCCTTTGTACCTGCTTCAGGGTTAATAATTTCGGCTTCACTTATAAAATCTTTAAAATCTTCTTCTTCACCAAAACGAAGGGCCTCGGTGGGGCACTGGTCAACACAGCGGGGTACCGTCCACTCCGGATCATTATCAAGAAGATGGGTACAGCCGGTACATTTCTGGGCGATGTTCAGCTGCTCGTTAAAGAAAATTGAATTATGAGGGCATGTATCAGCACAAATCTTGCAGCCAGTGCATTTTACAGGGTCAATGACCACTATACCGTCATCACGTTTATAGATTGCATCAACCTTGCAATCTTCAATACAGGGAGCATCATCACAGTGATTGCACATAAGGGGAGTATAGGTAACTTTGACGTGGGGCACATGGCCGCGTACCTCCTCGGTCAATCCAATCCAGAATTGACCTGTGTCCGGCTGAGGCTTGGCATACGGAGTCCAGTCATTTGTCACATGCTCATCTTTGCATGCAATCTGGCAGCAGTAGCAGCCGTTACAAAGAGACAGGTCTACAGTAAATACTTTCATTATTTGTCACCTCCATCAACAATCCAGGCATCGAAACGAAGACCTGCTGCCGCATCATATTTTCTTGCAAATGCTTCTGGAAAATCAGTTCTCCATTTATCCATCTCTTCTCCGCTTACCCTTTGTACTTCAACAAGATAACCACCGCCTATCTGGCCGACGCAGTTATCTGAAGTGACGGCTCCGGGGGTAATGACGTTAATTGCACCGCCTCTCTCAATTTCACCTGTTTTGATCGGATCATGTCTGGCGCCATGGTCAACATAGGCTATTCCTGGACGCACACGCTCTGTGATATATGCTCCCGCCAGAACGATGCCACGTTCGTTGAAGACCTTGACAATATCTCCGGCTTTTATACCACGCTTTTCTGCCTCAGAAGGATGCAGCCAGCATGGTTCGTATTTATATCCATCAGGCCCGGTAACTTTCATGGTAGGAGTTTCCCGGGTCCAGGTAATATCATCACATTGTGCATGAACGCGCCAGCGGCCATGATTGGACATGATCAGCAGTGGAAACATCTTAGCCCGGTGACTGGAGAGCCGCTCGTCATGATTATGGCTTTTCTCGATCCATTTAGGGATAGGGCCGCGTTCCTTGTCATCAGGGTATGCTTTAGCCAGAGCTTCTGAGTAAAATTCAAGTTTTCCCGTAGGGGTATTGAGTGGCTTTCCTTCAGGATCATTGTAAAATTCGCGAAATCCTGGAGGATCATCTTCCCAGTCAGGGGCAGTTGGGTAAATCCAGTAGCTTTTTTCCTTCAGCTGTTCCCAGGTGACAAGTTTTTCACCACCCATATAACCCCAAATGAGTTTCTGCAGATCCTCTGTGGTTTTTCCCTCAGTCATCTGCTCTTCCATGCCTTCAAATTTTTTGGCAACCTCGAGAACACATTCAGCATCACTTTTCGATTCGCCGATTGGCTCTATGGCTTTTTCGGTGATCATGATATTGGGCTGCATTGTGCCCTGACGAATGTTGGTGACGATATCGTCAACTTCCATATAAGTATTTGCCGGCAGGATGATATCGGCGTAGAGGCAATCGTTTTCCAGCCAGGGATGCTGGGCGACGATGCATTCGACCTGTGAACTCTGCATGGCCAACTCAGTTTCATGGCCGTAATTCCAGCAGGTAATTCTGCATGGGCTGTCAGTCCATATCATATGGATCTTTGATCCCTTTTCTTCCTTGGGTATCGGGAAGGTGTACTCGACAAATTGATCATGAACCAGGGCGTTTTGTGCTCCGGTTCCTCTGAATGTGATCGGTTCGTCAGAGAGAATCGCATTTTGAATAAGTGTTTTCGGAATGACCTGTTGCTGCCAGGCACTCACCGCACTAAGCACCGGCAGGGCAATGCGTTCCTCAATCTCAGGGTTCCAGAAGAAGGTACCGCCCAGTCCTTCTGCACGAGGCAGGCCGAAATAGGTGAACTGGTGCTGATGAACACCTGGGCCGCCTAGACCCTGCATGCCCAGCAGAATACATTCCAGCCGGGCAGGTTCATGGGCGAATGGCCCCCGAATAAAACCGCCGCCAAAATAATGGGCGATAGAGGTAGTCTTTTCCGCGAACTCCCGAGCCAATGCCTTGATAGTCCATGGTGGCACACCGCATTTCTCGGAGGCCCATTCAGGAGTTTTAGGAATATCATCTTCTTTGCCGAGCACNTAGTCGGCAACTTTATCCATACCGACCGTATGGGTTTTAACATATTCCTTATCGTAGGTGCCTTCGGTGATCCACATATAGATGATGGCAAGCTGCAGGGCAGCATCGGTATTGGGTAGTACAGGAATCCATTTGTCGGCATGGATGGCAGCCCCGTAGTTGCAGTCAGGGCAGACATAAACCTGCTTGATACCGACTTCAGTGAAGTAGTAAGAGAGGCGGCTTGCAAACTGGCCGACAAAACCCCATGGAGTGGTTTCAGGATCACAACCCCAGAAGAGAACCATGTCGGCATTCTCAATGGTGTCTTTTACTATATTAGCGGCAGGGTACATTATGCCCTGAGCACCCTGGCCCCACACATGCTTTGCGCCCCAGTACCAGCCTTCCCAGCTATCGGGGTTTCTGACCTGCAGGGTGAATCCACCAAGATATTCCAGCAGTACTCCGGGATGGCCGTGCGGAGTATTGATCGTTTTGCATTCGCCATGGCCGTCGCCCTGCATCAGAATGGCATTGTAGCCATATTCTTTATGGACGCGACGTATTTCACCGGCGATGAGGTCAGCAGCTTCATCCCAGGATACGCGGACATATTTGGACTTTCCGCGGTTTTGAGTGTTGCGCTCTCCATGTGGATCCCAGTCAACCCTTTTCATTGGGAACTGGATTCGGTTGGGAGAATAAACACGTTTCTTATATGCTAAAGAAAAAGGTCCCGGCAGAGATTTCCACGTAGGCTCGATGGTTTTTCCGTTTCGCTCCATCTTCCATTGGCGAACATCCTCTTTCTTGTATTTCCATCCGTACTGCATTGGACGGATGCGGACAATCTTACCGTCTTTGACATCAACCATTCCCTCGGCTCCACCGCCGAAGTAACCGCCGAGGCCCAGGGCTCTCAAGACTGTCTTGTCTTTCGTTTTGATAGGTTCCATCGATATAGATCTCCTCTGGTGCTGGTTGTGGGGCCTTCTTTCAGAACGTCCAGTTAAATGATGAGCAATTGATGTATGGGAAATTACATGCAATGACAGTAATTACACACCACACCCTTTGCAACTAAGTAACATAAACCGTAACTCATATTACATGAAATCTTTTTTTTTTCAATATTTATTCCGCATCATCCTTCTGGCTCTGATTCGCTGCCCGGTGGGACATGGGTTTTCACAGGTGGCACAGACTCCTGAGCATGGTGTACCACCTCGGGTGCCGCAGCCATAACCACAGGTGCCACAGCCTAACGGTGGATGGATCCCCTTACCACTTAACCGGAAACTGAAACCGTCGCTGTCAATTTTGATGGGGCCGAATTTTTTCAGTAAAAGGTGATCTATAATATAGGTAACTCCGGCAATTTCAAATATTTTATCGGATGGTAAGGTTTCTTCAAGAACAATACCGAAAGAACGCATGCCACAGCCGCCCATTTTAAGAAAAATTCGTACTGTGCTTTTTTTTTCACCTTGCAGGTGTTCAACCATTGCTCTGGTTGCTTTTGGTGTGACTGTAATCAATGATAACCTCATATGCTCCATGTTTGGTGCTCATTTAGATACTGTATTGCATGTAATGTGGTTGTCAATATAGATGATATATCAACAGGTGGAAAAATGGGTGGCAAGTAATAGAGCAGGTTCCCAGGTAGTATCAATTTTTGAATGACAGTTGGTGTGACATTTCAGGGTTGGTATGACACTAAGTACAAAACTGCATATGTGGGGAGCGTAAAATTTCCACTATTGCGGGGCTATCCTGGTTGACATACTATTTATTATGTAATATTAACGAGAGTTGACAGTTACTCTAACTTCTTGAAAAGATGTAGATTGAACACCACTGGCTACATTAAACTACAGGATTCTGAAGAGGGGATTTTTTTTTTGCATTCACAACAGGGGTAAATTACATTAAATGTGATGGTCTTTTTGCATCATCAGATCATATCAAATTGCATTGAAAGTACACATTGAATAAAAAACCGGGAAAGAAAATATTGAAGAAATACAGTAATCTCACACTTAAAGTGTACCAACAGATTATAGAGTTGATGCTTCACTATGAAATTGTTCCCGGGCAGAGGTTAGTTTTTATTGACCTCGCAAAGCAACTTGGTGTGAGCAGAACACCTGTAAATAATGCCCTTTCGATTTTGGCTCAGGAGGGGTATCTGGATTTTGTGCCAAATCAGGGGTACTCTGTCCACAGGTTGACTCTCGAGGAGGCGGAGAATCTTTTTGAGATAAGGGAGATACTTGAGGTTGGTTTCCTTGGCAAAGCTATCCGGGAAATGACCGATAAAAAAATTGAGAACGTAAAAAAGCGAAAACTCGATTACGAAAAAACTATTTCAGGTCATGTTGACCGGAAACTGTTTATACTCGATACGAAATTTCATGCAGCAATTATAGATATGGCAGAAAATGAAATTTTATCAGTACAGTATCGAGATATATGCCAGAAGATATTTCTGCGATTTCGCACTGAGGATTTGCGCATGAATCGTATTCTGGAAATCAAGGAAGAACATAATGATCTCTATGAAGCAATCCGTATTAAAGATGTGGAACGTTCAAAAGAGCTTGTTAAAATGCACCACAAGCATGCACAGAATAGCCTGTTCCCTATCATTTTTCCCTCCGAGTAAGATACAACCAGTGTCCATATAGAAACGAGGTTTTTTGTTCGAGATCAAGGCATGGGGAAAAAATAACCACAGGCATATAAGTGATATCTCGGAGTCTCGTTCCCCCCTTACCGGAGGATTATTTTTTGAGTATAACGTCGAGGTCGAACAAAAAGACCGTTTCTGGATGGATACTAACCAACTGATCTGTACTTATCCCATCCATCGCGGTCAGAATTCTTTGAATCAGTTCAGTATTTCCCCAGGGTATAAAAACATAGCCAGAGTGTAATTCTGCGATTATTTGACATCTGCAAATGTTGTCTTAATTTTCTCAACAAGATATTGGAATGCTGTCTGTTGTGCAATTGAAATAAAAAAGAGAGGCGATTGAAATGAAATTGCTCAGTTTCAGCCATCGGGGCAAAGATCGTATCGGTGTGGTGAACAGTGATATGAAGATAGTCGATCTGCAGCTTGCCCTGGCACCGGAAATTGTGGTTCCCGAAACCATGGTCGAGTTTATCAGGCTGGAGGGGGAAGGGTTGGCTCTGGCCGCCACGGCTCTGGCTTCCCAAAATAGTGGTGCTATTGTAACGGAAGAAGAGATCATATATCAGCCTCCGGTGGTCCATCCTGGAAAAATCTGTGGAATAGCGCTTAATAATTCGGCAAGCAACAGTAGAAAGATCTCGGCACCGGGCCACCCTGCTTTTTTCCTAAAACCCCCGTCCTGCCTGGTTGGACACATGCAGCCTGTAACTGTGCGAACCTATTATGGCAGTGTTCATCCAGAACCTGAACTGGCCCTGGTAATCGGCAAGACTGCGAGGGATGTGAATGCCACAGAGGCCCTGGACTATATTTATGGCTATTCAATCTTTAATGACATAACAGGAAACGGGATGCGGGCGGAGGACCTGTTTCATTATCAGGCTCTCTATGCATCCAAAGAAGATTCAGACAAGATAGAACAGAGAGAGCAGCACCTCTCCTATGCCGGAAGATATAAAGGTACCGATAATTTCGGTGTACTCGGCCCCTGGCTGGTTACCAGAGATGAGGTGGATGATCCGGATAACTTGTTGGTCAGCTGCCGGGTCAACGGGGAAACAGTTGCTGAAGACAATACCTGCTACTATAATTACAAAGTGGCAGAGATTGTTAGTTTTATCAGTCAGTTTCAGACACTATCTGCAGGAGATATAATCTCCTGCGGAACCGCGTTCAAACCATCCAAAAACAGGAAATCCATCCACCAGGCGAATCTGCAGCTTACTGGTGGGCCGATAGAAATCAATATCGAAACCCTGGGTACTCAAATTAATCCTGTGATCATAGAAGAGAGGGAAATCGGTTTATGGAGACTTCCGAAAAGCGAATAGAAAGGATTGAAACCCGGCTGGCAATTGAAGACCTTAACCGTGATTTCTGCCACTATCTTGATTATGACATGGTCGACGAACTTGCTGATCTTTTCACAGAGGATTGCAGCTACAGCCATGGCAGCCGGGTGAGTGAAGGCAGGAGTGAAGTCCATGCGCTGTTGTCAGAACGGATAGCTGTGGGAGTACGAACTTCCCGGCACCTGCAGACTGGTCTGAAAATTGCGATGCTCGACTCACGGAATGCCACAGGTAAGAGTGTATGTCTGACATTTGGTTGTGATATGCCTCCTCCGATTTCACCTGCAACCCCCTTTCTGGTAGCTGATTTTATCGATGAGTATCTCCGCTCTTCCGATGGAAGGTGGCGGATACACAGAAGACATATTGAGCGGATATTTACAGCGGCTGAGAACAGAGGACCGGTATTGATGACCGGGAAAAAATTAGAGGAATAAGATTACAATGACTACCAGATTAATATGTGCTTCCCATAGCCCGCTCCTGTATTGTTTTAAAAGAGAACCTGCTGACTGGGATGCATTGCAGCGTACATTTAAAGAGCAGGCCGACGCGATCAACACTTTTGATCCTCAGCTTGTCATAGCCTTTGGCTCCGACCATTTTAACGGGTTTTTCATGAAGAATATGCCGGCCTTTTGTGTCGGTTTTCAAGCCGAAGCCACCGGTGATATAGGCGGTTTCCCCGGACCGCTGCAGGTGCCGGCAGATATAGCAGAGAAGCTGGTTGTGGATCTACGTGAAAATGGTGTTGATACTGCAGTTTCCCATACTATGACCGTTGACCATGCTTTTTCACAGACTATTCATATTATGCTGGGAGGGCTGGCAAAAAGATCAATAATCCCAATTTTTATAAACTGTATCACTCAACCCTTTGTCCCTTTTAAGCGCTCCCGCCAATTGGGTGAAGCTGTTGGGCGTTTTGTGGAAAAAACTGGAAAGCGGGTATTGATACTTGCCTCTGGAGGGATGTCGCATCATCCCACGCGCTATTATCCAGCCTTGGGTGATGGTGAAGACCCGGTGACCGCATGGCAGATTTCAGGTGGAGATGACCCTCAGTCTCTGACGAAGAAACAATGGCTTGAACGGCTGGATGTCATGCATCATGAAGGTGCTGAAATGATCGCCCGGGGTGAGCGGACGGCTGCGCAAATGCATCTCAATGCAGAGGCGGATCAACGTTTTCTCAAAGTGTTGACCGCAAACAGGCTGGAGGAATTTGATAATTGGGATCAGAATGCACTGGTAGCTGAGGCCGGTATTGGTGCCATGGAGCTTCATACATGGATTGCCGGAGCTGCCGCCCATAAAATTGGTGGTGGAAATCCTCCTGTGGTTAGTTTTTATAGTGTTACTCCCGAGCTTGGTATTGCTGCGGGGATTGTTCATGGGGGGTAGTGATGTTGAACGTCGAACATCGAACATCGGACGTTCAACATCGAATGAAAACTCTCTTGCATCTATACTGATAGCTGTTGCTCCAAACGGTGCCCGCAAAACCCAGAAAGATCATCCTCAATTACCACTTACCCCTTCCGAACTGGCTCGCACAGCAGCGGCCTGTGCAGAAGAAGGTGCGGGAATGGTGCATTTGCATGTCCGGGACAGCAAAGGTAAACATACTCTTTCTCCTGAATATTATCAGCCCGCAATTAGAGAGATCGAAGCTGCTGTTGGCGATAAAATGCTGATCCAGGTTACTTCTGAAGCTGCAGGAGTTTTTAAGACTGTTGAACAGATTGATCTGATGAAGCAATTGGCCCCCCACTGTCTTTCCTGTGGTCTGCGTGAATTTGTGAAAGACCGGGAATGGTTTGAAAGAGCAGAAAAATTCTTTTCCCAACTACACCAGGCCGGTACTCTTGCTCAATATATTCTCTATAGCCCGCAAGATGTTGAGTGGTATGAGCAGTTGTGCGAACAGGGGGTTTTGCCGGGTAAAAACCATTTTCTGCTTTTTGTTCTAGGGCGTTATGGAGAGGAGGGCAGACCATTTTATAATCTTCATGACTACCTGGAACCACTAAAACGCAACAGCAGGTGGATGGTATGTGCTTTTGGTGGAAATGAACATTCTGTGATGAAACAGGCTGTAGAGCTCGGAGGTCACGCCCGTGTGGGCTTTGAAAATAATCTGCGGNTGCCGGATGGCTCATTGGCTAAAGATAATGCTGATCTGGTGGCACTTACGGTGGAAATGGCCCATCTTGCAGAGCGTTCACCTGGAGATAAAATATTTGCTGAATCTCTTTTCTGAAATGAGCCTACAACTGGATAATTTATTAATATTCTACAGTGTTACTATGTTGCCGGAGGATAAATAAGAAATGATTGAGACATATAGAGAAGGCGTAACCAGAAGAGCCCAGAGCGGATTACCTCCATTGCCCCTGAACCCCATTCAAGTGCAAGAGCTGACAGCCATGCTTGATCAGGATGATCCGGAAAGCGGTTATCTCCTGGATCTTCTTGAGACAAGAGTTGAGCCGGGGGTGAGCAAGGCCGCCCGTGAAAAAGCCCGGTGGCTGGAGGAAGTTGCTCTGGGCAGAACAACTGTACAGGATTTTGGGCCGAAAAAGGCTGTGGCGATGCTTGGGCGGATGGGAGGTGGTTATAACGTATCAGCTTTGATTCGGCTGCTTCAAGGCGACCTGGTAAAAGCAGCGGCCCAGGGCTTGAAACAGACAATCAAGGTATATGAATCGTTTGATGAAATTGTTAACCTGGCAAAGACCAATTCCCTGGCCAAAGAGGTCTTGATCTCCTGGGCCCGTGCGGAGTGGTTCGAAGGTGGGCTGGTACTGCCTGAAACCATGAAGTTTACCATCTATAAGGTGGAAGGTGAGATTAATACAGACGATTTCTCTCCCGGTAACCAGGCGCAGTCACGTGCGGATATTCCGCTGCATGCCACCTTCTTTGGTTATAAACGCTTTCCTGATGGCATAAAACAAATTAGTGCTTATCGCAAACAGGGGAACAATATCGCCTTTGCCGGAGATGTGGTGGGAACCGGTTCGTCGAGAAAATCAGCTATTAATTCACTGGTATGGCATATAGGTGAAGATATACCGTCTATTCCCAATAAAAAAAGAGGTGGTGTGGTTCTGGGCGGCACAATAGCCCCGATCTTCTATGCTACAGCCCGTGATGCCGGCGTATTGCCTCTCCAGTGTGATGTGACCGGGCTTAACACCGGCGATGAAGTTGTCCTTGATCTACTCAACTGGAAATTGACCACTTCTGATGGCAGAGAAATTCCAATGGCAGCTCCGCCGGTAACTCTTCTTGATGAATATCGTGCCGGTGGCCGCCTCAATCTGATTATCGGCAGGCAGTTGAGTCATGATGCCTGTGATGTGCTCGGCATGGAGTATCCAAAGTTCAGGGAGGTTCAAAACCCTGTTCCAGCATCGGGCCAGGGGTTTACCCTGGCGCAGAAGATGGTGGGCAGGGCTTGCGGGGTCGAGGGGATAATCCCTGGAACCGTCTGTCAGCCAAAGACCAGTACGGTGGGTTCCCAGGATACCACAGGTCCCATGACAGTCCAGGAAATTGCTGAACTTGCATGTCTCCGTTTTAAAACAGATCTTTTTATGCAGTCCTTCTGCCATACCGCCGCCTATCCAAAGGCTGCCGATTTTGACCGCTGGGAGGCAATGACGGAAACGGCAGTAAGTTGCGGTGGAGTGGCACTTAAACCCGGAGACGGCGTTATCCACTCCTGGCTCAATAAAATGCTGATACCAGACAGTGTCGGTACCGGGGGTGATTCCCATACTCGGTTTCCCCTCGGCATCTCTTTCCCCGCTGGGTCCGGACTTGTAGCCTTTGCCGGAGCCCTCGGCTTTATGCCTCTGGAAATGCCGGAATCTGTTCTGGTCAGATTTAAAGGCAGCAGGAAGCCGGGAATCACTGTCAGGGATATGGTGAACAGTATTCCCCTTGAGGCGATCCGCCAGGAGCTGCTGACTGTAGCTAAAAAAGGGAAAAAGAATATCTTTGCCGGAACCATCCTGGAGATTGAGGGAATCGATGACCTGACGGTGGAGGAGGCCTTTGAATTGAGTGATTCTTCAGCGGAACGCAGTGCTGCTGCCTGTGCCCTTGCCCTGCCTCTGGAAAGTGTTGTCAGTAATGTGAAAGCTAATGTCAGGGTATTGGAACAGCTTGTTGCCGACGGTTACGAAGCCAGCGGATGCCTGCAGCGTCGAATTGCGGTGTTAAAGGAGTGGCTTCAGAATCCCATACTTTTAAGGCGGGATGATAATGCAGAGTATCGTGCTGTGATTGAGATAGATCTTGCAGAGATTACAGAACCGATTCTTGCCTGTCCCAATGACCCTGATGATGTAAAGGTGCTGAGTGAAGTTGCAGGTACCGCAATTGATGAGGCGTTTATCGGCTCATGTATGACCCATCTGAGTCATCTTCGTGCAGCAGCACGGTTACTCGAAGATGGATACGCAGAAAGCCGGATCTGGCTTGCCCCTTCTACCCGGCTCGACCGCGATATTATAAAAAGAGAAGGGAGCATGAGTGTCTTTGCCCAGGCCGGGTGTCGTGTTGAGATTCCCGGCTGCAGCCTCTGTATGGGTAATCAGGCACGGGTACGACCGGGGAGCACAGTTATTTCCACCTCGACCCGTAACTTTGATAACAGGCTTGGCGACGGTACAAAGGTCTTTCTTGCCTCCACGGAACTCACTGCCATAAGTGGCATGCTGGGCAGAATTCCGGGGGTTGAAGAATATTTTAAGATATACAAGTCTACTTAAAGATATCCCTTCTGTGGTTAAGTGCAGGAAAGGTAGTTCTGATTTGGTGGAGTGTGGCAAGGTCGATTTCTGCGGTGAGAGTGTGGACACCATCCGGGGCCTGGGCCGTCACTATACCCCATGGATTGATGACCATGGTTCTGCCATAGCATATATTATCCGGTGGGCTGGTTCCGTACTGGCCTGCCGCCACCACCCAGCAGAGATTTTCCACGGCACGCGCCCGCAGAAGGAGCTCCCAGTGGTCCCTGCCTGTCTGCATGGTAAAGGCCGCCGGCAGAAGAATAACATTTGCTCCCATTTCACTTAATTTTCTAAACATTTCCGGGAATCGCAAGTCATAACAGGTACTCATGCCGAAGGTGAGATCGTCTATTGCGAAGGTCGCAACAGTATCACCCGGTGTTATGGTTTCAGATTCCAGATATCTTTTTCCTCCCGGGATTTCCACATCAAAGAGATGGATTTTTCTGTATTTTGCGATGATCTCGCCAGCCGGATTAAAGACTATTCCGGTATTGAATATATGATCCCCATCCCTTTCCAGAAAACTGCCGATATGAATGTGCAGTTGATGTTTTACGGCCTTCTCCCTAATCATATCCAGACTGGGTGAAGAGCTGACAGGTTCCGCATTGTCAGCCATCTGTGTTTCCGGCCCCAGAAAATTGAAATATTCAGGGAGCATAACCAGTGAAACATCGCAGTCGGCCAGTTCCCTGATCATGGTGTCGGCAGTAGCCAGGTTATCTGGTTTTTTGTCCCCGGTATTCATTTGTCCCAGTCCAATTCTCATAATCTTAGATCCCTATCAAATTATAATTCTTCTTTTTTGGGAATGGAATCAGCGGCACCCTGTCTTGTTACGCATATAGCAGCGGCCCGGCTGGCTGTACGCAGGCACTTTTCCACCGGTTGGCCGGCAACAAGTTCTGCGACAAAATAGCCGACAAAAGTATCTCCGGCCCCTGTTGTGTCCAGAGCAGTCACTTTCTCCGCATGCACAAACAGTTTCTTGCCAGCATCTGTATAGTAGACGCCGTTTTCCCCCAAGGTGAGGAGTATTGCTGCATCCGGGAAAGTGGCGAGCATACTGGATATGATATGTTCCGGTTCTGTCTCTCCCGTAAAGATTTCTCCTTCAATTTCGTTCATAATAAAATATTTGACCCCATCCAGGGGATATTGCAAAACTTCGGGGCCCATCGGGGCTGGATTGAAGACGATAGTTAAACCTGCACGGGATGCCTGTTTCAATATTTCCGGCATCCTGCTTATCTCATTTTGCAGCAGGATGTAATCTCCGGGTTCAAACTTGTTAAGTATAATGCGGACATCTTTTCCCGTTATTTTCTGATTGGCACCGCCAAAAAGCACAATTGCATTCTCTCCATCCTGGTTCACCTGGATATTTGCATGGCCTGTGGGCTCTTCAGTGACACCGATCATCGACACATCGACTCCCGCGTTCTCAAGAAACATTTTTAAAAGGAGACCGTCCCTCCCTATTTTGCCGGCATGATACACTTCTGCTCCCGCTGCTGCCAGGGCAAAAGACTGATTCAAACCCTTTCCTCCACAAAATTCTCTAAAGCTTCTACTGGTAATTGTCTCCCCGGGGCGGACCAGATGATCGACCTCATACACCTTATCTATATTAAGAGAACCAAAATTAAGGATATTCATGACAGTATTCCTGCTTTTATTATCGGTCAGTGCTGTTCGCTGGCAAACATGTGTCTCTTATAACCAGATGGGTTTTCTTAACGATTCTTGACTCAGATCTGCCTTTGTTGTTAATCCTTTTCAAAAGGAGTTCGGCACCTGTTTCGCCTAGTTCATATTTTGGTTGAGCGATAGTTGTTAAGTTTGGATTGATAAGGGATGCAAGCGCAATGTCGTCGAATCCGATTAAAGAAAGCTGCTCAGGAACATCTATCCCTAATTCACGGGCTGCGTTCAATGCACCGAGGGCCATCATGTCATTACAGACAAAAATCGCGGTCGGGACAAGTTCACCCCGTAGCAGTTTTTTGAATCCTTCATATCCTCCAAAGCTTTTAAAATCACCAGTTGCGACCATGTTTTCGTCCAGAAGGAGGCCGCCCTCTTTCAGACCTTTTCTAAAACCCTCTATTCGTTGTCCACTCGGGGTTATGTTGGACGGCCCCATTATACAACCGATTGTCCGATGCCCGAGTTCTATGAGATACCTGGCGGCGCTATACCCCCCCTGTTGATTGTCGACAAGCACCGAGTCCATGTGTAATCCTGAAATTTCACGATCAACAATTACTTTAGGAATCTCTCTGTTCTCAAGTAATCGCATTGCCTCCTCGTCATCACCAGTGGAAACAAGAACAAGGCCGTCAACGCCCTTTTCAATAAGCAGTTGAAGATAGTTTCTCTCTTTTGCTGGTTTGCCGTCGGAATTGCAGAGAAATACGCTGTAACCGTTTTCAAAACATGTATCCTCAATCCCCCGAACAACCTCGGCAAAAAACGGGTTTGTATTATCCGGAATTACAATACCAATGGTACCGCTCTGTTTTCTCCTCAGACTTCGCGCCAGACCATAAGGTTGATAGTTCAACGTGGTGATTGCATCATTGACGCGTTCGATGAGATCTTTACTCACAAATCTGGTCTTATTAATAACGTGTGAAACAGTGGTAGTAGAGACCCCGGCCATATTGGCTACATCTTTAATAGTAGCGATAGTATGCACCTCGGTTAATCATTTTCCTGGAATTTAAGCAGAACTTTATTTCTGTAAGTATCAATGACAACGGCTGCGACAATTATCAGACCAGTGACAATCTGTCTTGCAAAATCGCCCATTCCCAGAAGCAGGAGACCGTTGTTGAGAACGCCGATGATAGAGGCACCCAGAAAGGTACCGATCAGTGACCCTTTTCCCCCCATCATACTTGTTCCGCCAATAACAACTGCGGCTATCGCATTCAGTTCAAAGCCTACCCCCAGTATTGGACTGGCCATATTTAATCTTAACATATACATAATCCCGGCTATCCCCACACAACCCCCGCAAATGACATAAGCCGAGATTTTGTACACGATGGTATTATGTCCGGAAAGCCTGACAGCTTCCTCGTTGTTGCCGATGGCATATATCATCCGCCCGAAAACGGACCTGTTTAAAATAATAGAGCAGATGATAACCAATGTCATGGCCATGATGAAAATGACGGGCAGGCCAAATACTGTCTGGGCACCCAGGTTACTGAAAGCCTCGGGAAAACCGAAAAGCGTTCTTGAGTCGCTGATCTGGAGTGCTGCCCCTCTGGCAATATTGAGCATCCCCAACGTTACGACAAATGAATGAATCCTCCAGCGTTCGGAAACAAATCCGTTGAACAGGCCACAGAGTGCTCCCACCACTAGGCTTGCGAATACGGCTAAGGTAATCGCAAGCCCCGCAGGCAGAGCCTCACTGGTAATTGTAAGACCGGCCACAATGGTACATAGTGCCAGGACGGATCCTACAGAAAGATCAATCCCACCCAGAAGAATCACAAAGGTCATACCTACGGCAATCACCGTATTGATGCTTATCTGAGTGAAAATATTCATCATATTTCTGTATGATGCAAAATGTGGTGCGGCAAAAATAAAAACAACACAGATAAGCACAAGCGCCACACCAATACCCGCTTCTCTTAGAAGCAGATAGGTAATCTTCCTTGCATTCATACCGTATCCTCCTGCATATATCCCTCATAAGCCATTGTAAGAATCTCTTCCTGGTCGAAGTTCTCGCGAACTGCTTCACCTGTGATTATTCCGTCTGAAAATACAATTATGCGATGGCATATCCCTAGCATCTCCGGCAGATCTGAAGAGACAATGATGATCCCTTTGCCTGCGGCGGCAAGTTTCCAGAGAAGGAGATATATCTCATATTTTGCACCTACATCGATGCCCCGGGTAGGTTCATCAAAGATGAGAACGTCAGTCTCCCTGAACAGCCATTTTGCCAGAACCATTTTTTGCTGGTTACCCCCGGATAGATTTCCCACCCATTGATCGATGGAAGGTGTTTTTATGGCGAGCTCATTCACCAGCTTGTCCGTGGCTTTTCTTTCAATATCATTGTTGATAAAACCGTATTGGGTAACTGCCTGCAGGTCTGTCAGGGTGACATTAACATAGCAGGGCATTTCGAGAATCAATCCCTGGGTTTTCCTGTCCTCAGTGAGTAGACATATGCCATTTTGGACAGCATCTTTTGGTTTGTTAATTGTGAGCGTCTTTCCATTCAGTATGATCTCTCCACTGTCCCTGGAGTCGGCCCCGAAGATGGCTCTCATTGCATCCGTTCTACCGGAGCCAACCAGACCTGCAACTCCCAGGAGTTCGCCTTTTCTCACTTCAAAGGATATTGGGGAAGGTTTTCCTTTGCATCTCAAGTTTTTAACACTTAAAATCGTTTCCCCTGGTTTGATTTCGGCCCTGAATGGATACTCTTCATCCATAGACTTACCAACCATCATCTTAACAATTTGCGGAATCGATATGTTGCTTGTTGAATGTGTGCCCGCATTTTCCCCGTTGCGAAGGACGGAAATTCGGTCGCCTATTTCAAAAACCTCTTGCAGGTGATGTGAAATATAAATAATTGTAACTCCCTCGGATTTCAAGCGGGAGATAATGCCGAAAAGCATGGAGATTTCTTTTGACGAGAGGGTTGCAGTCGGCTCATCAAGAATGAGCAACTCGCTTTTTGATGAAATCGCCTTGGCGATCTCGATAAGCTGCATCTGAGCCACACCCAGAAGCTCTACGGGGGTTTTGGGTGAAATATTCAAGCCAACAACGTTGAGCAACTCTTCGGTTTTGCGATAGAGCGTCTTAAAATCGACAAAGCCACCTTTTCTGGGTAGGTTGTCGAAAAAGATATTCTCCGCCACCGAGAGATAGGAAAGAAGATTGAACTCCTGATAAACAACCCTGACACCTGCCTCGATGGCGTCAAAAGGGGTTCGGGGTGTGTAAACCTTTCCCCGGTAGGTCATTTCACCTTCTTCAGGAGTATAGATCCCGCACAGAACCTTGATGAGGCTCGATTTACCAGCCCCGTTTTCTCCAACAAGTACGTGAACCTCACCATTTCTGATGTTGAGATCCACGTTTTTTAAGGCAATGACCCCTGGGAATTTTTTTGTAATGCCCCTGAGTTCTAAAATATTTTCGTTGCTATTCATCCTTCGTCGGGCCAAGAAAATGACTTTACAGCTAACACAACCAGTTGCCGATTAGGGTGAAAAGACAACAGGTCCTGTTGTCTTTTCATCACCGGACAGACTATTTTAAATCGCCTTTTGTTACCAGTTTAATTGGAGTTTTCTGCCATCCTGTAAGCTTTTCTCCACCGAGTATTTTGAAACCGATTTTAATCGCGTTTGCGGCCATTTCCGGACCGAATTGGTCAATGGTGGCAAGGCATTTGTCCTGTTTAATAAGTTCCTGAACAGCACCGATGTTGTCAAATCCGACTATTTGAATCTTACCGGTCAGGCCCGCTGCAGCAATCGCCTTTTCTACACCGATAACCATGGAATCGTTGGCACACATCACACCCTGAACATCAGGATGCATGGTAAGCAGGTTTGTCATCAATGTGTTTGCTTCCTCTGTTTCCCAGTGTGCGGTGCGGGAGGTGAGGAGTTCAAGATTGTATTTCTTGATAGACCGCATGAAGCCTGCTTTTCTCTGCTGTGCATTGTCAGCACCGGGATTTCCTTCGATGATGATGACNTTGGCACCTTTGCCCAGTGTTTTCCCAAGATAATCACCTACTATTTCAGCGCCATCGGCGTTATCCGGCCCTACAAACAGAAAATCAGCAGGAAGCCCTCCTGCCTTTAAAGCTTTTTTGTTCAACGTAACATCGAAATTAACAACAGTAATGCCGGCGTCGACGGCTTTCTTTACAGGGGTCACCATACCTACGGAATCTGCTGGCGCCACAACAATCAGATCGACTTTCTGGGAGATAAAATTCTCCATTGCGCTGACCTGGGTGTCGATATCCGTCTCAGAATTCATCCCCACAGGAATCAGCGTAAAAGTACCATCTTCTGCGGCAAATTTTCTGGCACCTTCTTCCATAGTTTTAAAGAACTCGTTTGCCAGTGATTTCATAACAAGGCCCACAACAGGCTTGTCTCCAGCCAGAGCAGGTAAAACAGCGGTAGAACAAACAAATGCAAGTGATAGAAGGACGACAACAATTTTTCTGGTGAATCTCATAACTTACCCCCCTGTTAAAATAATTTTATTAAACAACAGCGATTGCGCAACCGATTGCGCAATTGATTTTATGTTACATTGTTGAATTACCTTGTCAAGATTTTTTTCTAGCTAGTGCTCCTGAATAAGCTATCTTACCGGAGTTTAAAAACTGTAGTGATATTCGGTGGCGTACGAGAGGGAATGGTTGGTTCAATTGGTTGAAATGCCACACCGTGGTAACAGGAAAAAGAGTGTGATACCAGCATGTTATTTGGTAGAAGTTTTCTTCATGAAAATGATTTGGAAGGTGGATATTGACTTGAAAATATGCTACATTCATGTGTTGAGTTTTGTTTACTTTTACCAATTCAACCCCGATAAACGGGATAAGTACTTTCAGAAATCCTTTCTTTAGTAACAAAAAATAAGCACCCTCAGAAGCCGGGGTATAAGCTCTGACTTCGGGAGAGATTTCAAAGGTACTAAAAACAAGGAGGAGGCAATGAAAAAGAAAGTAGTCGCTTTGCTGGCTGGGACAGCCACCCTNTTACTTATGTCCGGGAACAGTATGGCGGAAGATGGCTGCATTGAGTGTCATACCAAGGTTTCACCCGGTATGGTAAAAGATTATGGTGTAAGTGCCCATGCGGAGAATGATGTTACCTGTTCTACATGTCATGGTGAAGATCATAGCACGGCTGAGGATTATAAAAAGGCACGCCTTCCTGATGAGGCTGTTTGCGGTGAATGTCATGAAGAGCAGTTTGAGCAGTTTTCCCACGGCAAGCATAATTTTGGCTGGACTTCACTTAACGCCATCCCTGCAACCCATATGGCTCCAGACGAGTTGATAGAGGGTGGTCGCGGTTGTGGCGGCTGCCATAATATGGGTATCAAAACAGAGGCACAAAAGA
>JGI24023J19991_10001228_pt1 | contig 19911 bp, 20 predicted proteins | sample Cruoilmetagenom1_FD_19991 | JGI IMG/M metagenome (IMG submission 19991) | reverse complement strand
CAAGGCATCGGCCCGCTCCTGGCGTGCAACGGATGACGGCTGGCATTCCTGATCGAGGTCGCGATAGTCGTCGGCGACAAGGTGATTGGCGTGGGCTAGCGGGCCTTGCGCCTCAACCACGATGCAACCGCTGGCCGGCGCTTCGACCGACAGCAACCGCAAATCGCCGGCCTGGCCAAGGGCGTGGTGAAAGCCTGAGGCACGGTCCGTCCGTTGCAAGAGAGCAACCGCCTCGTCAAGATTCCGGCAGTCGAGCACGGCGCGGCTGATGACGTGCCGCGGCACACCGACGGCAAGGTCGCGCGGCCGGACGTTGTTGATTGTCTGGACGAGCCCCAACCGGTTTACACCAAAGGTATGGCCGGGCAGCATGCCTGGATAACAGAATGCCGTGAAACCGGGCCCGTCATCCGGCTCGACATTGCAAAGAAAACATAAGCCGGCCAGTGCCGCGGCACCATCCTCGTTGTGCCCGATAGCAGCCGCCTCGCCCGGCAGCAGCACCGTCGTACAGCCGGTATCGTCAAGGGCGGGGTCAAGATCGCGAAGGTCGCCACGGCAATTCCACAAAAAGATCTCGTCGATCGGCAGGCCGGCACCGTCGGCAATGCCTTCGATCTCCCGCATATGCCGGGGAAAGGCTCGTGCGGCCGCCGCCTTCAGCGCGACCAGATGGTCGCTGCCGAGCCAGCGTTTCAGCGCTTGGAACTGCGCCGTGTGGAACGCAGTGTCGCGCGCGGACTGACCGCCGCGCCGCCCGATCGCCTGGCCAACGGCAAAGGCATCGCCGCGCGCCAATATGGTTTCCATGAGACCTACCTTTTTAGAAAGCCGACGACTTCGTCCAGTTGCGCCACGTGGCAGTAGATCATGTTGATGATCTCCAGCTCGTGGCGGTGCAGATCGTCGGTGGCGGCGGCGCAACAATCGTCGACCACCACCACATCGAAGCTCTCGTCGGCAAGCGAGCGCACGGTCGAGGAGATGCACTGATCGGTAAAGATTCCGGCCACGATCACATTCTTGATCCCCATGTTGCGCAGGATCAGGCGCAGATTGGAGCCGGTAAGCGCGCTGTCGGTCGTCTTCAGGATAACGATCTCATCGTCTTTGGGGGCAAGCTCGCTTACGATCAGGCTGTCTTCGCGATCCTTCGGCAGCAGCAGGTAGTTGAAGCCCGGCTTTTTCTGACTCAAGGACCGGTCCCGGCCGTCCGGCTTCAAGCAGGCGATGCGGGCGAACATGGTCTCGACGCCGCGGGCCCGGCAGGTTTCGATCAACCGCGCCGTGTTGGGGATGACCGTCCCGCGCATGCGGTCCATGAACGGCTGCCAGCGCACGGCCTCGGCCGGATCGTCCTTCGCCTCCAGGTAGGTGTTCTGGATATCGATGACCAGAAGGGCGGTCTCGGCGTGCGTGAGGACGATGTCGTCCGGCTCCGGCGCCGTCGCGTAGTAGAAGGACCGGTACGCGGTTTTCCAGCTCATCGCTTTTCTCCCTCACTGACCTTCGTGCGCCACCGTCCGAGAAGAACCCCGATCTCCATGGTCGCGAACAGACCGCCCGGACGCAGGATCAGGATGGCAATCATCGCCAGCGCCAGGACAATTTCGGTCAGGCCCACCACTTGGCCGGTGAAGATTCGCGCCGCGTTGAGCGACGCCTCGACGGCGCGCAACGCCTCGAACGAAAAGGTCACCAGAAAGACACCGATCACCGCCCCGGATACGGTGGGCGCGCCGCCGATCACCAGCATGCCGAGGATGACGAAGGTTTCCCTCAGGTAGAATGCCTTTGGCGAAAACGAGGTGATGAAGTGCCCCCACAACGCCCCGCCAATGCCGGCAAACAGGGCGCTGATGATAAAGGCCTTCCAGCGCAGCCGGCTAACATCGGCGCCAATCGCCCCCGCCGCTGTCTCATCGTCGCGGGTCGCGCGCAACAAAAGCCCGGTGCGGGATTCCCGAAACAGCATGGCGCCGATGATGGCGAGGATCGCGATTCCCGCGGCCAGGTATAAGTCGGTTGCCTTGGGTATGCCGAACAGGGTGCGCGGGCCATTGGTAACCTCGCTCCAGTGCAGCATCACCGTGTGCAGAACGACGAGAAGCGCAAAGGAGGTGATGACCGCCGCGGCATCGGATAAGCGCATCAGCGGATAGGACACCAAGGCCGCGACCACCGCCGCCGTCAGGCCACCGATGAGGATCGCGATATACGGCGAGAGCTGAATTGCGGCTAGAATCGGATACAGATCCGGCAGCGCCATGCCCTTCATCTGCGCCGGAATCGTCAGCACCGCCGAGGTATAAGCGCCCACGCCCATGAAACCGATATGGGCGAAGGAGAGAATCCCCGAATTGCCCATGAAGACTTGCAGGCCCAGGACCAGCACGAGGCTGATGCACAGGTTGGTCGCAATCCGCCCGAAGAGGCGAATTTCGGCGATCTCGGCGCCCACCACCAGGGCCACGACCAAGGCAATGAGGATCGCCAGGGTCAGCGCCGTGTCTTTCATGCCGGCCATGGGTATTACGTCCGCTGGCCCGACGCCGGGCCCTTCATCAACCCGGCCGGGCGCCATAGCAGGATCAGGATGACCAGCGAGAAGGTGAAGGCATCGCGGAACTTCAACAGGTCCTGCGGCAGGCTGTAGTTGAGGCCGGTATCGATGAAGGCCAGCAAAAATCCGCCCAGGACCGCGCCTTGCAGGCTGCGCATGCCGCCGATCACGGTGGCGATGAAGGCGACCAGCAAGGGCTCCAGGCCAATGCCCGGCACAACCGAGCCGATGCGGCCGATCCAGAACAGCGACACAATGCCGGCCAAGAAACCGCTGATCGCGAAGGCCGTGCTGATGATCAGATTGGCCGGCACACCCAGCATGCGCGCCATGGTGAAATGGGTTGCCGCCGCACGCATGGCGATGCCCAGCACCGTCCGCTTCATGACCCAGGCAAAGACCGCAAGCAAGATCACGGCGGTGGCGATGGTGATGAGGTTGCGCGCCGGAGTCACGATACCGGCGAAATGAACCGTCTCGGAAAAGATATCCGGCAAGGGCACGTTGCGCGGCCGGGGCGAGATGAACAACAGCGCCGCGTTCTGCAAAAGCGTCGAAAACGCGAACGACGTGATGAGAACGGCCGTCACGGATTTAGCGCGCACCGGGCGGAACGCGACATAATCGGTGGCAATACCGGCAAGGATGGCCATGAAAACGCCGATCGCGGCCATCACGATCCACGGCAGCGCGGAACCGCCAAGCAGGAACATGGTGTATCCGGTGACCATGATCAGCTCGCCATAGGCGAAATTCACCAGGCGGAGAATGCCATAGACGATGACCAGGCCTAAGGCCATCAGCGCATAGGCGCCGCCAAGGCTGAGCACGTCGATCAGGAATTGGATATACGCTGTCAATTAGTCGCCCAGATAGAGGGTTTTGAGGTCCGAGGCAGCGGCGATGTCCGCTGCCGTTCCCTCGGCCGCGATTTCGCCCGACCGCATCACATAGGCGCGGTCCGCGACCGCCAGGGCCTTGGCAGCGTTCTGCTCGACCAGAAGCATGGTCAGGCCACTGCCCTTCAATTCGGCGATCATGTCGAAGATGCGCCCGACAATGGTCGGTGCCAGGCCTAGCGACGGCTCGTCGAGCAAGAGCAAACGCGGACGCGACATCAGGGCGCGCGCAATGACCAACATTTGCTGCTCGCCGCCCGACAACGTGCCCGCCGCTTGTTCCGCCCGTTCGGATAAGATCGGGAACAAGCGAAACATTTTGCCCATATCCTCTTCGACGCCGGCCTCGTCGGACCGGCGGGTAAAGGCGCCCAGGCGAAGATTCTCGGCGATGGTTAGATCGGGAAAGACGTCCCGCGTTTCCGGCACCATGGCGACACCCTTGCGAACCATGCGCTCGGGCGATTGGTTGGTGACATCCTCGCCGTTCAGTCTGATCGTCCCCGATGCTGGCTTATGCGCCCCCGCGATGGCGCGCAACGTCGAGGATTTTCCGGCACCGTTCGCGCCCAGAAGAGCCACCAATTCGCCCTCGCCGACCGTCAACGAGACATCCCGCACGGCCCGGATGGCGCCGTAGCGCAGTTCCAGGGCGGCAACGTCAAGCATGGCTGGCAACATCCGCGGGTGCGCCGAGATAGGCTTCGATCACCGCCGGTTCGTTCCGCACGCTCTCCACGTCGCCCTCGGCAATGGTCCGGCCCGAGGCCAAGACGTGCAGCCGATGGCAAAGGCGCATGATCAGGGCCATGTCGTGGTCGATGATCAGCAGACCCAAATCCCGCTCCGCGGGCAGGGTCGCGAGCAGGCGCATGAGCGCCTCCGACTCCTCCTCGTTCATGCCGGCGGCAGGCTCATCCAAAAGCAAAAATCGCGGATCGGCCGCCAGAGCCCGGGCAATTTCGACCCGGCGCTTGGCGCCATAGTTAAGCTCGCCCGCCAGATCGTGGGCGCGGGCCGTCAGGCCGTATTGGGCCAAAAGGTCATCGGCCTTCGCCTTAGCGGCACGCCGTCCAACGCCGTGGGTCAATGCGGCGGTTTCGACGTTCTCGCGCACGGTTAGATTATTGAACAAGCGCACGATCTGAAATGAGCGGGCGATCCCTTTCAGGGCGATCGCTCTTGGGGTCAGCCCGGTGAGATCGACGTCCTGAATAGCGACCCGGCCGGAGATCGGCTTGACCTGCCCGGTCAGGACGTTGACCAGCGTGGTCTTGCCCGATCCGTTCGGGCCGATCAAACCGACGATCTCTCCCGTGGCCAGCGTCAACGACACTTGGTCGAGCGCCCGCAAACCGGCGAAATCAACCGACAGGTCCGTGGCGGTAAGGGCGATGTGCGAGGAAATACGTACGATCCCGCGATAGGCTGCCGGGGTGGCCGCATCAGCCACCCCGACTAGTTTGCAGTCTTATGCCTTATGGGCTTATGGGGCTGGCGGGTTTTCCGGACGGCGCCAGCCTAGGAAGTTGGGTTTGCCGCCTTTCAGCTCGATAAGAACCGCCGCCTTATCCGGCGCGTGGCCTTCGGCTGCGTTCTTATAAGACAACTTGCCCGTCAGTAGGTTGAACTCGTTGTCCTCCAAAGCCTTGGCAACCGCGGCCCCGTCCGTGGTGCCGGCGATTTCCACCGCCTGCGCCATCAGCATGACCGTATCCCAGCCCGTGGCCACGAAGGAGGTATCCGGCGCGCTGTCGTACATCTTCTTGTACAGATCTATGAACTTCGGCATGTCCGGATGCGCCTCGGGGCCCATCCAGGTATGGGTCACGAAATAGACGTCCGAGCCGAATTTATCGCCCAGAGCCTCGAAGAGCGCCGGATCGTCATAAGCATCGCCACCGANGACCGGGCTATCGATCCCGACCTCGCGAATGGCCCGGATAATCGCGCCCAGATCNGTACCATAGGACGAGATATAGATGACATCGGGCTTTTGGCCCAACGCCTGGAGCCGCGCCAACTGCGCTGAGAAGTCATTGTCACCGTTGGTGTAACTGTCTTCCAGAAGAACCTCGCCGCCCAGCGCTTTGAAGTGGGCAACGAAGTATTTCGAGAGCGACTTGGTATAGGCGATAAACTGGTCGGTTACGACATAGGCCGTCTTCCAGCCGCGTTCATTGTACGCGTACTCGGCGCCTGTCGCCCCCATCGTGGTATTCCACATGGACAGGGTGAACTGCTTGTCGCCCAACGACCACGAGCTATAAAGCGGATCCGAGGCGCAGGTCGAAATACCGACGATGCCGACGCTTTGTGCCTCCCGGCTCGCCGGGCCGCCAAAGTCGAAATCGCACGGCGCCACAATGAGTTGTGCACCTTGGTCGATAAGCTGGACGGCGACATTGCCGACGGTCACCGGGTCCGACTTACCATCGATGTTGACGAATTTCACTTGCTTGCCGAGCAAGCCACCGGCGTCGTTCAACGCCTTGACGGCTACCTGCGCGCCTTTGAATCCCGGCTCATCGAGCGGCGCTTGAACCCCGGTCAGGCTGAGCGCACCGCCGATTAGAATCTCCTCGGCGCCGGCAACGGTTGCCGTCAAAAGCATTGCCGCCGCCGAGACCCCGGTTAGGGTCCTTGCGAATAAGGTCATGTTCCGATCTCCCTGTTCGTGCGGTCGTGCGCCCTTTGCAAGGCTGGGCGCATCAAGATGACATTAACCCTACCGTACAGATGAAAATTTTCAAATACGAGAATTCCTCATGAGCTTTGCACGAAGGGCGAACGCCCGATGGCGCGCCGCGTTGCGACGCGGGTCGACACCGAAAAAATGCGCGCCGGCAACTTGCTGGCACAGACGAAGGCGTGCCGGATACCTGAATCGAAGCAGGCGCTATCCCCCGCCTCCAAGCGCGCCGGCGCGCGGCCTTCTTGGTAAAGTTCGATAGCGCCAGCGGCGACGAAGACCACTTCCTCGCCGCTGTGGACCGACCAGTCGCGTTTGTCCGGCACGGTGTGGGTGTGAATAACCATGACATAGGGGTTGAGCGATCCGTCCTGCCGAAAGGCCTGGGGGAAATAGTCATAGATCCCGGTCGGGTGCAGATCGCTGTCGTCGTGCCGGTGGACCACAAAATTCTGCCCACCGTCGCGTTCCGACTTGATGATCTCGGTCACCAGAACACCCAGGCCGCGCGCGATCTTGTAGATAGTTTCGAAGCCGCCGGAATTCTTGCCGTTCTCGATCTTGCTGATCGTGGCGATGGAAACGCCACTCCTTTCGGCAAGGTCCTTCAAGGTCAACCTCGATTCCGCGCGAAAACGACGAATGTTCGCCCCGACGGGAAGCGGGGCGCGCTGGCCATCTTCGGGAATCTGTTTTCGCGAGGAGCTTGGCATCAGGTCTCCAGTATACAATCTATCAGCGCGTTCGGCGATCAGCGCGTTCGGCGATCAGCGCGTTCAGCACACCAGAGGGTGTGCATCTCACCATTGATCCTGACGAAAACCTCGTCCTGGCGCCAGCGCCATTGCGAATAAGGTGGATGCCTGCGGATACGCCGCTTCCGGGGGATAGCTGCGCGATTTCGAAGACCTGGACTGCGTACCGACTACCGCGAAAACAAAAATGACAACGGAAACCAGATTTCCGCTAAACCATAGCGGACAACTGGGATGTGGATGATGCACCGTATTTTGACGTTTTCGGCGATTCTTTTCTTTTGCGCGGTGTCACCCGTTCTCGCGGAAGGCAATCTTGCGGTCCGTGCCGAGCGACTGCCGCCTTTGACGCTCGATGCGGCAAACGGTTTTTCGGTCAAGACCTATGAGATCGAAACAGGACAGTTTTACCGCTGGCGTATCGTCAGCGACGGGCGCGAGGAATACAAACTCCAGGCCCCGGAGCTGTTTCGCAATGCCTGGATCGACCAAATCGTCATCGAGGACAAAGAGGTGAAGCCCTATGGCGGAGTCTACGCCCTGGAGTTCGACGATGAGGGCAAAATCGACGTGTTCTTTCTGGTCGTTCGGCCCGGGCGCTACAACTTCTACATTGAGAATTTGCGCACCCAGGGTTTCGAAGGCGTGTTCGTCGTGAAATAGGCTTTACGGCATAACGCACGCGGACTCCGATTTATCGACGCCCAAACTATCCAGAGTATTGGTCTGATGCAGAAAGCCCTTGAGCGGGGCACGGACCACCACCGCATTGTGGGTGTGCAGCAGGATCGGCTGGCGCAGTTGGTTGTCCCAGGGGCGGAAGGAGCCGGCCAGGCCCTTGTAGGTATCGAAGGTCAGGGCATCGCCGCGCAGAAATCCCCGAAGTGCCGGGACGTCCCCGCTTTTGGTCCGGCTGATGGCCTCGACAACAACCTTGATGGCGGCCCAGGCGGCCCAGTCCTCGCTGGTCATACGGCGGCCGGCACGCTTGTCGAAGCGCTGGTTTAGTTGCGGTGCGCCATATCGCTCCCAGGTCCAATGCCAGGTGTCCGGCAACAGGCCCTCACTGCCCACAACCGGCCGCGGGTCCTTGGTGTTGTAAGGTAGATAGCGGCCAACCTCGCCCACGCTGTCGGCCAAGAACACCACATCGTAGTCGACGCCGCTGGTAAGGATCGGCAGATTGGTCTGATCGCGTTGCCGCGGATCGTTGCTCAGCACGAAGGGCCGGACATCGATTACGTCCAGGCCGAACTTGCGCGCCGATGCTTGAAAAGCCGTGCTCAAGGTCTTGTCCGCCGCGCCCGCACCTTCAAGAACCAAGACATCGCGCCAGTTCTTTTTCAACAAGAACTGGGCCAGAGCATCCATCAGCATGGCCCGGCTCGGCAGGGTGTGGAATAGCACGGGCGCGCAGTCGGCGCCGCGTAAGGTGTCATCGGGATGGCGGATGTTGAAGAGCAGCAGGTCCCGGTTCGCCACCGCGCGGGCCAGCTCGGTCACCTCGGCCAGCGGTAAGTCGAGCAGGAAAACCCGGATACCCTCGGCGGCGAGGGTTTCGATTCGCGCTAGGCTCGACGCATCCTCGGATAGAGTTTCTTCCCGCAGGCCGAAGCGGAACCCCAGCGCCCGGCCGATCGCCTTGCTGTCCCTGACCCCCAACCGGGCCCCTGCTAGGGGGCGCTGCCGATCGCGCAAACTCAGGCCGGTGTAGGCGCGGTGCTGCGCATAGGCCGGGTCGTCGTCGCGCAGCAGATAGGCGAAGTCGAAGGTCTCGCGCTCGGCCGCGAAAGCCGGGCCGGGCAGAACCGTTAGGAGGACGATCAGGCAGGCCAGCCTAATGGTCATCGATCAAGATTCCATANGGCACCAGCCCGACCGGCACCGAGGTGACGACCTTCAGGGTCGCGGTGTCGATGATCGTGACATCGTCGGAAAGACCGTTGGCGACATAAAGCTTCGTCTCGTCGGCGGTGAGCGCCAGACCCCAGGCGCGCTTGCCGACCAGAACGTAGTCGAGGACCTTACGCTGCCGCACATCGACCACGGCGATGTGATTGGCGCGGCCAAGGGCGACATAGGCGCGCGCACCGTCCTTGGTGATCAGCAGATCGACCGGGGTGACCTGTTCCTTGCGAAATCCGGCCGGCAGAAAGGCGACGTCCCCGACGATGCTAAGGGTCGCGACGTCGATGATATCGACGATCCCGGCAAGCTCGGCCGAAACCCAAAGTTCTTTTTCGTCCGGCGTCAGGGCAAATCGGCGCGGGCGGGTATCGACCAGAATGTCCTTTATGACATCCTGGGTTTCCGTGTCGATGACGTGGACCAAGTTGGCCGCCTCGGAGGCCACGAAGACCAGGCGGCCATCGGCGGTTATCTGAACGCCCTCCGGCTCCTCGCCGGTTTCGAACTCCGCAAGCTGTTCGCCGGTCTCCAGGTCGAAGAGCGTCGCCGTCGCGTCCTCCTCGTTGGAGATATAGAGGTGCCGGCCATTGGGATGCAGATCGAAAGTCTCCGGCTCGGCGACGTTGATGATCCGTCCCAGCAGCTCCTGACTGGCCACATCATAGATCGCGATGAGGGAATCATCCGCACAGGCCACATAGAACGCCTCGCGGTCTTGGCTGAAGTGCATGCCCCGCGGCCGGGCGCAGGTGTCCACGGTCTTGACGACCTGATTGGCCACGTCGAGCACCGTGATGGTGCTGGATTTTTCGTTGCTGATGAAGACGAGGCCGGTTCCCTTGGCCATGGCGCCGCTAGCCGACAGCAGAGCGGCGCATAGGGCCAAGCCCGGCAGTAATCGCATCTTGCGCATCCCGCTATCCCTTGCCACGGCGATGAACCAAACCTTTCTTGGGATCATACCCCCAGACCGCAAGTCCGAAGAAAACGACCAGCGCCCCGGCAACGATACCGAGCGAGAGCGGTTCCGCCTCAAGATAGAGGGCGAAACGCAGACTCTCCACCGCATAGGTAAACGGATTGGCGATGCAGATGCGATAGATAAGATCGCTCGATTCCTGCATGCGCCACAGCGGGTAAAGCGCCGAGGAGAGAAAGAACATCGGGAAGATCACAAAGTTCATGATCCCGGCAAAGTTCTCGAGTTGGCGGATGGTCGACGAAAGCAACATGCCCAGCGCCCCGAGCATCAAGCCGGTCAGCAACAAAACCGGCAACACCGCCAGATACCCGATGAGCGGCAGATCGATCAGGGTTAGCTCGGCGACAACCAGAAAGGCATAGACCTGGAGTAGTGAGACCACGGTGCCGGCCATAAGCTTGCTGGCCAAGAGATACCAGCGCGGCAGCGGAGCGGTCAGGAGAATCCGCATGGACCCCATTTCACGGTCATAAACCATGGAGAGCGAGGATTGCATGCCATTGAACAGTTGGATCATGGCAATCAACCCCGGCACGATATAGGTCTCGTAGGTGACATAGGTTGCATACGGCGGCTGGATCGACACCCCGAGGATGGAGCGAAACCCGGCGGCGAAGATTAAAAGCCAGATCAGCGGCCGCACCAGGGCGGCAACGAAGCGTTCGCGCTGGTGCACGAAGCGCAGCGCCTCGCGCCATAGCACGCCCGTCAAACAGGTCAGATAAATGCCGGCGGGCCGGGTCATGATACGGCTTCGACCGGTGCGGGCGTGGTTAGGTTTTGGAAGGCCCCCAGCACGTCGCGCGCACCGCTGGCTACGAGCACGTCGGAAACCGCACCCTGCGCCCGTATCGTTCCCTCGTGCAGAACGGCGAGATCGTCGTTCGCCTCGACTTCGTCGACCAGATGGGTCGCCCATAGGACGGTCAGGCCCTCGTCGCGGCACAGCGCGTGGACGTGGGCCACCAGATCGGCTCGGGCCGGGACATCGAGGCCCACCGTCGGCTCGTCGAGCAGCAGGAAGCGCGGCTCGTGCAGCAGGCTGCGGGCGATTTCCAGGCGGCGGCGGTGCCCGCCATTCAACGCCCGGACTTTTTCCTTTTGCCGCGCCGCCAGGCCCAGGCGCGCCAGGCACGCCTCTATCCGTTGCCCGGCCCGGCGCCCGGCCAAGCCGTGGAGTGCCGCGAAGTACGCCATGTTCTGGCGCACCGACAGATCGAGATCGAGGGTTTGCTGTTGAAAGACGATCCCCATGACGGAAAGCGCCGACAACGGGTCCTTGGCCAGATCGCGCCCGAAGATGGAGATACGGCCGTCCTGCGGCACAAAAAGCGCCGAAAGTAGGGAGACCAACGTCGTTTTCCCGGCGCCGTTAGGGCCCAGCAGGGCGGTAAAGCGGCCTGGACGAAGCGCCATCGAGACACCCGCCAGCGCCGGCTTGGCCCCATAAGCGTAGCTTACGCCGGCAATTTCAATCCCTTGTGTTTCGTCCATGCGCCTGCCGGTTATCCTATTAGAATGTACCTATCCTAGCGAATTGACTTCCACCGCGCGAGCGAGGCAAGATACGGGCGTTAACGAAAAAAACCTTCAACGACAAAGAATGGGTAGGATCGATGAAAAAGTGGCATCGCCCGGTTGTCCAAGAGATTCGCGTCGGCATGGAGATCAATCTCTACGTCTGCGCGGAGCTGTAGGGCTCAGGCTTCTACCGACGGCGCAATCCGCTAGATCGGTTGCGCCGTGATTCGCGTACTGGTTTTAGGCGCGGGCGCCGGGGGCGGTTTTCCCCAGTGGAACAGCAACAGCGAAGCCTGTCGTCGTGTGCGCGCCGGGGATCCACATGCGCGCCCGGCAACACAAGCCTCGATCGGCGTGAGCGCCGACGGCCACCGCTGGTTTCTAATCAACGCCGCGCCGGATTTGCGCGAGCAGATCAACCGCCAACCGCAGCTTTACCCCAGCGAAGGCCTTCGTTCGTCGCCCATCGCCGGGATTGTCTTGACCAATGGCGATGTGGACGCGGTCGCCGGGCTGCTGCATTTGCGCGAGCGTACGCCCTACAGAATCTATGCTCACGCACGGATTTTGGGCGTGCTTGACGCGAATCCGATCTTCTCGGTTCTCGCGCCCGATGTGGTCTCCCGCGAGACACTATCGACCGGTGCGACCACGGCCCTGTGCGGGCCCGATGGCGTGGACAGCGGCCTGCGCGTAACCCCATTCGCCGTGCCCGGAAAGGTCGCGCTCTACATGGAGACGGCCGGCGGAGGCGAGAACTTCGGCACCCAGGAGGGCGATACCATCGGCCTGGAGATTACCCACGAGGGCCAGACCGGCCGTCTGGTCTTTATCGCTAATTGCGCGGCGGTCGACGAGGCGGTGCGGGCGCGCTGCGCCGGCGCCGATCTGCTGTTTTTCGACGGTACGTTGTGGCGCAACGACGAGATGGTCACGCGCGGGGAAGGCGTGAAAACCGGCCAGCGGATGGGCCATATTTCCATGGCTGGGCCGGAAGGATCCATGGCGGCACTCGCCGATCTCGAAATCGGGCGGCGGGTCTTCATCCATATCAACAACACCAATCCGGCCCTGCTGGGTGACAGCCCCGAACGGGCCGAACTAATGGCCGCCAGCTGGCAGGTGGCCGAAGATGGTATGGAAATAGCCCTGTCATGACCCAGGACATAACCTTGGATTCTGGGGAAGCCCTGGAAGCCCGCCTGCGCCAAATCGGCGCCGAGCGCTATCACAACAATCACCCCTTTCACGCCCTGATGCGCGACGGCAAGCTGGACAAGGGGCAGATCCAAGCCTGGGCGCTCAATCGCTATCTGTATCAAAGCCGCATCCCGATCAAGGATTCGGCGCTGATGGCGCGCCTGATCGACCCGGATTTGCGGCGCATTTGGTCGCAACGGGTCATCGATCACGACGGCACCCGTGAAGGGCAAGGCGGGATCAGCCGCTGGCTGCATCTTTGCGAACGCCTCGGTCTCGACCCGGCCATGGTCCGCGCCGAGCGCGGCATCCTGCCGGCCACCCGCTTCGCGGTCGAGGCCTACGTTCACTTCGTGCGCGAGCGGCCCCTGCTGGAGGCCATTGCGTCCTCGCTTACCGAGATGTTCGCGCCCACCATCATCGGCGAGCGAACGGCGGGTTTGTTGGCCCAGTACGACTTCATCGACGAAGATGCCCTGATCTATTTTGAGGCTCGTCTGACCCAGGCGCCGCGCGATGCCGACTTCGCGCTCGATTACGTCAAGACCCACGCCGATACGGTTGAAAAGCGCCAGGCCGTCTGCGATGCCTTGCTCTTCAAGACCGATGTCCTCTGGGCCCAGCTTGATGCGCTCCATTTTGCCTATGTGGACCCGAAGCTGCCGCCACCCGGCGCTTTTGTACCTCATACCAAGGATCGATGATAAAGACCCATAGAGACGGCTTACCAAGGTTTTCGGTTAGGAGCGTGCGCCGTGGCGATGTGGGGCATCGTCAAGGCTTTCCGACGCCCGCCGACGGGCCGCCACCGCGATCTCTATGGGTCTTTATCATCGATCCTTGGTATAACGCCTGAGGGAGGGCCCCATGACCGTAGCGGAGGCAATTACCCAGGAAAGCCGTCCCAAGTTGGCGGATTTTGTTCGTGTCGAGTTCGACAAGGCGCGCGAGCGTTGGGTTCTGCAGGGACCTGAGCGGGTTCTGGTGCTGGACGAAACCGGTAAGGAGATTCTCGACCGCGCGACCGGGGCGGTCACGGTTGGCGAGATCGCGGCCCGGCTGGCCGAGGAATACGACGCGCCCGCAGATGTGATCCAACACGACGTCCTAACCGTGCTAAAACTCTTGGCGGAAAAGAATTTCCTCGAGATTGCCGATGACCAGCCTTGAGGCGCCCACCAAGCAGACGACAAGCGCCGGGCAGCGGCCGCCGGTGGCCATGCTGGCCGAGCTGACCCATCGCTGCCCGCTGCAATGCCCTTACTGCTCCAACCCCACGACCCTGTCGCGCCGCAGCGACGAGCTGAGCACCGAGGAATGGGTGGATATCTTCCGCCAGGCGGCGGCGCTGGGGGTCTTGCAAGTCCACCTTTCCGGCGGCGAGCCGACAGCACGCACCGATCTGCCCGAGCTGATCGCGGCGGCGCGCGAGAATGGCCTGTATACCAATCTGATCACCGCGGGCGTGCTGCTAACCCCTGAAAAAATTCAAACCTATAAGGAGAGCGGTCTCGACCATCTGCAACTCTCGATCCAGGACAGCGAGGCAGCGAACGCCGATAACATCGCCAACTACAAGAACGGGCACGCCAAGAAGCTAGCCGTTGCCGCGTGGGTGCGCGAAGCCGGCTTGCCGCTCACCGTGAACGCCGTCATGCACCGCCAGAACCTCGACCACCTGGAGGCCATCATCGATCTGGCGGCGGGGCTTGGCGCGCACCGCCTGGAAATCGCCCATGTGCAGTATTATGGCTGGGCCTTGCAGAACCGTGGCGCCCTCATGCCGACCGCCGATCAAGTCGCGCGTGCCAATAAGGTAGCGGCGGCGGCGAGCGAGACCTATCGCGGCCGCATGGTGATCGACTATGTGGTCCCGGACTATTACGCGCGGCGCCCCAAACGCTGCATGGACGGCTGGGGCAGTCAGTTCTTTGCGATCACGCCGCGCGGCCTGGTGCTGCCGTGCCATGCCGCCGAGACCATCACCGGCATGACTTTCTCGTCCTTGCGGGACCACACGCTGGATTGGATCTGGCGCCAGGACCCGGCCTTCCAACGCTTTCGCGGTACCGATTGGATGCCGGAACCCTGCCAGTCTTGTGAATTTCGCGATCGTGATCTTGGCGGATGCCGGTGTCAGGCCTTCGCTATCACCGGCGATGCCGCCGCGACCGATCCGGTCTGTGAGAAGGCGCCGCATCATGAGGTGCTGGTGGCCATGGCCGAGGACGACGCGGGCTCCGGCGCGCCAAGTTACCAGCATCGGCGCTAGCCCGTTGTCTTCGAGAGCCGATCCACGCTAGCATTATGGTTAGTGACCTAGGCATCGCAAAGAATGCCGACGAAGGATTCAACAAACAATAGAAATGGGAGGATCTTCAAGATGTCGTCACGTTCTCTGATCCGGACCGCCCTCATGGCGGTGACCGGCGCGGTTTTTTTTGCGGTATCTCCGCTCGCTGTTGAAGCCCAGGAGGTTACTGGCGGGACGCTGTATGGTGACATGCGGACCGTTACCCAGGATCTGTTGGACCGGGCAGCCGGTGACGGGAACAATTTCCTGCATACCAATGGCAACTACGCGCAGACGCGCTACTACCCGTCGCGGCAGATCAACACATCCAATGTGGGTGAGTTGCGGCCGGCCTGGATTTTCCAGACCGAGGTGGTGGAGTCCATGGAGACGTCGCCCATCGTCGTGGACGGGATCATGTACGTCACCACGTCGTTCAGCCACGCCTATGCGCTGAACGCGACCACCGGTCAGCAGATTTGGCACTACAAGCACAAGATGGGGCCGATCACGACCTATTGCTGCGGCCCGAATAACCGTGGCGTCGCCGTTTATGGCGACATGGTTTATCTGGGTACGCTGGATGCCAAGCTGGTGGCGCTCGACGCCAAGACCGGCAAGGTGGTTTGGGAGAAGCAGATCGCCGATCCCGAGCTGGGCTACAGCGAAACCATGGCCCCAACGGCGGTGAACGGCAAAATCCTAATCGGGACCAACGGGGGCGAGTACGGTATTCGCGGTTTCGTTAAAGCCTACGACGCAAAGACCGGGGAATTGGTTTGGACCTTCAACACCGTTCCGGAAAATTCCGTTGGCATCTGGGCGACTCATGATGCCACCGGCCGCGACATGCATCGCGACATCGCCGCGGAAAAGGCCACGCTGGCCGCAAAAGGCGACCCATACAAGACCTTGGGCGGCGGCGTCTGGCAGAACCCGGCCGTCGACAAGGATTTGAACCGCATCTTCTTCGTGGTCGGCAACCCGTCGCCCGATTTGGACGGCGGCATCCGTCCCGGCGACAACCTCTATACGGACTCGATGGTATCGGTCGATCTGGATACCGGGGAGTACGTTTGTCACTTCCAGTACGTCGCCCATGACGTATGGGACCTGGACGCGGTGAGCCCGCCAATTCTGGTCGATGTGATGGGCAAGGACGGCAAGATGGTGCCGGGGCTGCTGCACGGCGGCAAAACCGGGCATGTCTATATGCATGACCGGCGCGATTGCAGCCTGATCCGGTACTCCGAGGCCATGGTGCCGCAGGAGAACATGTGGGTCCTGCCGACAGCCGAGGGCGCGCGGATGCTACCGGGCGCCAATGGCGGCGTCGAATGGTCGCCCATGACGGCGGATCCGACCCTGGGCCTGGTCTACGCCATCAACCTGCACCAGCCGATGACCTACCATGTGGAAAGCTCGCCCTATCCGGAAGGCAAGCTGTGGCTGGGCGGCGCCTTCAAGGTCATCCCCTCGGAGGAGCAGTGGGGCAACGTCACCGCGGTCGACTACAACACGGGTAAGATCCGCTGGAAGGTAAAGACCGCACAGCCGATGATCGGCGGCATCATGGCGACAGCCGGCGGGTTGGTCTTTACCGGTGAAGGCAACGGCCTGTTCAAGGCTTACGACTCCGAGACCGGGTCCGTGCTCTGGAAGTTCCAGGCCGGCGCCGGTGTCAATGCGCCGCCCTCGTCCTACACGGTGGACGGCAAGCAATATGTCGTCGTTGCCGCGGGTGGAAACACCCAACTCAACTACAAGCGGGGCAACAACATCATTGCCTTCACGTTAGCTGACTAATCGAATGTTCTAGTGGCGGGGTCGCAATTTCTCAGGCGACCCCGCCCTTAATCTCTCGCGACCAAAGAATAAGAGGCGTTCATGAATCGCTCGCTCTGGGCTTCCGTGGTCGGTGCCCTGTTGTTTTTTTCGCCGCCAGACAATGCAACCGCCGGTAACGTTCCGGCCGAGACCCTAGCTGTTTGCGCCGGCTGCCACGGCGAAGCGGGCGTGCCAACGGCCCCGGATATCCCGATCCTCTGGGGCCAAGAGTTCTATTACATCTATGTCCAGCTCAAGGACTACAAGGCGGGGCGGCGGGCCAACGAGATCATGAGCGGCATTGTTGCCGATCTCGACAAAGCGACGATGCAGGCCCTGGCCCAGCATTTCTCCGAGCAGGCCTGGCCCAATATCGGCTACAGGGCGCCGGAGGCCGAGGAGAGCACGGCCCTCGCCGCATTGGGCGCCGGTCAGTGCGTGCAGTGCCACCTGGGCGGTTATGAGGGGAACAGCCGGATCCCGCGTATGGCGGGCCAGCAGGCCGACTATCTTGAGCGCACTATGCTGGAGTTCAAGACCAAGGTTCGCCTGAATTCGGCAGCGAAGGGCTCGCTTCTCGCCTCCTATGGCGACGACGAAATCGCCGCCATGGCGCACTACCTGGCCGGACTCTAGATCATGCTCTAGCGGACGACCGCTTCCAGAAGCCGTGACGCAATGCCCGTATGGCCCTGTGCGACCGCCGTCATGTGTGCCGTGCGGCCGCGGTTATCGGTAAGGTTTACGGCCGCACCGCGCGCCAACAAGAGATTCACGGTGGCGAGCGCGTCTTTCTCCGGCACGTCGTTGCTATGACCCGCCGCCCACATGAGCGCGGTTAGGCCGTTACCGGCGCGCTGATTTACATCCGCACCGGCATCGAGCAAAAGCGCCACAACTTTGGAAAAGCCACGAGCCGCTGCATAGATAGTGGCGGTTTTGCCGGTCGCGTCAACAGGGGCGGGATCGGCGCCGGCGCTCAAAAGGATCGTGGAGATCGGTCCGTTACCGTTGAAGGCGGCTGCCATGAGCGGCGTTACGCCGCGCTTGCTGCCAACGTTGGGATCGGCGCCGATCTTCGTAAGCAGTTTTACGACACTACGCCGGTTCGCCGTCGCAGCGAGCAACAGCGCGGTCTCGCCCGCCAGGTTTTTGTGGTCATGCCGCGCACCTTCGTCGATCAGGGTCTGAACGATCTTGCCCTTGCCGGCTTTCGCCGCCAGTAGAAGCGCTGTGTTGCCAATCCGGTCGCGCGCCCCGGGCGAGGCGCCAAGATCGAGAAAACGCCGGACCAACGTCTCGCAACCTCTCGCCGCCGCGTTGAAGAGGAAAAAGTCGAGATCCCGATCCTGTAACCGAGTCTGCTTGACGATATAACTCTGTTCGACCTCATCGCACACTAAGGACTGAGGCACCTGCGCACCGGCCCAGCCGGCGCCGACCGATGCGGCACAAACGGTCGTGAAGATCGCAGTTCGGAGCGCCCGGTAGGTCATGGCATCCAGGGCCTTATACCAATGGTATTTTTTTGAACCGTCACTTTGATCTTGATCGGGATAACGTCCAACCATCGAGTTGACACTTATTTATACCCCGCAGTAGGGTAATTACTTCTTATTTGTCTCCGATTGCGATGTTCTTGGCACTCGCACAATATTGCATGTTTAAAAAAACGGGTGTTCAATACCGATTAAATTAGGGGAGGAAGCGATGAAAAAGAGTGGTCTTTTCTTGTCAGCCATGGGCCTGACATTACTAATATCCGCAAATCCGAGTTTCGCGGCGGGCGATGATGCAAACCTGTCCAAATTGGGCGCCTTCAAGAAAACCGATACCGGTGCGATGGAGCGCGTGCCGCAAGGTGGTCAATATGCTGAGAACCTGAAGAAGGTCCTTCAGAACATCAGGATGCCGGAGGGCTTCAAGATCGAGCTATTCGCCATCGTACCCGATGCAAGAAATATGGCGGTCAGCCGGAACAAGGCCACCGTCTGGGTGGGCACGCGGAAAAACGCGGTCTGGTCGGTCACCGACCGGGATATGGACAATGCCGCCGACACGGTGGAAGCCTTCAGCCCGAGCGTCAAGTTCGATATACCGAATGGCGTCTGCTACTCGCCAGACGGTTTCCTGTTCGTCGCGGAGAGAAACCGCGTGATGATGTTCCCGGCCGCGGAATACTTCATGGAAGGGTCCGATACGGTCGCGATCCCGATCGTGAAACAAGGCGACCTGATTCCTGAGGACGAAGAGTCCTACAACCATACCGCGCGCGTCTGTGCGATCGGCCCGGACAACAAGCTCTACGTCAGCATGGGCCAGCCGTTCAACGTAACGCCGCCTGAAAAAGTGGAGCTCTACGCCAAAATTGGGATCGGCGGCATGATCCGCATGAACAGGGACGGTTCAGGGCGCGAGGTAGTGGCCACCGGGATTCGTAATTCGGTCGGTCATGCCTTCAATCCTAAAGACGGTAGCCTCTGGTTCACCGACAATCAGGTCGATGGCATGGGGGATGAGATCCCGCCGGGAGAGCTGAACAAAATGCCTGAAATGGGTATGTGGTACGGCCACCCCTACTATGGCGGCGGAAGCATCAGGACCAACGAGTACCAGGATCAGTCGATTCCCGACGACCGGGCGGCCAAGTATGTGCCACCTCAGGTTGAAATGATCGCACACGCCGCGGACCTGGGGATGATGTTCTATACGGGTAAAATGTTTCCCAAGAAATACCACAACGCGATCTTCAGTGCCCAGCATGGGTCCTGGAACGCCGTGGTCCCCAGAGGTGCCAGAGTCATGGTCACGTACCTGGATGACGATGGGAATGCCGCAAGTACAGAGCCCTTTGCCGAAGGCTGGATGAACGAGAATGGTGTCTACCTTGGCCGGCCGGTTGACGTGCAACAGTATGTCGATGGCTCGATCCTGGTATCGGACGACAAGGCCGGGGCGATTTACCGCATCTCCTACAGCGGAAACTAACCTCTAGGCGAACAGATAACAGGGGATTTGGACCGGGTGAGAGCCCGGTCCAAATGCTTTTGACCGGGTGAATATGGTTGTGACAAGAATACTGCCCATCCTCGTGGTCGCGCTAATTCTCGTATCGGGACCGGTCGGCAATCAGGCTTTCGCCGGGGATTTGATGGCCGGAAAAGCGAAGATCGAGGCCGCCTGCCAGGTGTGTCATGGCATAGATGGCCAGGCTACCGCGCCCATGGCCGCGAACCTAAGCGGCCAACTGAAAGAGTATATCGTCGCCCAA
>JGI24023J19991_10001226_pt1 | contig 19922 bp, 17 predicted proteins | sample Cruoilmetagenom1_FD_19991 | JGI IMG/M metagenome (IMG submission 19991) | reverse complement strand
AGATTGCCGCGGCGGGCGGCCACAGCCTGTTAATGATCGGACCACCCGGCACGGGCAAAACCATGCTTTCCAGTCGCCTGCCGGGTATTCTGCCTGACATGAGCGATGATGAAGCGCTCGAAAGTGCGGCCATCGCTTCGATCAGTGGGCGCGGCGTGCCCATTGACCACTGGAAACGGCGACCCTTCCGCGCACCACACCACACCGCCTCCGGCGTTGCCCTGGTCGGCGGCGGTTCTACTCCACGCCCCGGTGAAATTTCATTGGCCCATAATGGTGTTATGTTCCTGGATGAATTACCTGAATTCGATCGCAAGGTACTCGAGGTACTAAGAGAACCAATGGAATCAGGACGCATCGTCATTTCGCGCGCTGCGCGCCAGGCCGAATTCCCGGCAAAATTTCAGTTGCTCGCCGCCATGAATCCCTGCCCCTGCGGTTATCTGGGCGACCCGCGCGGCCAATGCCATTGCAGTATTGACCAGGTACAACGTTATCGGCAAAAAATTTCCGGCCCGCTGATGGATCGCATCGACATGCATATTGAGGTCCCCGCCCTGCCCATCTCCGAGGCCCGCCTGCAAACAAAGCATAATGAAAACAGCCAGGCAATCCGTCAGCGTGTTGAACAAGCCCGGCAAAAACAGTTGAGTCGCCACAAACACATTAATACACAACTGAGCAATCAGGACATCAATCACTTTTGCAACCTCAGCGACGACGACCAGACGCTACTGGAAAACGCCATGACACGCTTCGGCCTCAGCATGCGCGCCTATAACAAGATACTGAAACTGTCGCGTACTATCGCCGACCTGGATGATCAGGATGACATCGGCACGCGCCACCTGACCGAGGCACTCAGTTATCGACAGCTGGATCGCGTGCGCCACTAATGCTTTCCCAACACAAACAGAAGCACGGACTTGAATTATTTTGTAGGAACCCTATATCCTGTTTATCGATATCATACAGAGAAGCTTATGTCCGACACACTCCATATCGTCTGCCCACACTGTCATGCGACCAACCGTTTACCGGTACAACGCTTACAGGACAACCCGGATTGTGGCAAATGCAAGCAGGCTTTGTTCTCGGCACAACCCGTCGCATTAACCACTGCGAGTTTCTCGCGGCATATCAACAACAGCGATATACCTGTCGTCGTGGACTTCTGGGCTCCCTGGTGTGGTCCCTGCAAGATGATGGCGCCTGTATTCTCGCAAACGGCAGTGCAACTGGAGCCACGTTATCGCTTTGCCAAGGTCAATACCGAGGATGAGCAATCCCTGGCTGCGCAATACAACATTCGCAGCATACCAACACTGGCCGTATTCAAGCAGGGTAAGGAAATTTCGCGACAGGCGGGAGCAATGGATGCGGCAACGCTTAAACAATGGCTACAACAATTCCGCTAGCGATCCGCTGATCTGCCAATAAGAGAATGATGAGACTTTAGGAACCTCTGATTAATTCTGGATTGAGCGGAGATCGCCGCTAATAGCGCACTATTGGCAAGATGTCCAACGCAGGGTAAGGAATATTTTAGCCTCTAATTTAAAAAGGGCTTCAGATGTTCTCTATAATAAAGCACGGCCAGCTTTCGCGCCTTTATTTTCTGTTTTTCCTCTAGCTTGCGATCAACCCGCTCTTTAAAAATGGCTGCCAACTCACTGCCCTGCTCTTCCGCCAGAGCCAGCCACGCATAGCTCTTGACGTAATCATGCTTGATGCCGCCCTCGCCGTTATAATAAATAATACCCAGATTATATTGCGCATCCCGCAAGCCTTTCTTGGCTGCCTTCTCGTAAAACTCAGCCGCCTTGACGACATTCTTTTCAACACCTTTACCCGTGTCGTATAAGATACCCAGATTGAGTTGCGCCTTGGTATTGCTGTTATCAGCCGCTTTTTTATACCATTTAATCGCTTCAACATAATCCTGCTTTACGCCAAGCCCCTGGTGATACATGACACCCAGGTTAAGCTCTGCCGATACATGGCCCTGCTCTGCAGCCATCTTGTACCACTTAAAGGCCTTCTCCTCGTTACTGCTGGGCTTTTCGCTAGTGATTTCAAAATAGATCTCACCATTCTCCATCTTGGGATATTTATTAGGCAACTCCGTGTCCGATGAAAACAGGACACCCAGATTATATTGAGCTCTGATCTCCATTCTCCGCGGCTTTCACAAACCAGTAGACAGCCTCGGCCTTATCTTTCGTCACGCCCTTGCCACTATAGAGCATAACCGCCAGGTTATATTGGGAATCAGCATGACCTTCAAAGGCCGCTTCGCGGAAACCCTTATAAGCCTGCGTATACTTGCCCAGATTATAAGCCTCAAGCGCCTGATCGGGATCGGCCAGCAGCTGCCCACTGAGCAACAGGAAAACACACACCATACTGAAACGAAAAAATACCGACATTTGCTCTAAATACCTTCCAGGCTTAAACTCACACTGACTATATATCGGCACAACGATTCGATTTTTAAGCCTTGATCACCATGAACATTGCGACCTGCTTCCGCTTTTTAGTCTATCTGACTGTACTTATNGGCCTGAGTGCATGCTCTCTCTCGAATACACATATCAAAAATACACNAATCAATGACTTACAGCCTATCTTGCNGGCCTACCAAGAGACCGTGAGACTGGCTAATGCCGATGAAGACTATTCATGGAACCATGGTCGCCTGGGTAATATCCTCGTCAATCTCGACACAGAAAGCCGCCGAGGCCTATGCTTTCACTGGCAAAAAAAAGTCTATATCGGTATACAGCCTGCCCTGGTCACAAGCGGCTGGCAGGCGACTGGCATCGCCATTAATGAGGGAAACTTCTTTGAGCACCATGCTGTCCTGGTCTATGATCCTGCAAAAACTCACCTGGATAACATCTTAGAAACATCTAATAAATCAATTATTTATGTGTTGGACCCGTGGTCCAGTGGCGAAGCCAGGGTCTATTCTCTCGATAGCTGGTTACAGCTACCCGTAACTATCGTAACACCTGCAAGACTCACGGCCATCGATACCCAGCCGGCTTACCCACCGTCGCTATGAATGAATTTCTACACAGGGACAACATCCCGGACTGGGTGAGATGGGCCGCCCAGGATGCGGACGGACACTGGTGGGGTTACGAGGTTGAACCGTTGGAATACGACCGCGGATGGTATGAAAATGAGCTGGGACGACGTATTCGCCTGAAAAAAGCCCCTGCCAACCCCGAATGGTGCCAAACCCTGACAAAATTACCGCTATAAATTTTCAACATCACATCTAAAAACAAACACTTAGCTGTTTTTATTTATTTTTACCGTCAAAATTTGGCCTGAGCGCAATTACAGTTTAAAATGAACAAAACCACTTTATAGCATATTGTCACAATAGGTCCGGTAATGGAGAGAAGATACAGTCAACGCAAGCCAGCAGCAGTCCATGTCTACGTTTCTTTTGCAGGCAGAGAGACCCGTCGCTATAAAACCATGAATTTAAGTTCGCATGGATTATCGATCCAGACAGGTAAACGTCAGGCCCGGCCCGGTGCGATTGCCTCACTCACCTTTGTTATCAATCAGGGTAATCTGGTGCGTTTACATCGTCGCAAAGCGACTGTGGCACATGTCACCAATACCTCTACTGGCATGATGTTACACAACCGCAACCGCATTCAAAATAAAGTGGCTTCATAGAACCTGAAGGAGCAAGTTTATTATTACATGATAGTGATTGATGTTGTTTTACGATCACCCTGGCACTTGCCAATGGAAAATAATAGCCTCATCTACTATTATTATTAATAAGCCACCTAACAATAATGACAGCCCAATGTTTAACTTAAACACACAGACCATGACAATCAGCAGCCGACGCACTTATCAGTACCTATTGGCTATTGCGACTGTCTGTGCGTGCCAGGTTACTTTCGCGGCAGAAGACCTGATCGAACAGTGGTACATGCAACCCAAGCTGAATGCAGGCATGCAAGACACCACACAGACTAACATCAACCATCAAACCATCAGTATTGGGCAGGCGCTGGATAAACGCATCAACCTGGAAATCAGCCTGCTGTCTGATAACCCGGATAACGCCTCTGAGACTATCAGCAAAGGCATACTCATTGATGGCCGTTATTATCTCAAGCCGCATGGGCAGTTTTACCCCTATATCGCTGGCGGCATCTCCAGTATTCGTAACCTCAATAGCCTGGATACGTCTTACCAGATCCCCACTACCAATTTTGGTCTCGGCTTTGAACATACACTGAAGGGAAACGGGGCCAAGATACAGGCCGACATCCGCTACTTTATGGATGACAAACAAACCAATACGCTAAAAGACACCAGCATCAACGACTGGACCTTGCGTTTTGGCGTCTCTATCCCGCTGACCGCTGATATATTCAAATAAAACCAGCATCTCGCTCGACCCGGTGCCGCGACCTGGCATGGCGTATCACTTCGTCATATACTTCATCGATCAATTCATCTCCGACAAACGGTATTATCAATGACTCGTATTGTTATTATATTTTCTTTGCTGGCTTTCTCAGGCTATAGCCTCGCAGAAACGGCNTATGTCACNGACCTGCTCAGGCTCAGCGTTTCAGANCTCCCTCAACCCGGTGGCAAAAAAGTCATGACACTCAGTAGTGGTGATGCNCTTACCGTGCTCGAACGGCAGCCAGGATACATCAAGGTCAAGACCGAGGGTGGGCAAGTCGGCTGGGCCAAGGCGGCCTATCTGGTCTATGACAAACCGGCACGACTGATCGTGAGCCAAATGGAAACGCAGTTGGATGAGATGCAAACACGACTGACTAAAGCGAACCATCATGCACAATCCGCCAATAGGCAGGTTGAAAAAACTCAGGGACTGTTGCAAACCGCTGAGAAAGATGTCCTGCATTATCAGAACCTGCTCGATCAAATGAAACAACAGAACCAGCAATATGAGTCATCCATGGCCCAATTTGAAACCTGTGTTCCACTAACCATACTGCTGATTGCCAGCTTTGTCTGTTTTTTATTGGGCATTTATATCAGCTGGTATATCATTGATTATCGGTTACGCAAGCGCCACGGTGGTTTCCGCCTGTAAGTGTCCCGTAAAATTATGTTATACAAACGCAGGTCACTTCATCTATACTAGGGCAGGTATCCAGGTAAATGTTTTGAGCCCATGGCAAAGATAATCATCAGTAATGATCATAATGAAATGAAGGAACTGGTCCTCACCGAAGGTACCGTGACGATTGGACGCACCAAGGATAATGATATCCAGATCGATGACCCTTCAGTCAGCGCCTATCATGCCAAACTGGTTTCTTTTTTTAAGCCCACCTATATACAGGATCTTCGCAGCACCAATGGCACCTACGTTAATGGTAAGCGTGTTATGGAACATACACTCGAACATGGCGATATTGTCACCATAGGCAAACACCGCATCTACTATGGCAAAGATGGTGATAGCATTGCACCCAAGGAACCTGACCACACAGTCGAATTAAGCACTGCCGATATCAGTCTTATTCTTAAAAAAGAAAGACAGGATAAACAAGCGGACTAGATTTACACCAGTAGTTCCCTCTCCAGTTTTTTATTATACGATACCCTAGTGCTACCTATGTCTGATCTACTGAACAAACAACAAAAAGAAGCTATACAACATACTGACAGCCCCTTGCTGGTATTGGCCGGTGCAGGCAGTGGCAAGACGCGCGTCATCACTTACAAGATCGCCTATCTGATTAAAAATAAATTTCACCTGCCGGAACATATTACCGCTGTAACCTTTACCAACAAGGCGGCCAAGGAAATGCAACAGCGTGTCGCCAAACTACTGACCAATACAGACACAAAGGGTTTGCAGGTCTCCACTTTTCATACACTGGGCCTCAAGATTATCCGACGTGAAAAGAAAAAACTGGGCTTGCGAAAGGGTTTTACGATTTATGATAGCCAGGACAGTATCGCCCTTGTAAAGGACTTGTTGCGCAAGGACTTTGCGGGCAATAATGATCTCGATGAGCAGATACGCTGGCAAATATCGAGCTGGAAAAATTCATTTATTTCCGCCGAACAGGCCATTCAACAGTCTACCGATCCAAAAGACTACATGGCCGCACAGATCTATCTCAAATACGACCAGGCATTACGCACCTATAATGCCGTTGATTTTGATGATCTTATTTCACTACCAACCATGCTCTTGTCGACAGATGAAGAGGCGCTGTTTAGCTGGCAACAACGCATACGTTATTTACTCGTCGATGAATACCAGGATACGAACACCGCACAATACAATCTGATCATGCTGTTACTGGGCAAACGCCCCAGCCTGACCGTTGTTGGCGATGACGACCAATCGGTCTATGGTTGGCGCGGTGCACAGCCGGAAAATATCAACTTACTCGTCAACGATTTTCCTGACCTAAGAGTCGTCAAGCTGGAACAGAATTACCGCTCGGTCAGTAATATTTTGCATCTGGCCAATACACTAATAGCCAACAATAGCCATCAGTTTGAAAAACGGCTATGGAGCGCCATTGGTAATGGCGACAAGGTGAGCGTCATCAGTGCACGCAATGCTGATCATGAAGCTGAAAAAGTGGTATCACGCATTCTGCATCACCGTTTCAAATATAATCTTCCTTATTCTGATTACGCTATCCTTTATCGGGGTAACCACCAGTCACGGCCATTTGAACGCGCCTTACGTGAACACCAGATCCCTTATCATCTGAGTGGTGGCATTTCATTTTTTGAGCGCGGCGAAATCAAGGACATCATGTCCTATCTGTCATTACTGGTTAATCCTGATAATGACGGTGCCTTCCTGCGCTCGGTTAATACGCCTCGCAGGGGTCTTGGACCCGGCACCATCGAAAAACTGGCGGCTTTTGCCAACACACAAAATGTCAGCCTGTTTTCGGCCTGTTATGAACTGGGCATTACCGAACATTTAAGTGCGCGCGCCTACGGCAACTTGTTAAATTACTGTGACTGGATCGGGCGCATTGCTGAAAAGGCAGAACGCGGCGACACCTTGTCTGCCATCCATGAGATGCTCACGGATATGCAGTATAGGGAATGGATCGAAGCCCAGAGTACCGATGAAAAGGCGGCTGAAAATCGCCTGTCCAATGTTGATGAACTACTCGATTGGCTGGCACGCCTGAAAAAGAAAAAACCGGACCAGGATCTTGCTCAATGGCTTCATCACATGACCCTGATGGATATTCTTGATCGCGAGAATGAAGAACAGGAAACCAATGCCGTCAACTTGATGACCCTACACGCCTCCAAGGGACTGGAGTTTNATCATGTCTACATTGTTGGCATGGAAGAAGAACTGCTACCCCACCGCAATAGCCTCGAAGACAGCCTNGAAGAGGAGCGCCGTCTCGCCTATGTTGGCATTACGCGTGCTCGCAAGGGGCTGACATTCAGTCATGCACTCACCCGCAGACGCTATGGTGAATTGCTGGCCTGCGAACCAAGTCGATTCCTGGAGGAGCTACCCGAGGACCACCTTGATTGGGAAAATAATCGCCAGGAGTCGGTAGAAGAGCGCAAGGAAAGGGGCAATGCCCACCTGGCCAACTTACGCAACATGCTGACAGACCCGGCGGACGTTTAAAGGATGACTTACTGCCCGACCAGCTTGGGTAAATAAACTTCTTCGACCAGCTCCTTGCCTGTCATTTTTTTCAACCCGCCCTGAATTTCATGCAATACATCCGCTGTTAACTTGATCTTCCCCTGGCTGGTACTGATCGCTGAGAAGGAAAGACTGCTGAACAACAACACCAGGCGATGTCTGATCATCGGCATATGTTTATTGACCAGATCGGCTGTCGATTCATCCGCTAATTTGAGTGTCACTGCAACCTGCAAATAACGAATATCGCTATCTTTGTCTGACAGGTTAACAACAAAAGCAGGCTTGATATCGAGATAAGGCGAAGAAATGCCTCCACCTCCGGCGGCCAGGGTAGTGGCAGAGTAACAAACCGCCGCAAGTAAAAAACCGAACCTTAATACGTATACCATCGAACCAAAAAACTTCGCTGCATTTTTCATAATAAACCTGTTATATCGTAATGTTTTATTGATACTGGCGCTGGCATACACAACTGGAAAGCGACACACTCTAGTGAGCCTGCTGATCTTCTTTTCATCAATAATGAGAGCCATACAATTAATTATTATTTCGGTCGCCCGTGGCAGAACTTTAATCATTCAATGCACACACTAAACACGATCCACGCTATGAGCCCCACTCTCTAAAAATGGATTTTCCAGTCACTCGGCAAATAGCCTGATAACAACAATATGGACCCTTGACGTTCTGCCCTGCATCAAGTAAGAGCCATATCATTCAATACCATCAAGAACCAAATATTTACCAACAAAACAAAATACAATGTCTCAAGACAATAAAAAAGGGCTGCAAAGCAGCCCTTTTTTATTCAATTCAGAATGTGGCTTACAATCCGCTGTCAGCCAACATGCTCTTGATAGCGTCTGCCAACTCGGCGTCAGTGAAATCACCACCACCACGTGGAGGCATAATACCCTTACCATTGATGACAGCGGCAAGCATCGTATCCATACCGGTTTGCACGCGCGTCTCCCAGTCACCCTTGCTGCCTATCTTCGGTGCGCCTGCAACGCCGGCTATGTGACAACCACCGCATGATGCCTGGACGACTTCTTTACCTGAGCGCGCAACGGCTGCTGCACCGGCCGCCTTGGCAGCCCCTACATTGACCTTACCAACCGGTTCGATGCGTGCCTGCATTGCTTTCTCAGCACGTGCTGTTGTTTGCTGTTCAGCTTTGTTTACATCACTGACATTCTGCGCAATGAAAAATGCAACGATCCCCAGGATAGCTATGGCGACAGTCACGATAGCAATGGATTTTACAACTTGTTGGTCTTGGTCAGTCACTCTTATCTCCCATTCACTTTATTTTCCGGGGTTAGTATGCTTTCATTTAGTTGAGCGATGAACTCATCTGCGTAAAACACGCGGTTCGGCGTCCTCCACCAAATCCCCTACCTGTATCAATATTGAACATCATCTGCAGGGTCAGTATCAGGCGCCATTGACCTACAGGCTTATATGCAGCGGCTGATTATACTGGTAAAACACGGCTAGTTATAGTTGCTGATCCGTTCTTTTGCCCGTGTAAATTTTTTTACCCGTATAAACCATAGTATTAGACTTGGTTAATCACGGGTTATATATAATGGTATAAACGTAAAAAATATGACAGAATCCATTATCTATTGACCTTTTTCTATTTTGGGACTATATTCCCAAATATGGACAGTTCATCCCAAAAAGTGTTGGCTAACTCGATCCTGCGCCTGCTAAGGCCGCTGGTAAGGATATTGCTGCGTAACGGGATCGCGTTTGGCACCTTTTCTGATCTCGCCAAAAAAGTTTATACGGATGTTGCCTTTGAGGAATTCACCTTACAAGGTAAAAAACAATCGGTTTCCAGGGTTTCGATACTCACAGGCTTAACCAGGAAAGAGGTCAAGCGCTTACATGACCTGCCCGAGCACAATTCCCTCACTGAAGAGAAACGCTATAATCGCGCTACGCGGGTGATCAGCGGCTGGCTTAATGACCCACTTTATTGCCCTGATAAAAAACAGCCACTGCCGTTAGCGATCGATGGTCAGGCACCATCATTTACGCAACTGGTAAAATCCTATAGTGGCGACGTGCCTGTGCAAGCCATTCTATCAGAATTAACTTCGGCCAAGAGTGTGGAACAACGCGATAATCTCGTCTACCTGGTCCAGCATGCCTATGTCCCATCGGATGATCCTGTTGAAAAAATGCATATACTTGGAACCGATGTCGAAGAACTCATATCTACAATCAACCATAATCTGACCCATAATGGTGACACACTTCGTTACCAACGTAAGGTCAGCAACGATAATATTTCCAGTGAGACCTGCAAGGCGTTCAAGGATCTTTCTGCGCGCGAAGCGCAGCTATTGCTCGAACGTCTGGACAGCTGGTTAACTGAACATGAACAGGACCCCGATTCCACACAGGGACAACCCACAAGCAGGGTAAGAATGGGGATCTATTATTATGAAGATCAATCCAAGGAGTAAGTCTCATGTACCGCGCCATACTTCATAGTTTCATCACATCCTTATTTGTGTTTACACTGGTTTCATGTGGCGGTGGTGGCAGCGCCGGCATTGGCGGCACGGGAATTACCTCAGGCGGTACGATCACCGGGTTCGGCAGTATCTTTGTTAATGGTATTGAGTATGATACCGATGCCGCCGTTGTCAGCGGTGATCTAATGAATGTTTCTGATTTAAAACTGGGTATGGTGGTCACAGTACGAGGCCAACTTAACAGCGGCACGACCACCGGCAAGGCTGAATCTATTGTCGTAGATATAGAGTTAAAGGGAGCAATTACGACTGCAACGGTATTAGACCCTAAAACCAATACCAAGTCCTTTACCGTACTGGGTCGCAACGTTATCGTCAGCGATAGCGAAACGGTATTTGATGGAATAAGCAACTTTGCTTTTGACAATATTGCCATCAATGACGTCGTCGAAGTCAGTGGCTACCTTGACGCGAGTGGCAACCTGCAAGCCAGTCGTGCAGAGAAAAAAGGGACACTCTCGCTTGGCAATACCGAGATCGAAATCAATGGTACTTATGTCAGGGCGCTATCAGCTGTCAGTTTTGAACTGATGGTCGGTGGCAATACCCTGACCATCAATAACCCGAATGCATTGACTGTTCCGGGCGGCTTTAGTAGTGGCCTGCGCCTCGAGGTTGAAGGTATACAATCTACCAACACAGAGATCGAGGCCACCAGCATCGAACTGGATGAAGACGCTATCAGCGCCAGTGACGACGAGGTTGAAATAGAAGGCCTGATCACCAACTATGTCAGTAACGCCAATTTCACAGTCAACGGCCAACAAGTCAATGCAAGCCAGGCTTCACTCAACCCAAGCAACCTGATTTTGGCTGACAATGTCAAGGTGGAAGTCGAAGGCAATCTGCTGAATGGAATACTAGTCGCGGAAAAAGTCGAGGCTCGATCAGGTGCAATTGAGGTAAAGGCCAATGTCTCCAGCGTAGATACTGTTAACAAAACTATTACATTAACAATTAATGGTCAAGACATTACCTTCAGCACTAACAACCAAACCAAGCTAGAAGATGACGACCAGGAAATAGAGCCATTTACACTATCGGATATCAACAACAATGATTACCTGATCATTAAGGCTTACGATGACAATGGCACCTACATAGCGACCGACGTCAAACGTAAAGAAGATGCACTCGATGCAGAAATAAAAATCGAAGGCATGGTGAGTGCGATAGACACCAGCACACCTGGACAGGAGACTGTTACTATCCTGGGCGTTACTTACCCCACTGACAATATGACAATATTCAAGATAGATGACGGCAGCAAAACAAGGACTGAATTTTTTACTGCACTACAGTCAGGAGACACCGTTGAACTGGAGGACCAGAAATCCAATGGAATGCTGGATGGTATCGCTGACGAGCTGGATCTGAAAAACTAATTACCGACTGACCAGTGACTATCCCAGGCCCGCTGGGTTCGGGATAGTCACCCTCATTTCTTCTCTTTTTTCTCAAACACCAAAACCACCAATGCAGGCAACAGGATCATCGCCGCCAGCATGTTGGCCAGAAATACAAAGGTGAGCAAGATACCCATATCGGCCTGAAATTTAAGCGCAGAAAATATCCAGGTACTCACACCCATCGCCAGGGTCAGGGCAGTAAACAGCACCGCATGGCCCGTGGTAGTAAAGGCATTAAAAAGTGCTTCACGAATGGGCAAGCCCTCTTTCATAAATTCTGACAGGCGACTATAGATATAGATACCGTAATCGACGCCAATACCCACACCGAGCGCGACCACCGGCAAGGTGGCCACCTTGAGTCCGATATTCAGGTAGACCATCAATGCATAGGTTAAAATGGAAACCAGCGCCAATGGAATAATGATACACAGTGTACCCAGCAAGGTGCGAAAACCCAGTACGCACAGAATGATAATCGCGAGGTAGACATAAACCAGCATCGGCAGTTGCGCACTGGACACGGCCTCATTGGTCGCAGCCATGACACCGACATTGCCACTGGCCAGCCTGAAATCAACGGCCTCCAAGGTCTTTTCAGACTGGAATTGTTTTACCGCTTCAACGATATGGGCAATGGTGCTGGCCTTATGATCCTTTGTAAAAATATACACTGCCATGACACTACAATCTGAATTCAAAAGCCCGGTACTGGTGTCAAACGGGGTGACCGATTGCGCCAACACATACTGATTACGTGAAAGTACGCGCCACTTCAGGCTACCTTCGTTCCAGCCTGCATTGACGATCTTGGACACCTGGGGAAGACTGATGACCGATTGCACGCCTTCTGTATTCTGCATACGCCAGGCAAAACGATCAATCTCGTCCATGACCTCATAGGCTGTACAGGCGCCCTTATCAGACTCGGCAATGATCGTCAGTACGTCAACACCAATGGCATACTGACTGGTGATTTTCTTAATGTCGAGGTTATATCGGGAGTCCGCATGTAACTCAGGCGCACCCGCCTGCTGGTCACCTATCTTGAGGTCAGCGCCTTTCCAGATACCAAAGGCCAGCAAGACGATTGCTACAGTGACGACGCCAAAGGAATTTCTGCGGGTAAAAAATTCCGCAAAACATTTCCATTGCGAGACATAGCGACTGACATGCGTTTTTTCAAAACACCTTTCCGGCATATACGATAACAACACGGGTAACAAGAACAGATTAGTCAGCAGTATGACGGCAATACCCACGCTCGCCGCAATAGCCATTTCACGAATAATACCAATATCGATTAACAGGATGGTCAAAAACCCGAGCGTGTCACTGATTAACGCGACACTGCCGGGTACCAGCAATTGGCGGAATGCCGCTATCGATCCCTGCAGTGCACTTTGACGACGACCCGCCTCTACCCTGACAGCGTTGACCATTTGTATGCCATGACTGATGCCGATGGCAAATACCAGAAACGGTACCAGTATCGACATGGGATCAATGCCGTAGCCTATGAGTGGCAATAAACCCAGCTGCCAGATTACTGCCATGAATGAGCAGATCATCGGTAACAGTGTCAGCATAATAGAACGTGTATAGATATAGATGAGTAAAGCAGTCACCAGCAAGGTAATAACGAAGAACAAACCCACATCAGCCAGGCCTTCGACGACATCACCGATCAACTTGGCAAAACCGATAATCTGGATATCGATCTGATCATTATTGAATTGTTGGCGTAATTTCTCCAGGCGATTGGCAAGATCGATATAATCGATTTTTTGATTTTCATTGGCGCTGATCAGGTTGGCACGAATCATTGCGCTCTTGAAATCACTGGACACCAGTCGACCGAGTTTACCTGACTTAAGAATATTCGAGCGGACGATCTCGAAGCCTTTTTCATCTGGACTGAAATCAGATGGAATCACGTTGCCACCAGCAAATCCGCCTTCCACTACTTCGACAAAACGTGTATTGGGTGTGAATAATGACGTGACCGAGGAACGTTCGATACCTGGAATAAAAAATACTTCGTCAGTCGCATCTTTTAGGGTATTGAAAAACTCACTGGTAAAAATATCACCATCCTTGACCGTCACTGCGATCAAGATGCGATTGGCGCCACCAAAATCCTTTTGATGTTTGAAAAACGTTTGCATATATTCATGGCTGGCGGGTAACAATTTTTTAAAACCGGCATCGAGCCTGACGTGGGTTGCAGAGTAAGCCAACAACAAAGACACTATAACGAATAGTAGCAATACCAGTATACGATGGCGAAACACCCATTGGGCGATGCTATTACACAGGGTTTCTTTAGTGCCCACTAACGTATCTTCTCCACGCCTGCCTCACCAACAGCCAACACTGTACCGTCTGTACATTCTGCCAACGCCAGCTTGTGACTACGTTTTCCTGATGCCAGCAAGGAGAATGATCTTCCCTCGTCAGTACTTTGCAAAAGTACGCCACCATCGCCACTTAATACAATTGATTTATCCGCTATTTCAAGTCCGCCAGAAAGCGTATAATTCGTCTCTGACTTGATCTTCTCCCAGCTGTAACCCAGGTCAGACGAACGATAAATATGCCCCCTCATGCCAAAGATCAACAACTGCTCTTGAGCAAGCACCAGGCTGCCAAAATAGGTGCCATCATACGGGGTCTTGAGTTTTTCCCAGCTATCACCATTATTGATTGACAGATAAACGCTACCCGCCTCACCACTGACAATCAACTCTCCACTGCGCATTCTAACAATGGAATACAGGTGAAAATCATCCTCACCATACAGGGCGCGGCTACTCCAGCTTTTTCCACCATCATCACTCACCAGAAAGGCACCATACGCTCCCACCGCCAGCCCCTTGCCATTCTCGGTGAAGATCAGATCGAATATTGGCTGCTCAGCAGCAATATCCTGATGCACAATTTGCCATTGCTCACCGCCATCGGTGCTCATCAGGATCAAGCCGTCATGACCACCTATCCAGGCATGTTTTTCATCGCGAAAGTAGATGCTGTTCAGGGTTTTTCGTGTCGGTACGCGTATTTGCTTCCATGACTTGCCACAGTCGGCAGAACGCAATACATGACCACGCTTGCCAACCGCAAAAAGTTGATCTCCAACACGAGTAATATCAAGCAGCAAGGAAGTACTTGCGATAACAGAACCCTCAGACAGCAGGACTTCCTCCGCCTGCGACACTGACATGCTAACAAAAAAAGCCAACAGCAATAAAACAGAACGTTTTACCCTGTCGGCTTTTGTATACAGCAACCTGAATTGCATTATTATTGTCTCAGGCAATTATCACCATTCCAACTACAAGATGATCAGCGTGTACCCTGCCTACGTAATGAAGATGGCGTATAGTCTGATTTTTTTCTGGTAATACTAAAGTCATACATCTTTTCCTTATTATCCAACCCCAACGCCAGGTAACGCCCCGACTGTAAGTCATAATGCACCTCAAGGGTCGTCCATAGTAAGGGTTGATCATAATAATTGATGACATGGCCTTCACTGACGCGCCATATCTGACCACGGTTATCATACTTGTCGACCATCAATACCTGCCAGCTGTCCTCGTCGATATAGAAAACTCGTTTGGCATAAATATGCCGCGCATTCCCTTTTAGTGTGGCCTCGACTACCCAGACACGATGTAATTCGTAACGCGCAAGTTCAGAGTTAATATGACCTGACTTGAGTATATCTTTATATTCCACGCCATCACTATGCAACTTGTAACTGTTATAGGGAACATACATCTCTTTCCGGCCGAGCAATTTCCACTGGTAACGGTTAGGCGCACCATTGTACATATCAAAATCATCGGTCGTCCTCAAACCATCGGAGGCCGTTCCAGGATTATCATATGACACATTGGGCGCGCGGCGGACACGTCGCTGTCCCGGGTTATAGGTCCACGCATGCCGTGGCTCCTTGACCTGGTTAAACGTTTCATGAACAAGTAAAACATTACCGGCCAGACGTGCGGGCGCCTTTATTGCCTGCTTGAAATACAACAGGATATTATTTAGATCAGACAGCGCCACATCCTCTCTGGCATACTGAAAATCAAATTCATCATCGAGTTTAACCAGCAAGTATTTGCCATTGGCGGTAACGGCTGCCTGATTAAACCAACGCTGCACTGCTGGCCCACGATAGCGAACGATATGGTTCCAGATAGCCTCCAGGCCACTAGCTGGAATTGGAAACGGAATACCGACAATGGTATCGCTGATTCCATTACCGCCATCGACCAGCTTTGCGGTGGTCGCATGTTGTTTTGTGGCCGCATATATCTTTTCTGGATAAGCGGCACTGCGTTGGGTTGGATAAATATTTAATTTGAACGATGGGTATTTTTTTAACATCGCCATCTGGCCAGCGCTGAGCTTGTCTTTGTACTGTTCCATATTGCTCGATGTGATGGTCATCTTGATAGCATCACCCGCATAGGGATCAATATGATGCCCGCCTGGCTTGTAACCTGATGGCGGTGCGGTCAATCCGCCCTTCCATTCAGGGATGCTGCCATCGGCATTGCCTGCCTTGATAGCACCCATTGGTGTCAGATCCTTTCCGAGACGTTCGGCCTCAGCTGCGCTGACTGCGGCCTGAGCTGTCGATACGCACATCAATAAACTGACTACACTTGCCAAAATCTTTCTTGTTGTTCTCATAACCTGCTTTCCTTAGAAAGAATACTTAACGTTTAAAGCGACGAAGTCGCGATCATGTATCTGGTTAAAGTTACCTGCGCCAAAATAATTGGTGTAACTCAGATCACCCGTCCATTGATTCAGATAACTGAAACCCATGCCCAGTGTTATCGCTTTACGACCTTCCACAAAATTACCACCCGGGCCCGGCGATGTACCGCTGACATCATGCGCATAGGCCAGACGCGGAGATAAATTGACCCCTTTGCCTACCGAGTCATAATCGAATCGTGTCACGAAGCGATAGCCCCATGACGTGGCATCTGCCCAACCGCCATCTTGTTGTGGAACGCCAAATCCTGCAGCCACACCCGCGCTACCGGGTAAAGGCGTACCGGGCCCTTCATATCTCAGCTCATCTTTAGAGGGCAAGTCATAGACATGGGTAACACCCACCTCGGCGAGCAATACCCATTGGGTGGCATTAAAAGGATTTCCTGAGCCGAATACCTTGGTCGATGTAAACTGGAACTGTCCGACTTCATGGCGACGATAGCCCTGGATCTCACTGCCAAACGCTCCACCATTACAGGGACCGAGCTGACTGCCGGGACTACATAATGACGCCAGTACAATCTCCACATCTTCTATCTGCAAAGGAACATTGGTTCGATGGCTATATTCCCCCTGCACGGCCACACCCCATTGCTCGATCTCGGTATTGAAACTGACACCATATAAGTGGATATCTTCCGGGTATTCTACAAAATAAGTGGCGCTGGCTGGCGATGGACTAGTCACGGCAGTAGCACTTATTAACGGTAATCGGCTATGGTAGTTGGCTGCAAAAAAACCAAACTCAGTATTATTCAGCTCGGGTACCAACCAGCGTAGCGCGAGTCCAAATTGACCGCTGTCCTTGGCATCACGATCTCCGTCGCGTGGAATGCAATTGGCACTCAGCGGGTTAGCCGTACCACAGACTGCATCGGGAACCTGGCCAAAACCTATCACCACATACTCACCACCGTCACTGGCAAAGTCGTTGGTACTAAAATAAGTCCCACGCGGGTCAATCTTGGTGTGGTCAAAGCGCGCCAGATAAACCGCCTCCAGGCTAACATTGTCTGTCAGCTCCTGCGAAGCCCACAACATGGGGACAGGCAGCAGGCCCTCACGCAATTCGGCACCAGGGATACGCAGCTTGGCCACATCGATCGGGTTCAGCGCGTTGATGGAATTTTGTATGAAGGTACTTTCACCCCAGCTGACCACCTGGTTGCCAAGGCGCACATCGAGCGCCCGACCACCCACATCAAAACTGCCACGGATATAGGCATCCAGAAGTCGGGCATCTTTGCCTACCCGGTCTTTGGCCTCGTCTGATAAACTGTCTTTATCATTATTATGAAAGTCATAAAAATAACTGCCACGGACAAACGCACCATAATTCTTGTAGTCCACGCCCAGTTCATGGGTCACCTTGAGCGCATTGGACACCAGGCCCTTGTCATAATTGACATTACCGTCGTCCGTATTCACGCTGTAAGCTGTACCTCCAGGCTTGGAGCGCCCGATCAGGCCCGGGTCGGGCGACTGTATACGTCTGGAAACACCCCAGGAAATCGTGGTATCAAAGCTCCCTGTGACACCATTTCTGTCAAATTCAAAGGCACTGGAGGGTGAAATGACAGCCGAACTAGCGGCCGAAAATAAAATCGAGAGGAAGGCCTGTTTTTTCATGTTTCCCTTCTTAAATTTATTATAAAAAGATAATATATAGAAAGTTCCATCGGGTTATCACATCCATTGATAGTGTTGATTGATTCAACCCCAATGCATAAAAAAAATCAAGTTAGTATATTACCATTTACTAAAAGTAGTCCAGAGTATTCACAGTGACGTTAAATATAAAATAATGAATACCGCCATAAACAATTATCATCCTTTCCTACAAGGCCTGACACAGGACTTTCCATTTGCCGTTATCGCCTGGGATGAGCAAATGCAAATCGTGTACTGGAACAAGGCCGCCGAGCATATTTTTGAACGAGATTCAAAACAGGCACTCGGACGGTCATTCAAATCTGTTTTCAAAAACGACGATCACGAGAACATCGAATTACTCCTGGCACATCTCAAGGTAGATAAAACAACCCGATTACATTCCAAAACAACAGCTGGCGAAGACATCACCACCGAATGGCGCCCGTTACCCGCGTCAGCAGCCGAAAACAGCCCACTGACGATCGTTCTCATCCTGGATATCAGTATACAGATACAACATGAATATGAAAGCAAGCTGGCAATACGTTCGTTCGATGAGCTCGCCGAACATTTAAATAATTTTATTTATGTACATGATCTTGAGGGAAACTTTACCCGCGTTAACAACAGTATCACCAGGGCACTTGATTATACCCGAGAAGAATTCCTGCAGCTAAATATATTCGATGTCGTTGTACCCGCCTTTCATAATGCCATTCGCAATAACCTGCAAAACAAGCTCTCTGGTGCCTCACGTAACANCCACTATGAAATCATGGTGAAAAAAAGAAATGACGAGGAAGTCTGGGTAGAAATTTCCAACCGACTGGTCTACGTCGACAATAANCCGGTAGCTATCCAGGGCATCGCCCATGACATTAACGACCGTAAGCTCAATGAAGCAGAAATGGAGCGCAACAAGAAAAAGTTTCGCGGCATCTTCGAGACTATCGATGATATTTACTTCCAGCTTGACCATGAAAGCGGTATTGATCTGGTGAGCCCTTCGGTTTACACCCACCTGGGTTACCAGACTGAAGAGCTGAAGGTCATTAAGATCGAAAAATTATATGCCAACCCTGGAATTCGCAATGAAATACTGGCTTATCTCTTTGAAGAAGGTCACATCAACGATTACGAGATACACTTGCGNCATAAAAATAATACCATCATTCCTTTTTCTGTTTCTGCTCGNGTTATCTACAACCAGCAAGGCCAGGCACAGGGNATAGAGGGCATCGCACGTAACATTACCCAGCGCAAACAACACGAGGAAATATTAAAAACCAATGAACAGCGTTTTCGCCGCATCTTTGAAACCATTCAGGATGTTTATTTCCGCGCAGAAAATACCATCATCCGCTTTGTCAGCCCCTCATGCAAAAACCTGCTTGGCTATAACCCGGAGGAGATGATTGGCCATCAGGCCCTGGAATTCTATAACAAGCTGGAAGAGCGCGAAGTCATGATGAAAGTATTTCGCCGACAGGGCTATCTGACTGATTACGAGATCGACTTTCGTCACAAAAATGGAAACCCGGTCAGTTGCTCGCTCAATCTCAATAATGTCACCGATGAAAACGGAAAGCCTGTTACTGTCGAAGGCTCACTACGAGATATCACCACGCGCAAACTGGCCGAAAAAGCCCTTAGAGCCAGCGAACAACAATTTCGACGTATCTTTGAGTCCTTTCAGGACACCTATTACGAAGCGGATATGAACGGCATCATCACCATCCTCAGCCCATCGGTTGAGGTGCTCTATGGCTTTAAACCTGAAGAAATGGTCGGCAAACCCGCCACTGCCGTATACGCTGACCCAAAGCAACGTGA
>JGI24023J19991_10001224_pt1 | contig 19968 bp, 13 predicted proteins | sample Cruoilmetagenom1_FD_19991 | JGI IMG/M metagenome (IMG submission 19991) | reverse complement strand
GAAATGTATACGGAATCAATCGAGGATTACTTAAAAGCTATCTATGAGATTCAAAAGGAAAATGGAAAAGTGTCGACTAATTCGCTTTCAGAAAAGCTCAATGTTGCACCTGCATCGGCAACTAGCATGATCAAAAAACTCTCAGAGAAAAAACTGATAACTCACAAACGGTATCAAGGTGTAAAACTTACAAATGCGGGACTTAAGATTTCACTTGAAATAATCAGGCACCACCGGTTAATTGAGCTTTATCTTGCAGAGGCCCTTGGGGTTCCATGGGATCAGGTGCATGAAGAAGCTGAAAAGTGGGAGCATGTTTTATCTGAAGATCTCGAGGATCGTATGGATGCAGCTCTTGGCTATCCCACAAGGGATCCTCACGGCTCTCCGATACCAAGCCGGGACGGCACAATCCTTGAGCTCGATTCCATACCTTTGGCTGATCTTACACCAGGGCAGAGTGCAGTAGTGGATGAAGTGAGTGATCATGATCCTGATTTACTACGTTATGTAGGGAAAATGGGACTTTATCCTAAGACTAAGTTTGAAGTTGTTTCAATTGAGCCTTTCAGTGGTCCAATAAAAATAAAAGTCGATGATTCCGAGCATATATTAGGGCCCGGAGCAGCTCAGTATGTATTTGTGACTGATATTAAAGGCTCTAAGAGTGAGGCATCCCAATGAGATATTTGAGAAGATATTTAATAGTGGGGCTCCTGTCATTTCTGGTAATAGGTTGTTCTTCCAATGACAGTTCAAATGTAGGTGATACCGGCAAACAAGAATTAAAAATTGTAGCCACAACAGGAATGATCGCTGATATGGTTTCTGTAATTGGTGGAGATAGAGTAAGGGTAAAGGGGCTTATGGGGCCAGGGGTTGATCCACATTTATATAAAGCCAGCGCAGGTGATGTAGCTCTTTTGTCTAAAGCGGATGTGATTTTTTACAATGGACTTCACTTAGAAGGAAAAATGGCTGAGATTTTTGAGCAGATGAACAAAAGGGGCATCAGCACAGTGGCAGTTGCAGATGGTGTGAATCCCAATGATCTTTTGGCTCCTCCCGAATTTAAGGGGAATTATGATCCGCATATCTGGTTTGATGTTGATCTATGGTCAGATACAGTCGGGACTGTAAAAGAGACGTTAATAGAGCAGGATCCACAAAACACTCAGCAATATAATAAAAATGCAGAGGCTTATTTAGAAGAATTATCTGAGTTAAACGAATATGTGCTGCAGAGAGCTAATAGCCTTCCTGAGGATAAACGGGTTCTAATCACTGCTCATGATGCTTTTAATTATTTCGGCAGGGGATACGGTTTTGAAGTGAAAGGTCTTCAAGGAATCAGTACCGAGTCTGAAGCAGGCACTGCAGATGTACAGGGGCTTGCTGCTATTATTGTTGAACGTCAGATTCCTGCTATTTTTGTAGAATCCTCTGTACCCCCTAGATATATCGAAGCTGTTCAGGCCGCTGTGAAATCCAAGGGTTTCGATGTAAGGGTTGGTGGTGAGCTGTTCTCTGATGCAATGGGCAATCCCGGAACTCCTGAAGGTAACTACATAGGAATGGTACGCCACAATATAAATACGATTGTCGATGCCCTGGGGCAAGGTGGAGAGTCCTGATGAGCGCAGAAGATTCAAAGAGGAATAAAATAAATGCGATAGAGGTAGAGGATCTAACAGTAGCTTATAAGGACAAGCCAGTGCTCTGGGATATTGATTTAACAGTGCCTGAGGGTGTGTTGATGGCTATAGTGGGTCCAAATGGTGCAGGTAAAACAACTCTAATAAAAGCAATGTTAAATCTAGTAAATACCGCAGCCGGTCAGGTCAAGATTTATGGTGAATCTTCTTCCGATCAGCGGCGTCTTGTAGGTTATGTCCCTCAGAGGGGCAGTGTGGATTGGGATTTCCCAACCAGCGTAAAAGACGTAGTGATGATGGGGCGTTACGGCACTTTAGGCTGGATGAAACGTCCGGGCAAAAAAGAGCAGGATTTAGCTTTGCAAGCGCTTGATAAAGTGGGGATGGCTCAATTTGCGGATCGCCAGATAAGTCAGCTCTCTGGCGGACAACAGCAGCGAGTATTCTTGGCGCGCGCTCTTGTCCAGGATGCCCAGGTTTATCTCATGGATGAGCCTTTTCAGGGTGTTGATGCAACAACGGAGCGAGCAATAGTATCTCTACTTCAAGAACTACGGGGGTCGGGTAAAACTGTTGTTGTAGTTCACCATGATCTTCAAACAGTGCCCGAATACTTTGATTGGACTGCACTCTTGAATGTAAGGCTTATTGCGAGCGGTCCGGTAGAGCAAGTATTTACAGAAGACAACCTTCGTCTTACTTATGGCGGTCGTGTTTCTTTCCTCAAACAAAACGGACAAAGCAGCGTATCCAATTTGGATCAGAAAACGGGGTAGGAAAATTGGATTTATTTGCACTCTTAAATGATCTTCTCTTTGATTACACTCTAAGAACCGTTGCTCTCGGTTCTGCTGTTCTAGGTATAGTTAGCGGCGCCCTAGGCTCATATGCCGTTCTTCGAAAGCAAAGCCTGTTAGGTGATGCTATGTCACACGCCGCTTTGCCAGGAATTGCAATTGCCTTTCTGCTTACCGGAAGCAAGCAATCACTCGTTCTAATATTAGGTGCAGCCATAGCAGGTTGGATAGGAACCCTCTTTGTTATGAGCATTGTCCGCACTACCAGAATAAAATTTGACAGCGCTCTGGGATTAGTGCTTTCAGTATTCTTCGGATTTGGCCTCGTTTTATTAACAATTATTCAGAAGAGGCCTGATGCAACTCAGGCAGGGCTTGATAAATTCCTCTTTGGACAAGCCGCGGCGCTTCTTGAACGAGATGTAATTACTATGGGAATCCTTGGTGCCGCAGCAATACTTACGATGATGGTGTTCTGGAAAGAATTCAAACTGCTTAGTTTTGATCCTGACTTTGGCGCTACTCTTGGGTTTCCGATGAAGTTTCTCGATATACTGCTGACCACTTTAATCGTTCTTGCAATAGTCTTGGGTTTACAGACAGTTGGAGTTGTTCTGATGAGTGCAATGATAGTTGCGCCTGCAGCAGCGGCAAGGCAGTGGACGGACCATCTTGGTACAATGGTGTTTCTATCTTCATTATTCGGAGCACTAGCTGGAATCGTCGGCGCGCTTTTGAGCAGCAGCATAGAGCGGCTACCTACAGGGCCTACAATTGTTCTCTGCATAAGTGCAATAGTTCTAATCTCGCTGTTCTTAGCCCCACGCCGTGGGCTTGTGTGGAACTGGTATAGAGATAGAAAAAATAGGGGCAGACTTCATGTTGAGGCGATTTTAGAGGGTCTTTATTCTTTGGCTTCATCGCATAAAGATCTGGAGCACGCACATTCAATTGCAGTATTGCGGTTGATGGGTTCTGGAAAAGTTGGGGTTGAAAACAGTTTGAAAATACTCGAAGATCGGGGATTAGTTAAGTCTGTGACTTCAGATGAGTGGGCTCTTACAAAAGCTGGTATCCAAGAAGCGCAAAATAAAATAAAATTGAGAGAAGGTACTAACTGATGACTTTTGAGCAGTTTGAGATACAGCTTATAGCATCAGTAGTTGCTGCGGCTTGCGCTATACCGGGTGTTTTTCTTGTACTCCGGAGAATGGCTATGATGAGTGACGCCATTAGTCATTCAATACTTTTAGGAATTGTCCTTGCGTTTTTTGTAATTCCAGATGTTTCCTCTCCAATTCTTATTATAGGAGCTGCTCTTAGCGGAGTTCTTGCGGTAAGTCTTGTCGAGCTTTTAAATAAAACAAGACTTGTGAAGGAAGACGCATCTATTGGTCTAGTCTTTCCGGTGCTTTTTAGTATCGGTGTGATTTTGATTGCCCGCTATGCATGGAATGTGCATTTAGATGTGCATGCTGTCCTTTTGGGTGAGCTCGCATTTGCTCCTTTTGACCGCTTGATATTGTTTGGACATGATATCGGACCAAAATCTCTCTATGTAATGGGGACCATCTTAATTCTGAATCTTGTTTTTATTTCTCTTTTCTATAAAGAACTTAAAATTGCGACTTTTGATGCCGGGCTCGCGGCTGCTTTGGGGTTTTCTCCAGGGCTTATTCACTATGGGCTTATGAGCCTAGTCTCAGTTACAGCAGTAGGCGCTTTTGACGCAGTTGGGTCGATTCTGGTTGTAGCTCTAATGATTGCTCCTCCCGCAGCAGCATATCTATTGACTGATAATCTTACAAAGATGATTGTAATTAGCGTTGCATTAGGAATTGTGAGCTCTATCTCTGGCTTTTGGCTTGCTATTTATTTAGATGCAAATATTGCAGGCGCTATGGCGACAATGTCTGGGGTTTTATTCGTTATAGTTTTCCTATTTGCACCTGAAAGAGGAATAATTGCAATTGCCAGGAGAAGGTCGCATCAAAGATGGGAATTTGCCGGAAAGATGCTCGCTATACACCTTTTAAATCATGAAGGGACCCCCGATGAAGAGCACGAATCTCAAATTGAGCATCTTGAGCAAAACCTCAGGTGGAAAGAAAACTTTGTCAAACGCGCAGTGAATCATTCAGCTAATAATGGATTGGTATTAGTAAACGGTAGTAGGCTTGTTTTAACTGATCGGGGTAGAGAATATGCAAAAGAATCTATTTTGGATGACTGATTAGATGATTAATCCTGTTCAGATAAGCTTCCTTTTCTGTTTTTCAGCAATTGCATAATAAGCGACAGTAGAACGATGCCTTTATTGCCATCGTCATCATCTTTAAGAGATTGTATGTAGTCCATATTATCTTTAATGGATTCATCATCGGGAGCAATCTGCTGAGCAGCTCTAAGCACTTCTAGTGCGTCATCATACCAACCTTTTTCTGCCAACGATAACGCTAGAGAATTGTATGCGGGTATAAACCCGGGAGAGGCCCCAATTACTTCTCTGAATTTAGCTGCTGATTCGTCAATCCACCCAAAATCAAAATAACAGTTTCCTATAGATAGGTGGGCCCAATTATCATTAGGGCATGTTTCTACGTGTTTCCTAAATTCTAAGAGTGCTTCTCTGGTCCATCCCATATCGAAGTAACATAGTCCCAGTTGATAATGAATCTCGTCTTTTATATAATCCAATTCCGAATCTGAATCCAGGCATTCCTCAAAATTCCTCAGTGCATCTTCGTATAATCCTGTAGTCCTATAAGCAAGTGCCAGGTGCCATTTGGAAAAGACATGATCAGGGTCGATCTCAAGCGCTTGCTCGAAAACCTCAATAGACTCAGAATATCTGCTCATTCTGGACAGAGTAATGCCCAACTGAGTCCATATATATGGATCTTCAGAATTTAAATTCAAAGATTTCCTGAAATATTTTATAGAGGTTTCAAAGTCTTCCATCGCGTCATAAGTGAGAGCTATGGAAAGGTATACATCAGGATCATAAGGTGCAATCTCAGTTGCTTTAGTTAGTTCTTTAAGAGCTTCTTCGAAACGTCCCGCTTCTTTGAAATCGTCAGCTTTGTTAAGCAGTCTTTCTAGCCTGCCCATTTTTTGCTCCGTATCCTTTCGGTATTCAAATTCAGTAAAGAATATGTCCAGACGCCCTCATTGTCAACAGTAGGGAATTTTTCACTTATACAAAATATTGTTTATCTGAGCAGCCCTGTATGAAAACGCTTCATAAGATTCTATCTTATTGAGCCGCCGATACTATTGAACAACACCGATTTCATTATTCAAGGCCTGCTCTTACACCCATCGCAGCATAGAAATCGTATTTATGGATACTATGTGTCCAGCGAAAAATGCTTTAGGAGTGTGGATGGAATTAAAAGATTTTAGCCTTAGTAATTTGTTTTTAGCCATCTTTTCGAAGACCACACAATATGCTATAGTTGTAAAAGACTAAAATAAAAACCGGGAAATTTGATTCATGCGGAAAGGGACCATGCGCAAATACATTGCTCTAGCTGTTATATTTACGGCACTTTCAGCAGTTATAGGTTACCCATCCTACTCACAGGACCTCTTAGAGCAGACGGGGCGTCGGCACGAGCAGCTTTTGTCCACGGTTCCCTGCTCGGACATCGTGGATACTTTGAAGGATTTCCAGGACCAGGTGCAAACGACCTCAACTAACCCCGTGACAGGGGATACAATGAATTATCTGGTTGTAGGAAACTCGCATGCAACAGAAGCTATTTTATTTATCCCCGGCACAGCCGGCACGCTGCCGGACTGGCCCGTACAACTATTCACGAACTCTACCTCAAGTCCTAATTTAAAACATGAATACCCCAAAGCCGAGAACAGCTTATGTTCCGAATATGCGCTTGTCTTTATTGATTACCCGGGAGTTGGAGGCAGTCAGTTCGGAGGAACATTAAGCTTTGAGAATATGTCGCGAGATATTTCACAGGTACTGAGGGAAGTGACCGGAAACTACGGAATCAGGATTAGGCAGCTCCATATCTTCGGATTTTCACTCGGGAGTTTAGCCGCACTTAAATTTGCCACTTACAACACCGCTCGCACCCCGGTCGGGATTTTATTTCTATCGGGCTCGAAGCCCGGTGGAGGCGCAGACGGGAATATCTCCGGATGTGTTGATGAGGCATGGGACCTGCTTGAGACAGTTGATAGCGATGTGCTTTTGTTCACTATAAACCGTTTATTGTTCCCATACAAGAACCAAATACCCTACAATGGCGAGTCCGACGCCTGCACCAGCATCAACGTACTCTATCAGCCCAACGTCACGCTTGAACCATGCAATTCCCTCGGCCAATGCGACTCAACGCCGTGCACTCAGGAAGTGATGTGCGGCCGTAATGCAGATACCTCTGCTGATAATCGTCTGTCTGGCAGCAAATGGGAGGGAGGAGTCCCTAAATCCGTCTATATACAGGAGCGGGACTTGACGGCATCTTACGACGACTGCACCTGTTTTCCCGATAATTCAAGTTGTACGTGCAAGAGCGCCGATCCCGATCTAAATCCCAATGACGGTGGTGTGTGTAAGTGTCTTAAAACTGCTCCGAACATTGCTCAGTGTTTTTCAATGTCTCCGGGTTCAGGATTAGGGTGCGCCGATCTCTCGACGACAAGAAACATTGTTGTGTTCAACGCCAAGGAAGACCTTTTTATCCAGTGGTTATACGGGGAGTATCTTATCGGGGGCTATAACGCGAATCAAAGTGGATTTGCAGAGCTCGTTAACTACGATGAGGATCAGGGAATACAGGCCGGCCACGGTTTGCCGTTTCAAGCCCCGGCCTGGATGCAGGATAAGATGTACGAGAAAATACAGTCATCCCCGCCGATAATGACCAATATCCCGACACTTAATGAATGGGGGCTTATAGCAATGGCTGGCGTTTTAGGAATAGTTGGATTTATGGTTATGAGAAGAAGGAAAGCAACGGCTTAACAGATAACAATATTAAAATGTAAACTAAGGCGGGAGAACTAAAAAGACAAACAAAGATTTCTCCCACGGTTTAGGATGACGGCGGTCATTGGGTAGTGCAATTACAAAGATAAGGCAAAAAAGAGACCCTGAAATGAATTCAGGGTGACGGTAAAAGCGAGATTCTTCGCCTGCGGCTCAGAATGACAATAAGGGGTGCCGAAAATGCCAGAAAAGATAAATCTCTCTTTTCCAAAGTGGAAAAATATGAAAGCAAGAGATGGTTTAATTGAGCCCAGCTCTATTGAACCGCACGACAAAACCAATTAGACTCCAAGGTCAAATGGATGAAGCATTCAAGTCGCAGTTCCAATACCGGGTGAGGAGTATTATTCCTATAAAGTTCCTGAGCATTTAAAAGAAGGGGTTAAGTTAGGCAAACGGGTTCTTGTGCCCTTTAGGAACAGAAAGTCTATAGGTTTTATTGTAGGCTTGGGCAACCCACCGCCGGATATAAAGCTTAAAGATATTTTAGACATTATAGACGAGGAGCCTCTATTTGATGAGAAGAGGCTAGAGTTTCTAAAATGGGTATCTAACTATTATATTGCCTCACTAGGCATTGTGCTTAAAGCTGCCCATCCCGGTGGCTTAGGTGTGAGTCTGAAACGCCTAATTACAATTACAGAAAATGGAATAAATGCGCTAAATGCTGATAGGCTCACAAGTCATGAGACTCTGGTTTTAAATACAGTCTATAATTTCGGTGAAATCACGTCACAAAAACTTTTAACACTAGTAGAAAATACCTCAAACGAACTATTGAACTCCTTTAAGAGGAGGAATTTAATAGAATTCAGTTATGAGCTTACCTCCGATGCTAAGGTGAAAACAGAAAAAATAATAGTTGCCGGGGATGGTGCGAGTCTAGAGAGTAAAATTCTACAAAGAAAGCATGCGAAGGCTGAAATAATTGAATATGTCCTCACTCACAGAAGGGTTGCGCTTGCGGATTTAAAGGAAATATTCGGAAATGTTAGCGCTCATTTACCCTGGCTTGAAGAAAAAGAGTTTATTAAAATTGAGCATCAGGAAATATCTAGAAACCCCTTCTCCGAGATTGTGATCTCTGAAGAACCTGCTCCAAAGCTCAATTTGGATCAGGAAATTGCATATAAAAAAATAGTTGAGGCTGTGGATCATGAAGAATTTAGCCCTTTCTTATTACATGGGGTTACTGGTAGTGGAAAGACCGAGGTATATATTAGAGCAATTGGAGAAGTTATTAAAAAAGGAAAAGAAGCGCTTGTCCTAGTGCCTGAAATATCGCTTACCCCTCAGCTTGTAAAGAGATTCAGATCTCGTTTTGGAAATCAGGTGACGGTTATTCATAGCGCTCTATCAGATGGGGAGCGTTTTGACGCTTGGAGGATGGCAAGCCGGGGAGAGGTGAAGGTTGTTATTGGAGCCAGGTCAGCCATTTTTGCGCCATTAAAAAATCTTGGAATCATTATTGTCGACGAAGAGCATGAGACGAGTTATAAGCAAGAGGAAGTGCCTGCCTATAACGCGCGGGATTTGTCATTGGTTCTTGGCAGGATGACCGGGTCTGTTGTTGTGCTCGGATCCGCCACACCTTCTGTAGAAACTTATAGTAACGCCTTAAAAAATAGATACGGTTATCTCTCTATGCCCCTTAGGGTAGAAGATAAGTCCATGCCTAAAATACAAGTAATCGATATGAGAAATAAGAATGACACTATTTTTTCCGAGGCTCTAGAACAGTCTATTGTTAATAACTTCGAAGAAAATAAGCAGACAATCTTATTTCTTAACCGAAGGGGGTATTCAGGATTATTAATTTGCCCTGCATGCGGAGAAATTCTTAAATGTCCTAACTGCACAGTTTCTCTAACCTATCACGCTGGAGATGACTCTATCAAATGTCATATGTGCGGGCTTTCTGAGAAATCAATACCCAACTGTAGTAAATGCGGCGAGCATATGAGAGGGCTGGGGATAGGAACTCAAAAAGTGGAAGAAGAAGTCAAAAGGATTTTGCCCAAAGCAACAGTTGCGAGAATGGACAGAGATACAGCGAGTGGAAAGAACAAGCTGCTCAAACTATATTCAAGGCTTGAGCGTGGAGAGATAGATGTCCTTATTGGTACACAGATGGTTGCCAAGGGGCACGATCTTCCGGGGGTAACTTTAGTGGGTGTAATCTCAGCTGACATATCTCTTGGCATACCTGATTTTCGCTCAGGTGAGAGGACTTTTCAACTTGTTACTCAGGTGGCGGGTCGCTCTGGTCGCGGTGATCATCCAGGCAACGTTATAGTTCAGACCTTCAATCCTGAGCATCCAAGCATTACTTATGCAACACATCAGGATAGCAAGGGATTTCTCGATGAAGAGATAAAACTGAGAGAAGAACTTAAATACCCTCCATATTCAAGGCTAGTTAATATCAGATTCTCAGGAAGGTTTGAATCAGAAACTGAGAATGTCGTTAGCCAATCTGACAAATTGGCTCGTAAAATGATTTCGAACCTACCCATAGGGGCGCTTGAAATAATAGGCCCATCACCATGTCCTATATATAAAATCAGAAACCGGTTTCGTTTCCAGATGCTTCTTAAGTCTACTAATGCTGGAATTATTCACAGTTTTTCCAAGCAGTTCCTTGCATCTATTTCAAAAATTTCATCCAATGTGAGATGTTCCGTAGATATAGACCCTTATTACTTCAGCTAGTTTTGAATTTGTAAGAATAGATACACCTGCTCTAATATTATTTAGAGTGAAACTTTGTGGTAGAATCTACTTATAAGTTTATTGTATTTAAAGGGTGGGTATAATTCGCTAGCGGGAGATCAGACTATGCCTAAAAAACGAACTAGGGCAAGAGGTAAAAAGAAAGAACCCGAAATTGACCTAAGCGACCTTAGCCGGGCAGGGGAACACTTTATAACGAGTGCTGCTGAGTTTGTTGTAGGGGCAGGGTTTGCTATTAAAGGTGCCAAAGATCTACTCAATAATGAAGAGGGCAGACAATTTTTAAGAGACTTACCTTCTAAGGCTGCAGGAAAGGGGTTTGAGTTTTTAACAGAAGTAACTGAACAACTAAAAGAGAAAGAGAAGAATAAATCCAAGAGAAGCAGTAGAAATAAAAGCAGGAAGATAGAAGTTGAATAGAGTTTTACCAATCCGGAAAACGCTCAGAATGTTCTAGAACGCTACAAAGAAACCTACAAAAGAGTACCGTCTAAAAAAGCCGAAATTCTAAAAATACTTTCGTCGTATAGTTGTTTTCTTGGAAGAGTAATTTTAACAGACCAGTATGTGCTTGAATATCTCAGCCAGCCAAAAAATATCAAGAATAAGAAAACAGCAAATCAAATTCTTAATGAAACAGATGCAATTAGAAAGAATATTGATACAGGGGAAGCTCTTGGTTCTCAATTAAGGCAGTATAAGTACCGAGAGTTTTCAAGAATCATATACAGAGACATCCTGAGTCTTTGTCCCTTTAGCGATACTATGGAAGAGCTCTCCGATCTGGCGAGTGGTATAGTGGAAGCTGCACTTAGGTTTTACAGTGAGGAGCTAGATACAAAGTCTCACGGGGAATTTGTTGTATTAGGTATGGGTAAACTTGGCGGGAGAGAGCTTAACCTGAGCTCAGACATAGATTTGATCTATGTCTACCGGGACAATGGAGATCCGAATCCTTTTTATAAACTTGCCGAGAAAATGACCAGGTTGTTAAGCGCCTTAACTGAAGATGGCTTTCTTTACAGAGTTGATTTAGCTCTGAGGCCTGGTGGAGGCAAGAGCACTGTGGCTGTTCCCATAGAAGGAGCAGTTGAGCACTATTTTTACTGGGGGGATACCTGGGAGAGGGCTGCTATGATAAAGGCAAGACCCATTGCAGGGGATCTAGCATTGGGAGAGGAATTTATTAAAGACATTGAACCGTTTGTCTATAAAAAGTTTCTTGATTATCAATCAATTGAAGAATTAAAAGATATGAAGACTAAGCTCGATAAACTTCAAAAAAAGCGCGATGTTAAGCTCGGGAAAGGCGGAATTAGAGAAATCGAATTTTTTATTCAAGCCCTTCAGCTGGTTAATGGAGGTGAGGTTCATAGCATTAGGGAAAGGAATTCGATCTTAGCTCTTAATAAACTTAGAAAAGTGAATATTATTGATGAAAATGTTTTTGAATCTTTAACTTCATCATATCTCTTTCTCAGAAAAGTTGAACATATGATTCAGCTTGTAGATGAAAGACAAACTCATAAAATTCCGAGTTCTTCTGAAGATATCAATGTTTTGGCAAAGAGATGTGGCCTAGAAGATAAAGATCAGTTTGAGGATCATTATCGAAAGAATACCTCTAGTGTTTCTAAGATATATAAGCATCTATTTTTCGATCCCTCTCAACAAACTGAAGAATTTGGAAAAGAGTTTTGGGAACTTGCTGATTTTTTGACTTCCGGAAATATTGAAGAGGCCGAAGCGGTAGAAAATCTTGGCAAATTAGGCTTCAAGAATCCTGAGAGCGCTATCGACATATTTTCAAAATTGCTTGACACTAGATTAGGAGCTCTAACCCAGGGGGGCAAGCTAATTACTAAGAAAGTTATACCGGCCTTTCTTGGAGAAATACTTAAATCTTTTGATCCTGATTCGGCCCTGGTAAATCTTGAGAGGTTCATTTCAGGAATAGGATGGAGATCATCAATATATTCAGTGCTTCTTGAAAATCCTGAGATAATAAAATTGTTAGCCCGACTATTTTCTACAAGTGGGTATCTTTCTACTTTCCTTATAAGGCACCCTGAATATCTTGATGTTATAACTTTAAGAGATGTACGAACAGAATTTGCTTCTAAGAAAGAAATGCTTGAGAGTCTTCAGGAGAGTCTTAAAGAAGCGACTGATGATGAAGACAAGCTCGATGCAATAAGAAAGTTCCGGCACGTTGAAACATTGAAGATATGTCTTAGAGACTTAAACGGAGAAGTTGATCCATTCTATGTGGGCAAGTATTTGTCGATTGTCGCTGAAGCTATTCTTGAAGTAGGACTTGAGCTTGCTTTTGAGCTGGTAAAGCGAAATATAAAGCCTAAGAAAAAGACTATGCAAATGTCTATCCTCGGTATGGGCAAACTTGGTGGCCAGGAGATGAGTTATAATTCTGATCTAGATGTGATATTCCTTTATGAGGGAAATGATCATGAATTCTATTCCAAGCTCGGACAAAAAGTAATATCCATTCTCTCAGTTCCTACGGGTGAAGGATATGCTTACAAGATAGATTTAGATCTTAGACCCTCTGGGCGTTCAGGGGCACTGGTTACTTCTTTTGATTCGTTTAAAGAATACCACGAAGACAGCGCTCAAGTTTGGGAGCGTCAAGCTTTAGTTAGGGCAAAGCCTGCCGCTGGTAATAAACAACTTGGTAGTAAGATCATGAAAGCGGTAACGAAATTTGTGTACGAAGAAACCTATCCCAAGGATTTTTATAAAGAGATCCATCGTCTGCGCTCAAGAATGGAAAAAGAACTTGCAAAAGAAACTACTAGTAAAGTCAATATAAAAACCGGAAAGGGTGGGACTGTTGATATAGAGTTTCTTGTACAGATGCTTCAGTTAAAATATGGTGGAAAGTTTGAGGATCTGAGGGTTCAAAATACGCTAGATGCGCTTTTTGCTCTAAATTCAGACGGTCTTATAAAAGATAAAGATTTCAAAATATTAAAAGAGGGTCTGTCTTTTCTAAAAAAGATGGAAAATTTACTTAGGCTTCTTCACGACCGCTCAATAAATGAGCTTTATGAGAGTGATTTTGACAAATTAGCGTCTGATCTTGATAAAAATAATGACGGGAAAAAGTTAAAAAAAGAATATATCTCTAAAACCAACGGAATTAGGAAAACATATGATAAATACTTCTTATAAATACACAAATTACACTTACAATCATTCTCTGGGACTAAATAATGACAGAATTTAAAAGCTGCATATTCATTATGGCGGATGGAGCCAGAGCGGATGTGTTCTCTGATTTACTCCAAAGGGGAGATCTCCCTAATATCTCAAGATATCTTGTTGAAAAGGGATCTTACAGAGAAGCCGTTACGGTTTTTCCTTCAACTACAGGGCCTGCATACACGCCTTATATTTTGGGGAAATATCCAGGCCGCTGTAATTTGCCGGGAATAAGATGGTTCGATAGAAATGTCTACGAAAATAAAGTTTTCTCATTTGACCGCTTTAGAAGCTATATAGGGCTAGAAACGTATTTTATGAATAAAGACATTTCCAAGGATTTTAAGACAGTTTTTGAGATATTTCCGAGAAGTGTGAATATCTTCAACGAGCTATCTCGGGGCATAAATTTAAGAAATGACAAGACTCTTTTTTCTAAGCTTTACTATAAAGTAAAGAGTCATTTTACAGATAAGACAAACGAAGTTGATTTAGTTGCAGAACGTATTTTGCTGCAATCATTAAAAGATCTGCCTGAATTCATTTATGCAGTTTTTTTAGGAATAGATACATATTCTCATATAAATCATCCATTTCACAAAAAAGTGTTAGATTCTTACAGAAGAATTGATAACACAGTGGGACTACTTGCAAAAAGTTTAGAAGCTTTAGGAAGGCTTGAAGAAACTTTAATTGTCATTTCTAGTGATCATGGCCTTACTCAAACACACTCTCATTTTGATTCACTAGAATTCTTGAACAACCAGGGCTATAAAACTTTTTATTATCCAAATGTCTTTAAACATTTTACTGATGCCGATGCGGCAAGTTTAATCTCTGGTAATGCTATGGCAAACATCTACTTGAAAAGTAGAGATGGTTGGGGCAGAAAATCTACATATGATGAACTCCAAGGACTGGTTGATAAGTTTGTTGAGAGACCTGAAGTTGATATTGTAGCAGGTCTTGATGAGAAAGGTCGCGCTAGAATAAAGAGCATAAACGGAGAGGCTGTAACTTGGCTTGATATTGAAGGTAATGTGAATTATGAAAAGATTAAGGGCGACCCTTTTAATTACAACGGAATGCCAAAAAAGATGAGTTCTGAAGAAGCGCTCGCTCATAGCTTCAATACTGAATATCCTGATGCCTTACTTCAAATTATACAATTACTTGAAAGCCCTCGTACAGGAGACCTGGTTTTGAGTGCCAGCCCTGGATACGATTTGAGGGCTAAACATGAGAATCCTGAGCACTGCTCTTCACACGGTGCATTGTTTAGGGATCATATGATTGTACCCTTTGCCATTAATGCAAAGGTCAATAAAGAATTTATAAGAACTGTCGATGTTTTTGCCACTATGATAAACGCACTAGGTAAGCCTATACCGGATAATATAGATGGTGTGAGTTTGGTAGATTAATTATTCTTTAATACTTAGAAAAAATTCCTCTACAAACTGCCTCTGAAACAAATAGGGCTAGGACACCCCAGACAAAATAGCGCCATAGTTCTTTAAATACTTTTACTAGGTTACCTTTCGCCTCTAAATCTTTTTCCATTGAAGGGATAGATATTTTTTCTAGATTTGATTCTTTAGGATTAATGTTAACAGCGAACTTGTAGTCAATTTCTCCATCTGTTTCTACTGTGTAAATTCCGGGGAACAGAGTGTCTTGAAACTCGCTGGATTCTATATTCAATGCATATTCTCTTCCAGTGGGTCCTGTTATTACGGTGCTGTCTTTATCTTTGACTATTTCAATCTTCACAACCTCACCGACAAAATAATGCCTACTTTTATTGCTTTCAATATTTGGTAGATCATGAATCATCTTAATCACTGGAAGAAATACAGGAGTGATCGAAAAGTTGCTCCATGCAGTGTCCGCAGTAGAGGAAAACGTAAAAACATTACCCTTACCTAGCTCTTCCTTAATTAAAAAGGGGGTCTCATCCGTAACTTTAATCAATACTTCCGACTGGGGATGAATTGAGATATTAAAGAGCTTGTCAACACTAATTTGGTCGGCTCTATCTGTGATGTCTTTAGAAAACATCAAGGAATTACTCGGTATGAGGGATAAATCGCCTTCTATTATAGATAGGAGTTCTCCCGGTAGGATATTCTTTAGTAATGTGTTGTAATATCCAATCCTTACTCTGTTTCCTAGAAATATTACTGCTGTGCCGCCCTCTATTACAAATTCCTCAAGCTCCTTTGCAAAACTTGGAGTTATCTCACCTATATTGGCAAGATATATTAAGTCGTATTGAGATAAATCTTCATTTAAAATAGTATCGTTATCAGTAATCTTTATAGTTGTTGCCGAGTTCTCTGATATTGTTTCAAGGGCTCGAGCCAGATAGTAAGTCTCGCTAAGTCGTGAATCTTCCCTCGGATCTCCGTCTACAATCAATATCTCAGATTCTTGTTTATAGTTTGAAATGAAGTATCTAATATCATCTACTTTGAGATTGTCAGGTGTAGTTTCTACATAGCCTATAGCTGAGATTAATTTGTTGTCATTTGTAAAACTTGCTTCCATGACGGTTGATTCTTGTGGCTCAATATCAATAAACTCTCTTACCTCTTCCTTGTCTAATTTAGTTATTGTTAATAGCCCTTTAACTAAATCGTTTGAGAAATTGGATATTTTAGACTGAATTCTTGTCGAGTCGCTGGTGTAATTAAGTGCTATGTCTGACACTGAATGATTAGATATATTCGAACCCTTGGAAATGTTGACAAGTTCCAGCCATGGGCTGGTGATAACCTCATTGCTCCAGCCATTCTTTTGAAAATCCGTAATTAAGATTATTTCTTTTTTCTCATTAGGAGATTTTTGTATCCTAGAATAAATATCTTCTAGTCTTTTTTGGTTGTCCGTGAATGTAGAAGACAACTCTATTTCTTTTATAGATTTTCTTAAGAGGTTCTTGTCTTCCGAGAGATAATGCTCTTTGCCATTATTAGGTATTAGTGCTGTTATCAAGGCAAAACTTCCATCGGGAAGGGAGTCGACTATATCTAGGGCTTTATTCTGAGCACGCTTAAAGTTGTTTTCATAGCCCATACTGAAAGAGTTGTCGATAACAATTCCAACGGACAAAGGAGAGTTGTCTATCTTTTGAGAGAATGAAAACACTGCTGGTTTGGCAAATAGGAGCACAATCAATACTAGTATTAGAGCCCTTAGTATTAATAGCATTAAATCTTTTATTCTGGATCTGGCTGCAAGTTCACCTTGGGATGAGATCAGAAATATGACTGCTGGGAAACTTTTCGTTACACCACTTTTACGAGTTATCAGATGAGCAATGATGGGGAGCGCTATTGCTGCAATGCCTATAAGAAATAAAGGGCTTAGGAAGGATAAATTCAATATGTTCCCCTCTATTTATCCGCAATTTGAATAAGGGATTTTTCTATTGTTTGGTTCGTCGGTGACAGGACGTACCTAGTTTCATTCTCATGACATATTTGCTTTAGCTTCTCAATAAATTCCATAACTCTTTTCCTATAAGTATGTCTTACGGAGCTTGTATCCACAATTACTTTCTCCGTAGTTTCTAAATCCTCAAATTCGATTGATCCCCTGAAGTTGAATTCTGTCTCATCAGGATGTAGTACGTGAAATAGTGAAACCTCTTTCCTTGANTTTCCTTATCAATTTAATGGTTTGCTCTACGGTGTCAGTCTCGAGTAGGAAGTCTGAAACTATAACAAATGAGGCATCTGAGCGATATGTCTCAAGGGCTTTTAATACAGGATCTTTTAGGCTGGTTGAACCTGAGGGTTTGAGCGTCTCAAGTTTATCCAGTATTGGAGTAATAAAATAACTTCCAGCCTTAGGTGGGATTAGTTCTATGTTATTTTCAGAAAAAGCTGCCAATCCTACTGAATCACCTTGTTTTAGAAGTAAATACGCCAGAGTTGCGCTAAGTTTTTTGCTGTATTCTAGCTTGTTAAGTTCTTTTTCGCCATAACTCATTGAGGCACTTGTGTCTATTAGTATGCACCAGCGCATATTAACTTCGTCCTCAAATTTCTTAACATAAAGACGGTCATGTCTTCCGTACAAGCGCCAGTCTATCTGTTTCAGCTCATCGCCTCTATTATATTCTTTATGTTCTAAGAAGTCCGGGCTAATTCCAGTGTAATTACTTTTATGAATTCCTGATTTATACCCACTAACCTTAGATGAGGTACGGAAGTTAAAACCTTTGAGCCTAAGGGCTGTTTCTATGTCTAAAATCTCGTTTGACATATTTAAAGGTTAAAAAGGAGGAAAAGATTAATCACTTGTGGTTAAGATTTTGTCAATCTCTTTTGTTACTTTCTCTTCTTGTAAATTTTTTGCAATTGATATTTCTTTAACTAATAGTGAGAGTGCTGAATCCATTATCCGCTTCTCTCCAAATGATAGGTCTTTGTCGTTTTGAAGCAGGTTGATATCTTTCAGAACACTTGCAACCTCAAATATATCACCACTCTTTAACTTGTCTGAATATTCGCGGTATCGTTTGTTCCAGCTCTGATGTCCGTTTAGCTGTTCATCGTCTTTGTTTTTATTCTTAAGGATTTTATAGATTCTTGTAATCTGAGACTTTGAAATGACATCTCTTAACCCTACGGTATCTGCATTGTCAGTTGGAACCATCACTGTTACATCACTATCTATAACCTGAAGTATGTAATATTCCTTTTTAGTACCGCAAATTTCTTTCGATTCGACTGCCTTGACTTGGACAACGCCATGGGCAGGATAAACTGCTTTAGTTCCTACTTTGAAAATGGTCATTTCGTTGTTTTCTCCCATCCCAACTTTTGGGCACCAGACCTGGACAATGTAGCATAAATATTGCCCAAAGTCAAATGAGAGGCCTTGTTGACAAAGAGATAGAAAGGCCTAGAATTATTACAAAATCAGCATAATAATCATGCCAATTATATATGTGGTATATATAGGTTTGCCGCGGAGATTTAGAGCAAAATTCTTGCCAAAATGCTGATCCTTGTATACTATTTACACCTTTTCAAGACATATTTCTATAAGATGAAACTATAGGGATAATATAAAACGGAGGAGCTAGGGAAGTGCAGAAATTAACAGAAAAAGATCTGGCAGAACAACACGGTATTAAAAACCCAAGAAATATTTACTATAATCTTCCAATTCCAACTTTGTATGAGGAAGTAATTAGAAGAGAAGAAGGTATTGTAGGGGAAGAAGGCACATTAGTTGCCTATACTGGAACCCATACTGGGCGCTCGCCGGCAGATAGATTTATAGTAAAAGAACCCGGTACCGAGAATGATATTTTATGGGGACCTGTTAACAGGGGTATTTCACCCGAAAATTTTGATTCACTACATAAGAAAATTCTTGAATATTATGAAGGTAAAGATCTTTTTGTGAGAGACTTATATGTAGGAGCTCATCCGGACTACCGTAAAAATGTGCGTATTGTTAACGAATATGCCTGGCACAATGTGTTTGTAAACAATCTCTTCCTTAGACCTGCCCCCGAAGATCTGCCGCACGAGACTGTTGGGTTCACAGTACTATGTGCACCGGGAGTTAAAGCAGATCCAGAGACTGATGGAACCAGGTCGGAAACTTTCATTATACTAAATTTTGAGAAAAATATGGCTATAATCGGTGGCACTGAATACGCCGGAGAAATGAAAAAATCAGTATTCTCCGCATTNAATTTTCTCCTGCCAAGAAAAGGTGTGTTTCCTATGCATTGCTCTGCTAACGTTGGAAAAGAGGGTGATGTGGCATTATTCTTCGGTCTATCCGGTACAGGTAAAACAACCTTATCCGCAGATCCTCACCGTGCTTTGATTGGCGATGATGAACATGGTTGGTTTGATAACGGCGTGTTTAACTTTGAAGGCGGTTGTTATGCAAAAGCAATTAAGTTAAGTGCTAAAACAGAACCTGAAATTTATAATGCTTCCCTAAGATTCGGCTCTGTGTTAGAGAATGTGAAACTTGATTCAGAAACCAAAAAAATAGACTTTGACAGTGATGAGCATACAGAAAATACTCGAGTTGCGTACCAGATTGATTCTCTAACAAACATAGTTCCTCAAGGAGTTGGTGGTATACCGAAAACAATATTCATGTTGACATATGATGCTTTTGGTGTTCTTCCTCCTATTTCAAAACTTACTTCAGAGCAGGCTATGTATTACTTTACTCTTGGATACACAGCGAAGGTTGCGGGAACTGAAAGGGGTGTTAGCGAGCCTCAAGCTACATTTAGCTCGTGTTTCGGAGCGCCATTCTTGCCAAGACCTCCACTATTTTACGCTGGAATGTTAAAAGACAAGCTTGAAGCAAGTGGGGCTACGGTATGGCTTCTAAACACAGGAATTACCGGTGGTCCTTACGGCGTAGGTGAGAGAATGCCATTACCACAGACTAGGGCACTTGTAACAGCTGCAGTTGATGGAACTCTAGACAAAGGTTCCTTTAATGAAGTTGAGATATTTGGCCTTCAGGTTCCTACATCATGTCCTGGTGTGGA
>JGI24023J19991_10001222_pt1 | contig 19992 bp, 16 predicted proteins | sample Cruoilmetagenom1_FD_19991 | JGI IMG/M metagenome (IMG submission 19991) | reverse complement strand
CCCGGCCTGGCCAACGGATACGCAAACGGCAGAGTCCGGCGAGGGCCAAGCCGCGGCCGAGCCGGTATCGGCGGCCCCGACCGAAACAGCTAGCAAACCGGCCAAGGAAGCAAACCCCGAAGAAGCAAATATTGTCACCGCGGCCTCGGCACAAGCGAGCCCGCCTGAGGTTGCCAGCCCGGAGCCTGAGGTTGCCAGCCCGGAGCCTGCGGTAGTCGCACAAGCGCCTGCCCAAGACGAGCCGGTGCAAGCCGAGGCAACGCCTGTGCCGGACCCTGCTTCGATACCGGAAACGGACGCTGCGCCAGCGGCGGCGGTTACGCGGGCGGGGCGTGCGGTGATACCGGCGCAGCCGGTTGCCGAGTCGCAAGAATCCACCCCCGAGGCAACGACACTCGCGTCCCTGGTCGATCAGACCGTGGTGATCCCGGCGCCGCCGTCGACGCCGGAGACGGTCGTCATCCCCGACGATCGCTCGCCCCGCGCCTATGGCGGCAGCAACGATAAATCGCGGATCGTCATCCGGGCCGTCCAGGATAGCTGGGTGCAGGTGCGCGATAGCCAGGAGGCTATCCTGCTCACCCGCGTTTTGCGTGCCGGCGATAGCTACCGTGTTCCCGACGTCACCGGCCTCACTCTACTGACCGGCAATGCCGGCGGTATCGAACTGGAGGTGGATGGGGTTCGCCTGCCACCCGCGGGCCCGCCGGGCTCGGTCCGGCGCAGCATCAGCCTCGATCCGGCGCAACTGCTCAGCGGCGCGAGCGCTAACCGCTAGACCGACCCCGGTCGCGGCGGGTCGAATCTCTTGATTTCCGTCATCTTGATCTGTTCCCAGCCTTGCAGTTATGGGCGAAAACGCGCATGTTCGGGGCCGCGAAAACGCGGATTCAACAGCATTTGAGAGTCGGTCGATGAGCGTGCGGCCCTATCGCGAGATTCAGCGGCGCAAGAGCCGCACAGTCCAGGTGGGCAAGATCGCCGTCGGCGGCGATGCCCCGATCAGCGTCCAGTCGATGACCAACACGCTGACCACGGATGTGGCCGCCACGGTGGCGCAGATCCAGGAACTTCAGGACGCCGGCGCCGATATCGTGCGGGTCTCCTGCCCGGACGAAGCCTCCACCAAGGCGCTGCACGAGATCGTGCGCGAGGTCGAGGTGCCCATCGTCGCCGACATCCATTTCCACTACAAACGGGCGATCGAGTCGGCGGAGGCGGGGGCGGCCTGTTTGCGCATCAATCCGGGCAATATCGGTACGCCCGAGCGAGTTCAGGCGGTGGTTCAGGCGGCCAAGGACCATGGCTGTTCCATGCGTATCGGCGTCAATGCCGGCTCGCTGGAGCGGGACCTGCTGGAAAAATACGGTGAGCCGTGCCCGGAAGCGATGGTCGAAAGCGCCCTCAACCATGCCCGCATCCTCGAGGACCAGGACTTCTTCGAGTTCAAGATTTCGTGCAAGGCCTCCGATGTCTTTCTGGCGGTGGCCGCGTATCAGGGCCTGGCCGATGCCTGCGACTATCCCCTGCACATCGGTGTGACCGAGGCGGGGGGCCTGCGCAGCGGGACCATCAAGTCCTCCATCGGGCTTGGGTCGCTCTTGTGGGCCGGAATTGGCGATACGTTGCGTGTTTCGCTCTCCGCCGATCCGGTGGAGGAGGTCAAAGTCGGCTTTGACATGCTCAAGGCGTTGAACCTGCGCCATCGCGGCGTCAACGTCATCTCCTGCCCCTCCTGCGCACGGCAGCAGTTCCAGGTGATCAAGACAGTCGAGGTGCTGGAGAAGCGCTTGGCCCATATCACGACGCCCATGACGGTTTCGGTGATCGGCTGCGTGGTCAACGGACCGGGCGAGGCGCGCGAGACCGACATCGGTTTTACCGGCGGCGGCAACGGCACGCACCAAGTCTACATTGCGGGCTTGCCGGACCATCGCTTGAAAGACCAGGATATCGTCGATCATCTGGTCAGCCTGGTGGAGCGCAAGGCTGCCGAAATCGAGGCTGCCGCCGGAGACGAAGACCGGCGTACCGCCATCGCTTCTTAGCGCAATCTGGAGACCTGATTTGTCCGCGCTGCAACCGGTTCGCGGTACTCACGATTTATTGCCCGACGAGATGCGCCGCCATCGCCGCGTTATCGAGACGGCGCGCGATCTGGCCGAACGTTACGGCTATTTGGAGATGTCGACGCCGATCTTCGAATTCACCGAGGTTTTTCGCCGGCCATTAGGCGAAACGTCGGACGTGGTCTCGAAGGAGATGTACAGCTTTGCCGACCGGGGTGGCGAGGAAATCACCTTGCGCCCGGAAGCGACCGCGGCGGTTGTCCGCGCCTTTCTAAGCGCCGGCCTGACCCACGAGTTGCCCTGCAAGTTTTTCTGTCATGGTCCTATGTTCCGCTATGACCGGCCGCAAAAAGGGCGGCAGCGGCAGTTCCATCAGATCAACATGGAACTTTTGGGGGTTGCCGATCCGCTGGGTGATGTCGAGATGATCTCTCTCGGCGTCGACATTCTGGCGGAGCTTGGCGTGCTTGGGCGCACGCAATTGGAAATCAACACCCTCGGCGATCCCGAAAGCCGCAAGGCTTACCGCGACGTCTTAGTCGCCTATTTTTCCGATCACCGGGACAAGCTCTCGGCCGAGAGTGTTGAGCGCCTGGCGCGCAATCCACTGCGCATCCTGGACTCGAAGGACACAGGCGATCGCAAGGTAGCGGCGGGCGCGCCCGCGTTGAGCAACTATCTGAATCAGGCCAGCCGCGATTTCTTTGCCGCGGTGACGGAAGGGCTCGATGTTTTGGGCATTTCTTACCGGCAAAACCCGCAACTGGTGCGCGGCCTCGACTACTACACTCATAGCATCTTCGAGATCACCACCGAGGATCTGGGCGCGCAGGCCACGGTCATGGGTGGTGGCCGCTATGACGGCCTGGTCGAATTACTCGGTGGCCCACCGACTCCCGGTGTTGGCTGGGCGGCGGGGATCGAGCGGTTGGCCATGCTTATGTCCGAGGCACCGCCGGCGCCGCGGCCCATCGTCATGGTTCCTGTGGGTGCTGCGGCGGAGGGCAAGGCCCTGCGCATTGTCCAGGCGTTGCGCCAGGCCGGGTTCGCGGTCGACCTGGGTTTTTCCGGCAATCTGAAGAAACGTATGCGCCGGGCTAACAAGGTAGGCGCGCGCGCCGCCGTCATCCTGGGCGACGACGAATTGGCCGGCAACGCCGCTACGGTCCGCGACCTCGATTCCGGTGAACAGGAGCTCGTCTCCCTAGATGCGTTGAGCGAGCACCTGGCCCGGTTCCGTTAGCTAGGCCCCGTTGGTCTAGATGACCATGGAATCGCACACATCCCTTGTTGCGGTCGGCATCAGCGGCCGCTCTGCATCGGCGGCGCTGCGCGAGCGGCTGTTTGCTAGCGAGCCGGATCAAGCGACGTTGCTCGCGGCCGTGCGCGAGTCGGGTGTTGTCGACGGCATGGCGGTCGCGACTTGCGAGCGGATGGAGCTGTGGGCGGCGGGCGAGCCCGACCCGGCCACCATCTTCCTCGACCTGCTGGCCCGCGAGACCGGGCTCGAGACGGCCGAGTTGCGCGAGCAGGTTTACTGTCATCGGGACGACGCAGCCGCCCGGCACATCTTTGCCGTGGCCGCCTCGCTGGATAGCCAGGTGGTCGGTGAGCCGCAGGTTCTTGGCCAGATAAAGGAGTGCCACCGGCAGGCAGCGGCAGCGGGATTGATCGGCCCTACCATCGAGCCGGTTTTGCAAGCCGCCTATGGTGCCGCCAAACGGGTGCGCGGTGAAACGCCGTTGGCGCAGCAGCCGGTATCCATCGCCGCCTCGGCGACGCTTGTTGCCCGCGATGTTCACGGCGATCTGGGTCGGCGCACCGGCTTGCTGATCGGTTTGGGGGAAATGGGCGAATTCTTGGCTGCCGAGCTCAAGGATGCGGGTATCGGCGATCTTGTGGTCGTGCATACGTCGGTTGCTCGCAGCGAGGCGGCGGCGCGGCGCCTGGACTGCCATTTCCGTCCCTGGGAGGAGCTTGGCGAGGCCTTGGCCGGCGCCGATATCGTCATCTCTGCCGTAGGCACCGGGCGTTATGCGGTTACCGCCCAATTGGCCGAAACGGCATTGAAACGGCGCCGGCGCGAGGCGATATTCTTCATCGATGCCGCCTTGCCCGGTGATATCGACCCGGCGGTGAGTCAGCTTGATGCCGCCTTTGTGTTCGACTTGACGGATCTGGAACGGGTGGCGCGGCAAGGCAAGGCAACGCGCGAAGCGGCCACCGCCGCGGCCTGGCGTATTCTCGATGACGAGATTGCCGCGTTTCAGCGGCGTCGCGCCGAGCGTGGCGCCGGGCCCTCCGTAACCGCGCTGCGCCGCCGGTTCGAGGCCATGCGGGCCGAGGTGCTGGCGGATTCGCGGCTTAGCCCCGACGAGGCGACGCGCCTGCTTCTGAACCGGCTGCTCCACGATCCGTCGGAGATCTTGCGCCAGGCGGCAGCGGACGCGAATACGGACACGGATTTGGACGCGGCCCTGCGCCGTTTGTTCAAACTTGATAAAAGTGGAGAAGAAGACAGGTGAACCTGGACGAAAACCTGGACCGCGTGCTGCGCCGCTATGACGAGCTGAGCGCCCGTGTCGCGAGTCACGAGCAGCCCGGTTCCGCCGATTATACGCGCATGCTGCGGGAATACGCCGATCTCACCACGACGGTGGAGAGCATTACGGACCTGCGCGAGGCGCAGCGTGAGTTGCGCGACCTGACCGATATGATCGCGGCGGACGATACCGATGCCGAAATGCGCAAGCTGGCGGAAAGCGAGCGCAACGAGTTGAACACCCGCCTGCCCACGCTTGAGCGCCAGGTCATGCTGCAACTTCTGCCGAAGGACGAGGCGGATCAGCGCAACGCAGTCCTTGAAGTGCGCCCCGGCACCGGCGGCGATGAAGCGGCGCTGTTCGCCGCCGATCTGTTCCGAATGTATCAACGCTATGCCGAAGCGCACGGCTGGCGCTTCGAGACGCTGGCCTACAGCGATACGGAAATTGGTGGCTGCAAGGAAGGCAGCGCGCTCATTTCCGGCGCCGGCGTGTTCGCCCGGCTGAAGTTCGAATCCGGTGTGCATCGGGTACAGCGCGTGCCGACGACCGAATCCAGCGGCCGCATTCATACCTCGACGGCGACTGTCGCGGTGCTGCCCGAGGCCGAAGACGTGGACGTGCACGTCGATGAGAAGGATCTGCGAATCGACACCTACCGCTCACAAGGCGCCGGTGGACAGCACGTGAATACTACCGACAGTGCCGTGCGCATCACGCACATGCCCAGCGGTATTGTCGTGCAGTGCCAGGACGAAAAATCGCAACATAAGAACCGGGCCAAGGCCATGAAGGTATTGCTTGCCCGCCTCTACGACCGCGTGCGTCAGGAACAGGAAGACGAACTGGCGGCGACGCGGCGTAGCCAAGTGGGCAGCGGCGACCGCTCCGAGCGCATCCGCACCTACAATTTTCCGCAGGGGCGGGTTTCGGACCACCGCATCAACCTGACCCTCTACAAGCTGGACCGGATCATGATCGGCGAGGGATTGGACGAGTTCGTCGACGCCCTCATCGCCGAAGACCAGGCTGCGCGCTTGGCGGCTATGCAATGACGGCGCTGGCAAGCAGGGAAGATAGCGATACCGTGGCACAGGCCCTGGCCACCGGTGCGGCGCGCTTGCGCGATGCCGGGGTAGAGGCGGCGCGGCGCGATGCCCTGCTGCTTCTGGCCACAGCACTCGGGGTCGATCCGGATATGCTGCGGCTGCGCTCGGAGCGGCGCCTCGATGCGGCCGAGCGGTCGGCGTTCGAGACCTTGCTCGGCCGCCGGGCGGGGCGCGAACCGGTCTCGCGCATCGTCGGGACGCGGGAGTTTTGGAGCCTGCCGTTCAAGATTACGCGCGATACCCTGGATCCCAGACCCGATAGCGAGACCCTGGTCGAAGCCGTGCTGGCGCGCATCGGCGATCGCACCGCGCCGCTGGATATTCTCGATCTAGGTACCGGCAGCGGTTGTTTGCTGTTGGCGTTGCTTAGGGAACTGCCGGCGGCGCGCGGTCTGGGTGTGGATATCTCGGAGGCGGCGCTAAAGGTTGCGCGCGAAAACGCGGCGGCTCTCGGCTTAGGCAGGCGGGCGGGTTTTCTGTGTGCGCCCTGGGGTGCGGCCCTGGGGGACTCGCCACTGGGGGGGGCTTGGCAAGTAATTGTTAGTAATCCGCCTTATATACTTTCCGGAGAATTACCCGATCTCGCGCCCGAAGTGCAGGATTTCGACCCGCCCCTGGCGCTGGCCGGTGGCCCGGATGGCCTCGATGCCTACCGCGCTTTGGCCCCAGAAATTGCCCGGCTGATGGCCCCCGGAGGGCTTGCCGCGCTGGAAATAGAGACGACACAGATCGATACCGTGGAAGCGCTGCTGCGTGCCGCCGGGTTGACGGATTTCGGCCGCAAGCGGGATTTGGCGGGAAACTGGCGATGTCTTCTGGCCGGAAATGCCGCCCGGCCGGCGGATTGGCGAAAATAGTAGTTGGAATGCGGCTGGTTCCTCTCTAAGTTGGAGGTGTTGAGCCTAAGGCTCCAGCGTCCGTGGAGGACGCCCCACGACTCCCAATTTTGTGTCTGTGGCAAGGTGCTCGCGCGCTCGCCAGTTTGGCGATGCTTAGAAGGCGCAAGCAAGATAACTAAACAATTAGAAGCAAGTGGTTCATGAAACCAGTATCGAATGGGCGTCGGCCGCGCGGTAGGCCGAACAGAAAACAACAACACAGCGGCCCGTCACGGCCGAATAACTTCGATAGCAGCGGGCCCGAGGGTCGCGTTCGGGGTAATGCCCACCAGGTCTATGAGCGGTACCTGGCCATGGCCCGGGATGCTGTTTCGGCGAGCGACCGTGTCGCCGCCGAGACCTACTATCAGTACGCGGAACATTATTTTCGCGTCCTTAATTCCAGCACTGATCCGCAGCAGAACGGCCAAGCACGGCAAGATCGCGGCAGCGACGATAACCGGCGTGACGATAACCGGCGTGACGGTGGTCGACAGGATCGTGCCTCTCATGGAAACACCCGTCATGAAAGCGCCCGCCAAGAGGGTGACCAGCAGACGAGTGAGACTCGGAATGGTAACCAGCCAGTGACGCCGGCAGCGCCGGCAACCAATGGCCAGGAGGCACCGCCACAGCCCGCGCTAGCAAAGCCCGCACGGTCGGAGAATCGGGGTCGGCAGCCGCGGCGGACAGCGCCGGCGGCACCCGCAGCGGAGAATGTTACGGGCAATGGCGCGGCGCCCCAGTCGGACAACCAGGCGTCAGATAACGCGGCGTCGGACAACGGGGCCGCACAGCCGAACCCAAAAGCGGACAGCGACGGTTGCGAGCCTGTCAGCGTCTAAACGACGTCAAACGCGAATAGATATTTTGGTGTAGGCGGCTGCCGAGACTCATGGCCTATCCTTCGAGACGCGTTCTTTGAACGCTTCTCAGGAAGAGGATGGGTGTTTCATATTAAATGTCACCTCATGCTGAGGAGCCGCGAAGCGGCGTCTCGAAGCATGGCAGCTGGGTCGCGGTTTCCGGGATTCGGAGTCAGTCGGTCTTACGCCGGGACCATGATGGTATCGCCGGTGGCGATGTCGCCGCCGTGCAGCACCTCCGCATAGATGCCCATATCCGCATGCCCGAAACCCTGCTGCAAGGCACGCGGGATGTTCATATCGCGCTCCGCCGTTGCCGGGTCGACATTGGTGGCCCCGCAGCGCTCGATCCGCTTGGTGGCGCGCAGGCGTGTGTCACCGATGGTAAACTCGCACCCAACCCAAGAAAACTCGCTCCACGCCGGCGTGTCCGTCAGGTAAATGTTGGCGCGGAAGCGCAAGGGGTCCACGGGCTGGCGGACGACTCGTTCCAAATCCTGCACGCTGGCCAGATTGATCAGCGAGACATATTTTTCCCGCACGTCGCTGAACATATGCCCGGCGGCCTCCAGCAGGCGCGGCGTGCCGCGCGCCGCATCGCCCATGAAGCCGGCGAAGAACTGACCGATCAGTGTCTGACCCATGGGCTCGTCGGCCTTGGCCTGGACCACCGGTTTTCCACCGCGGCTGATGGTCAGTATGCCGGTCTCCGGCGCGAAGGCCACGCTAAGCTGTGCTAGCTTCTCGTCTCGCATGAGCATGAGGAAATTGGTCTTGGGCAGCCATTGCGGAGCCTTCCGGTCGAAGCGGGTGGCGCCATGGGCAATGGCGAACCGGCGGTCGTGCGGTAGGCCCTGGCCGGGGCTGAGATGCACCCCTTGCAGGGATTCCGCACTTAGGCCCTTGACCGGGTAACGGCAGATGTCGGCAATACGTGGCGTCATGGGGGTTAAGGGAGCCAGTCGCGGCCGGCCATGTCAACCACCGGGCAAAACCCCGCGTTCTGGCTCTTGTGTCCTAAATACAACACCCCATATCGAACCTGGAGGGGGCCTTCCGGCGGGTCTGATTTGGATCAACCTGCCATTCACCGCGGGCCGCTAAACTAGGACGCGGGGAAGGGCTCGATTGAGGCATCGTTGGTCGCAAGCTGCCTAACGCGGGTGCGGGCGAGGAGGGCGAAGGAAGATGGATTTCGAGAAATTTACCGAGCGTTCGCGCGGTTTCGTGCAGGCTGCCCAGACGGCGGCCCTGGGCCAGGGTCATCAGCAAATCACCCCGGAGCATCTGCTCAAGGTGCTTCTCGACGACAACGAGGGCCTGGCGGCCAACCTGATTCGCGCTGCCGGCGGCGATCCGGGTCGCGCCCTGCAGGCGGTCGGTGCGGCGCTGGGCAAGCTACCGCGGGTCGAGGGCTCCGGCGCTGGCCAGGCATACTTGGGCGCGGAAATGGCGCGCGTCTTCGAGCAGGCCGAGACGATCGCCCAGAAAGCCGGCGATAGCTTTGTCACCGCCGAGCGCTTGTTGCTCGCCCTGGCCATGGCCAGCGGCACGGCCTCCGCGCGGGTTTTGGCGGATGCAGGTGTGACGGCGCAATCGCTGAACGCCGCCATCAACGATCTGCGCAAGGGCCGCAAGGCGGACAGCGCCTCGGCCGAGGCAAACTATGACGCCCTGAAGAAATACGCGCGCGATCTGACCGCCGTGGCGCGCGAGGGCAAGCTGGACCCGGTCATCGGCCGCGACGAAGAGATTCGCCGCACCATCCAGGTGCTTTCGCGCCGGACCAAGAACAACCCGGTGCTGATCGGTGAACCGGGCGTGGGTAAGACCGCTATCGTCGAGGGCTTGGCCCAGCGCATCGTCAACGGGGACGTCCCGGAAAGTCTGAAAAACCGGCGCCTCATGGCCCTGGACCTCGGAGCCATGGTCGCCGGTGCTAAATTCCGCGGCGAGTTCGAGGAGCGCTTGAAGGCCGTCTTGCAGGAAATCTCCGCCGCCGAGGGTGAGATCATCGTCTTTATCGACGAGCTGCACACCCTGATCGGCGCTGGCAAGGCGGACGGCGCCATGGACGCTTCCAACATGCTCAAGCCGGCTTTGGCGCGCGGCGATCTGCACTGCGTCGGCGCCACGACTTTGGACGAGTATCGCCAGCACATCGAAAAGGACGCGGCCTTGGCCCGCCGCTTCCAGTCGGTCTACGTGGCCGAGCCGAGCGTCGAGGAGACGGTCTCGATCCTGCGCGGCCTGAAGGAAAAGTACGAGCTGCATCACGGCGTGCGTATTACCGACGCGGCCATTGTCGCCGCCGCCACCCTGAGCAACCGCTACATCACCGACCGGTTCCTGCCGGACAAGGCCATCGACCTGATCGACGAGGCGGCCAGCCGCCTGCGCATGGAAGTCGATTCGAAACCGGAAGAGATCGACGAGATCGACCGCAAGCTGATCCAACTGAAGATCGAGCAGGCGGCCTTGCAGAAAGAAAGCGACAAGGCCTCGAAGGAGCGCCTGCGCAAGCTGGTCGGCGAAATTGGCGATCTCGAGAAACAGTCGGAGACCTTGACGGCCCAATGGCAGGCCGAGAAGGACACCCTGGCGGGGTCTCAGAAATTGAAGGAAGAACTGGACCATGCCCGCGGCGAGCTGGAGATCGCCCAACGCGAAGGCAAGCTGGAGCGGGCCGGCGAACTGGCCTACGGCATGATCCCCGATTTGGAGCGCAAGCTGACCAAGGCCGACGAAGCCGGGCAAGGCGGCATGCTGAACGAGGATGTCACCGAGGCTGAAATCGCCGGCATCGTCTCGCGCTGGACCGGGGTGCCGGTCGACAAGATGCTGCAGGGCGAACGCGACAAGCTGTTGAGCATGGAAGATGCTCTGCGCGCTAAGGTCATCGGCCAGGAAGAGGCGATCGTCGCCATCTCGAATGCGGTGCGCCGCGCCCGGGCCGGCCTGCAGGACCCGCAACGGCCGATCGGATCGTTCGTGTTCCTCGGTCCCACGGGGGTCGGCAAGACCGAGTTGACCAAGGCCCTGGCCCGCTTCCTGTTCGACGACGAGGGCGCGATGATTCGCCTGGATATGTCGGAGTACATGGAAAAGCATTCGGTTGCGCGCATGATCGGCGCGCCCCCCGGATATGTCGGTTATGAGGAGGGCGGGGCGCTGACCGAGGCGGTGCGCCGCCGGCCCTTCCAGGTCATTCTGTTCGACGAGATCGAGAAGGCGCACCCGGATGTCTTCAACATCCTGTTGCAGGTGCTTGACGATGGGCGCCTGACGGACGGGCACGGCCGGGTCGTGGATTTCCGCAACACGCTAATCATCATGACTTCGAATCTGGGTGGCGATATTCTGGCCGCGCAGCCGGACGGCGAAGACAGCGGCGCCGTGCGCGAGCAGGTCATGGAGGTGGTTCGCGCCGCCTTCCGCCCCGAATTCCTCAACCGGCTGGACGAGATTCTGCTGTTCCACCGGCTCAGCCGGGCGCAGATGACCGGCATCGTCGACATCCAGATCGCCCGCCTGGCGGCCATGCTGGACGACCGCAAGATTACCCTCAACCTGGACGGTCAGGCCCGCGCCTGGCTGGCCGACCGGGGCTACGATCCAGTCTACGGTGCCCGGCCGCTAAAGCGCGTCATCCAGCGCGAATTGCAGAATTCCCTGGCCGGCCTGATCCTGGAAGGCAAGATCGGCGACGGCGATACGGTCGATGTAAGCGCCGACGGCAACGGTCTGGTCATCAACGGCGAGATTGTGCAAGCTGCCTGAGCTAACCTGCGGTTCACGGATGGGGAGAGGGGCGTGAAAGACTGGCAGATCGCGCAAATGAACGTGGCCACCGCGCTCTACGCGCTCGAAGACCCGCGCATTGCAGAGTTCATCGCGCGCCTGAATGAGGTGAACGCCCTGGCGGACAGTAGCCCCGGTTTCGTCTGGCGGCTGCAAACCGGGTCGGGGAACGCGACCGACATTCAGGCGACGGATGACCCGCGCCTTGTCGTCAACATGTCGGTTTGGGAAAACGTAGAGGCGTTGTTCGACTTCGCCTACAAGTCCGCACACCGTCTTGTCCTACGCCAGCGGCGGGAATGGTTCGCGCCGCCGAAGGGGGCCTATCAGGTGCTCTGGTGGGTGCCGGCGGGTACCCAACCGAGCGTAGAAGAGGGCCTAGACCGCTTGCGTCTGCTGGATGAACAAGGGCCGAGCGCAAACGCCTTCACCTTCAAAGCAAAATTCCCGCCACCGGGCCTAGCCGGCGAGCCGGAAGACCTCAAGCCCGAACCGTATTGCGTGGGTTGGGATTAGGCGGGGGGTAACCACCGTTCGTCATCCCGGACGGTCCGCTAGGGCCGATCCGGGATCCATCTCTCAAGCATTGTCGCGAAACTGGATCCCGGCTCTTCGCTTCGCTGCGAGCTGGGCTCGATCAATCGGCCTTGACCGTTTGGGCGATGCTTGGGCCGACGCCGCGTAGGGCGTCGGTTTCGGCTCGCTGGTCTTCGAACCGGGCCAGATCGGCGCCCTTTAGCTTTTCGCCTGACGCCAGCTTGATTTTCGACGGGTTCACCTGCTTGCCGTTGACCAGCACTTCGTAGTGCAGGTGCGGGCCGGTGGAGCGCCCGGTGGTTCCTACGTAGCCGATGATCTGTCCCTGCCGAACACGTGCGCCGGATCGGGCGCCTTTGGCGATGCGGCTCATGTGCGCGTAGGCGGTGTCGTAGGTCGAGTTGTGGCGGATGCGCACGTACTTGCCATAGGCGCCCTTGCGTCCCGCCTTGCGGATGGTGCCATCGCCGGCGGCATAGATGGGGGTGCCTTTGGGGGCGGCGAAGTCGGTGCCCCGGTGCATGCGCGTGTAGCCCAGGATCGGATGCTTGCGCATGCCAAAGCGCGAGGACAAGCGGGCACCGTCGATAGGTGTGCGCATCAGCGTCTTGCGCACGGACTGACCCTTGCTGTCGAAGAAATCGCTGTAGCCGCTTTTCGGCGTGAAGCCATAAAGGTCCAGGCGCTTGCCGGATAACGTCATCGCGACGTACCGCACGTCGCCGGTCTTGGCTAGGGAGCCGTCCTCTTCCAGCTTGGCGTCATAGAGCACCTCGAACCGATCACCGGGCTGGATATCGCGCTGGAAGTCTACATCGAAGCTGAAAATCCGAATCAGCTCGATAAGAACCGGCGTAGGCACGCCTGCCGCGGATGCATCGGCGGATAGATTGTTCTCGATCTGGCCGGTCACCAGGATGGTTGTTTCCTGCAAGGGCCGGGCGATCGATTCGGCGACGAAGCCGTCACTCTCCGAGCGGATTACCCGGACGTCGCGCTCCACGTCCGGTTGCAGGTTGAGCGCGAGCAGCCGCGGCTCGGCGTCGGGCGTATCGGCGATCAACTCAACGCGTATTTCCTGTCCCGGGCGCAACTTGCGGGGGCTGAAGACATCGCGCAGGGCGGTGATGGCCTCGTGGGCTTCTTGCCGCTGAACCCCGGCGTTGGTCAGCATTTCCATCAAGGTATCGCCGCTGGCCACGCGCAGGTTGCGCGAGATGGGGGTTGGTTGCGGCGCCTCTGGTTCAGCATCGGCCGCGGACGCGAGCTGGCGCTCTTGGGGCCGCAAAAGCTGGTCGGCATCGACGATGGATAAGTTGGGTCCGCGCTGCCAAACGTCGGTCGGCCAGAGGGCGTAGATGAGGCCGCCAAGTAGCGGCAAACTGAGGAAGCCGGCAAGCGTCGCTGCTTTTGCGGACCATGCGAAGGGTTGAATTTGTAGCCAAACGCGTCTCAAGTGGGAATATCCCCCGTCACTTCGGCTACTTGCCTGGTCGTGGCGACCACCGAACTCGGTCGCCCGGATTCATTCGGTCTTGATTCCTTAAGGATACTAGCAAGACATTCGTTAACATTTCTTAACCGAGGCGCGTCACTGTACGTCGATTCGCATCGGTATATCGAAAATGCGGGTGCGACTCGCGCCTGTCAACCGGCATTTCCGCGGCAAAATCGTGGCGCTGGCATGGCGGTCGCGGCGCGGATTATAGTCGACGCGGCGAACGGCGACTCAACATTCGACTGGCCCCGAAGGAAACAGCATGCTTCTGCACCACTGCACCTGGCGCGAGGTCGAGGAACGGCTCGCACGCGATACGGGAATCATCATTCCCATCGGCTCGACCGAGCAGCATGGGCCCAACGGGCTTGTCGGTACGGATGCGCTCTGTGCCGAGGTGGTTGCGAAGGGCGTTGGCGAGGCGGCGGATGCACTGGTCGCGCCAACGATTTCCGTAGGCATGGCGCAACACCATTTGGCCTTTCCCGGCAGCATGACCCTGCGGCCCTCCACCCTCATCGCGGTGGTGCGCGATACGGTGCAGTCGCTCGCCCGACACGGCTTTACCCGAATCTATTTTCTCAACGGCCATGGCGGTAACATCGCCACGGTCAGCGCCGCGTTCTCCGAGGTCTATGCGGAGAGCAGTTTGGATGGCGAACGCCGCAACGCACCAAGCCTGCGTTGCCGCCTGAAGAACTGGTACGACAGCCCGTCCGTGCGCCGGCTCTCGAAGGAACTCTACGGCAGCGCGGAGGGCAGTCATGCCACCCCCTCGGAAGTGGCATTAACGCAATACGCTTTTCCGGAAAGCATCAAGTCGGTGGAGATGTCCCCGGCTATCGCGCCGAACGGGCCCATTCTCGATGCCCTGGATTATCGCCGCCGGTTTCCCGATGGCCGGATCGGCTCGAACCCGGTGCTGGCCTCGCCCGAGGCCGGCAAGCGGCTCTATGACGGGGCGGTCACCGATCTGACCGCCGACTACCGCGAGTTCCTGGCCGCGGACTAGCACTTATACCAAAGCAACAGCGAGAATGCGGCAGAGCCGGTCGATGTCTTCCTCGTCATGATAGAGGCCGAATCCGAACCTCAACCTGTCGCCGCGATAGTCGGTAATCACATTTTCCGCCAGCAGGCGTTGGTAAATCGTTCCCGCCTCGGGCGTGCGGAAGGTCAGGAAATGGCCGCGTTCGGTAACCGATACGGGCACGACTAGCTGGTCCGAGTTCAACGTCCGCAAACCCAGTTTCGTCAAGCCATCAATGAATCTGCGTTGTAGGGCCTGCACGTGTGCGTGGATTGTGGGCACGTCGATGCCCGTCTCGGTCAGCCAGTCGAGGACGGCGCGCAGACGGTACAGGCCGACCGGATCGAAAGTGGCGCCGAGAAAGCGGCTGGCGTCCGTAGCGTAGCCAACTTGGCCGTCATTCGCCCCCTCTAACGCGGTGAAGGCGGCATACCAACCGGTATCGCGCGGCCGTGGGCAGACGCCGGGCGGGGCGTGCAGAAACACGGCACCTTCTCCGGCCATGGCATATTTGTAGCCGCCGGCCAGATAGAAGACGCGGTTGGCGACGGCGGCAAGATCGGTCGGCAAGGCAAGGAACCCGTGGTAGCCGTCGATCGCAATAATCGCATCGCTTGCCGCTACGGCATCGACAAGGGCGGTGAGATCGGCCACCGCGAACCCGGAATCGTAAAAGACCTGGCTGACATAGACGAGATCGGCCTCATGGCGCGCGGCCTCGGCAAACCGTTCGGAGAAACTGGCGAAGGGTTCGGTGGGAACGCGGTGGACGGTCGCCATTCCCGCCTCTTCCAAGCGGTGCATCTGGCGGGCGAAGGAGTGGAATTCTCCATCCGTTGTGAGCCCCCGGATCGGCCGGTTACTGGGCAGGCACGAGAGCAAGCGCACAAGAAAACCGTGCGTGTTCGGGCCGAACGTGAGGCTGCTGGGATCGGGTAGCGCCAGCAGGGCGGCGATATGCCCTTGCACGGCGGGCCAGATGTCGGCGAAGAGGTGTGCCCATTTTCGGTCCGCCAAGCGCGCCGCGTCGTTCCAGCACTGCATCTGCGCTTCGCAGGTCACATCCGGCCACGGGTGGTGGCTATGCGCGGCGACGTGCAGGCGGTCGGGATCGGCGGCGAAGAAGCGGCGGAAGTGCGCCTTGTAGGTCACCCCGACTCCCCTATGCCCGTCTCTCCGGAATAGGTGTAGCCCATGGCTTGGCGCATGGCCGTCGGCAATTCCGGCAGGCGCGAGCGCGGCATGAAGAAAGTCGAGAGGGCGAAGAGGTCGCCGAAGATACGGTGCCGCTCCGCCGTCTGGCGCAGATAGTCATGGCCCGACGAGCCGCCGGTGCCCACCTTGCGGCCGATCATCCGCTGCACCATCAGGGCGTGGCGATAGCGCCAATTGGTCAACGTCTCGTCGATGTCCATGAGGCCGCTGAGCAGACGGAAGGGGAGCTGCAGCACCGGCTCGTTACGGTAGAGGTTGATGAAGATCGCCGCTTGCAAGGCGCGCCAGGACAAACGCCAGACCCCTTGCGCCACCAACTCACGGTGCTGTGCTTCATCGAAGATCGATTCGAACCGCACGCGCGAGGCGGCGATAGCCCGCGTCTCGGCCTCGATCTCGGCGGTGCTCAGCGCCGGGTTGGCGCGCACCAAGGCGGCGTCGCTATCCAGCATGTCCTCCACCGCCTGCCGGTAGACAGCGCTGAAATCGTAGCCGGAGCCGTGTAGGAAGGGCGTGCGCTCCAGCCAACGCTCGATCAGATCGGACAGGGACGGTTTGTCGGCGGCTGCTTGCAAGCGCTTGCGGTCGGCGGCGGCCAGGCGCGCGTCGATGGGCCGGCCCTCGAAGGTCACCCGATCGTCCTGGCGCAGGCCTAGCCGGGTTTCCATCAGGCGGAACTGTAAGCTTTGAAAGCCGGAGGCGGGGACCAACAGATCGCGGAAGTCGAGGAAGTCCATGGGTGTCATGGTCTCCAGCACGTCTAACTGTTGGATCAGCAGCCGTTGCACCGCCACGATTCGCTCGATGCCCTGTGCCACCAAGCCAAGGTCGCGGTCGTCGGCGCGCGGACCGGCGAAGAGCGTCTCGATACGGTCGATCTCAAAGAGGATTTGCTTGAACCAAAGCTCATAGGCTTGGTGCACGATGATGAACAGCATCTCGTCGTGCGCCGGGCGGCCCTGCATTTCGGAACGCCGCACTTGGCAATCGAGCAGGCGCTCGAGCTGCAGGTGTTCGGCATATGTCAGCGGCGCATCGCGTTTTGCCATCTGTATATCCCCCAATCGGCTCGCCGGGCGACTCGGGACCCTCCTTGGGGCCCTCGCGGTGCCGCGGAGATTCTAGCACAAGACAAGCGGCATTCATGGCTTGCCGTGAGCGTGTTGATGGATTCTCGAAGTGTGCCCCTTGCCATCGCCAACCTTGCCCTGACGGCACTGCCCATTGGGTGCCTTGCTCGGCGCCGCATTGCTGGCCGGTGGCCGGGCATCCGCACGGGCTAAGTTGGCGGCACCAGAATGAACCCGGAGGGCGGTCGGCACGCATGGTCCTACATCCGGCCCTTTAGGTAAATGCAATGAATCTGGGAACAAATAGTCACTTTATGATATGTTTGGACCCGAACACGGCGGAATTTGACAGGTGGCGAATAGCGTCCTTGTGAGTATTCACCATGGATCCTGACTATGACCTCAAGGCGTGCGGGCGTAGAATGGGTGGGTACGCCGATCCATTAGGTGAGGGAAGTTAGCATGGCAAGAAACCGAGTTTGTACGTTCCTGGTGCTGCTTAGTTTTTTCTTCGGTGCGGGAACGGCAGCGGCGGCTGAACTTCGCGGCACATTGCTAAAGATCCAGCGCTCCGGGACCATCGTCATCGGCCATCGCGAATCGTCCATTCCGTTCTCATTCCTGAACGGGCAAGGCCAGCCGGAGGGCTATTCCATCGATCTGTGCCTGCGAATCGCCAAGAAGGTGAAGGATGTGGTTGGCCGGGCGGACCTCAAAGTCGATTATGCGCTGGTCGATCCGAGAACGCGAATCCCCTTGGTCGCAAATGGCACCGTCGATATCGAATGCGGATCGACCACCAACAACCTGACGCGGCAACAGCAGGTCGATTTCGCCAATACGACCTTCATCACCGGCACGAAGCTGTTGGTGAAAAAGGACTCGGGCATTCAAGACATCGAAGACATGGGCGGCAAATCCATCGCTCTGACTCAAGGCACGACAAACGAGCGCGTCATCAAGGCGATCGCCGCGCGGCAGAATCTCGACCTCAGAATCCTACCGGTGAAGGATCATGCCGAAGGTTTCCAAGCGCTGGAAAGTGGCCGCGTCGATGCCTATGCGACCGATCATATTCTGTTGCACGGCTTGGCAGCGGGGTCCGAATCGCCGGATAATTACGAAGTGGTCGGCCGGTTCTTGTCGTACGACCCATATGGCATGATCGTGCGGCGTGACGACTCGAGCTTCCAACTGGTGGTAAATACAGTGCTTGCCGATTTGTTCCGTTCCGGTGAGATCGATGCCATCTACGCCAAATGGTTCGACCCGCTGGGTGTGCCGCAGACCGATTTGCTTAAGGCGGCATTCCAAATCCAGGCATGGCCGAACTGATCCGGCGGGCGCCCCTATCTGATTCGCCGTGCGGTATTAAATTGAGACTGGCGTATGCAAGGTAGTTGGTTCTCCGCGGTCATTGTTTTCGGGCTTGCCGGTGGATTTCCCGCCGAGGCCGCGGAGCTGCCCGAGGCCGATTTGCGGGAGATGGAACAGCTCCTGGCCCAACTAAATTTCGATCCGGGAGTCATTGACGGCGAGGTCGACGACCGGACGCGAACTGCGATCCGTCTATACCAGGAGTTTGCCGTCCTGCCCGTCAACGGCGAACCCAGCGCCAATCTGTTGCGCGAGCTTCGCCAGGTTTCCCAGGTTTATGTGGAGATGCGCGAGGCCGCACCTCCCCCGGCACCCGAGGCGGCACCCGAGGTGGCGGCGGACGCCGAGCCGGACAGCGCGGCAGAGGCCGAGGTTGCCGCAACAGATGCGCCACAAGACGCGGTCCCGCCCGAAGCGGCCCCTAAGGCACCCGAACCCCCGCCGGCCACGGAGGCCGCCACGGAGCCCGCCCTTGGGCCCGCCGTGGAGCCCGCCACGGGGCCTGCCGAGAAGCCCGTGATAGCCGATGCTGGGGCAGCGGAGCCGACGGAACCGGCAGCCGATTCTGACGTGGCCGATGCCTTGGCGTCCCCGGCGAAGCCAGAGCCAGAAGCGGAACCGGAGATGGCCGAGGCGGTCGAACCCCAGCCAGAAGTTGCTCCCAAAGCCGCCCCCGAGGTGACCGAGCCGCCAGGGGCGCCCAAGGCCGAGGTTGGCTTCAATCTGACCGGCATGATCGCGCGGCTGAAGCAGCGGGACGAGGCGGCGGCGTCGGCAGTTTCCGCACAAACCGCGCGTGCCGAACCGGCCGCGCCGGTTGCGAAGCCCGCCGCCGCGGTGGATCGTGCTAGCTATGAGCGTACCTTGATTTGGAAGGTGCAGCAGGAACTTAAGCGGATTGGTCTCGATCCGGGCGCGGCCGATGGCAACATGCGGGTGCGGACTAGAGATGCCATCGAAACCTACCAGCGGGCGCGTGGCCTGCCCGCGAACGGCCGGGTCACCGAGGAGTTGTTCGCCCGCTTGAAGGTGGAGGCACCGCCGCCAGGGCCAGCCGCCCCCCGGCCGCCAGGCGATGCCGCGCCGCTCGGCTCCGTCGCGCCACAGTCGGCCGGTATCGGTGTAGCGCCAAGCAACGGATATCAGGCCTTCAGCGCCGGCTATGGCGTTGCCCAGACGGGCGACTACGGTGCCGCGGTTAAATTGTACGACCAGGCCATCGACGGCGGCGACCTGGCGTTGGAGCACCTGGCCGCGGCCCTCTACAACCGGGCCAACGCGTACCAGTACCTGGGTGTTCTGGACAAAGCGATCGAGGACTACAGCGCCGCCATTGCCAACAAGCCGGGTTTTCCTGCCGCCTACTACAATCGCGGCTTCGCCTTGGATATGAAGGGCGAGAAGCTGCGCGCAGTCGAGGATTTCCGCAAGGCGCGCGATTTGGGACTACAACGGTTGGGCATCCGCTCGCCTGATCTGCCACCACCGTTGCTATAGGCAGAGCGCCAGGCGGGCGCAGACGAGGAGCCCGCGCGATGCCAAATATTCTCGACCGGGTCCTCTGCTTTCTCGGGTTGCACGACTACGCGCTGACCGATGCAACCTTCAGCTTCGGCGCCCCCGGCGGTATCAGCAAGCTGCGCTGCCGCCGCTGCGGCAAGATAAAAACCGGGATGATTTAGGCAAGCTCTGCCACTACTGGCGTTCCGGGGGCGATGTGTTACGTTGCCCGGCAACGGCGTGGAACGGCACTTATGGATCCAAAATTTCTTGAACACCTGCGGCAGGAAAGCCGTGCTTTGCGTGAGCAGGGGCTATTCAAGGACGAGCGCGTTATCGCCTCGCCTCAGGCGGCGGCAATTCGTTTGGAGGATGGCCGCGAGGTCCTGAATCTGTGTGCCAATAACTACCTCGGCCTGTCCAACCATCCGGACATGGTCGCGGCGGCGAAGGCCGGTCTCGATGCCTATGGTTTCGGCATGTCGTCGGTGCGCTTCAT
>JGI24023J19991_10001221_pt1 | contig 19993 bp, 21 predicted proteins | sample Cruoilmetagenom1_FD_19991 | JGI IMG/M metagenome (IMG submission 19991) | reverse complement strand
GCTGAATATAGACTTCTCTTAAGAGAAGAGAGTGCAGATATGCGACTTATGGGATATGGACATAAATTTGGACTTATAGATGATGATACATTTACAACTATGGAACANAAAAAACAAACTATCAAAGATGCTATAGCGTTTATGGAAAATGAATGGTTNACNTCAAAAAAAGAAAATTTAGCACTTCTNGAAGAGTTAGGGGAAGATAAAATATCAGACCAAATTTTACTAGTAGATTTAGTAGGAAGAAATACTATTACTAAAGAAAAATTTGATAGGTTAGTTCCTAGTCTTGCACATCTTGATGACTACTTAAAAGAACAAGTGATAGTTGAAGCAAAGTATTATCGATATGTAGATAAACAGCAAAAACAAATAGAAAAGATGAAAAAGATGTTAAATCTTAAAATACCAGAAGACTTCATCTACGATGAACTACCAGGGCTTTCAAGTGAAGTGATAGAAAAACTAAAAAAATTCAATCCACCAACACTTTTTAACGCTTCCCAAATAAGTGGTGTAACACCAAGTGCTGTTGATATTATCCATTTGCATGTGGATATGAAGAGTAAAAAAGTTACAAAATAGATAAAAGCTCTTCTGCTTTTATCTCAGTTATGGTTTGGGCTAGTTTACAACCAAGTTCCATTTCTTATATAATAAATGATAGGATAAGCACTTACTAAAAGTAAAAATAAAAGATTAAAAACTAGGGAAAATTTATAGGCTTTTTTTACCCTTTGTTTATCATTGATAAATCCAGCTATTAGTCCATTAAATGTACCTATAAATAGTAGTGTATAGATTAAATACCCAACATAATAATAATCTTTCTGCAGAAAACAAAATGGACAATGGTGTGTAGGAAGTTCATAAATATATGTACCAAAAAATAAAATTAAACTAATTAATGAAATAATGATAAAAAATAAATTCACTAGTGAAAAAAGCTCTTTTTGTTTTAAATAATAAAAGAGAACAATTAATAAAAAATTTCCATAAAACAAAGATAATAATATAGGAGTTTGTATCAAAAAAATGTTTGATATATAAGAAGTAGCACTACTTGAATATAAAGTACCACAACAACTTACCATTTTATCAATATCTATAGAGTTAAACATAATACTTTCTAGAATAAGTTCTATTAAAAACAATAAAAAAATTATGATAAAAAATCCAAATTTTATTTTAGTATACTTTAACTCTTTACTTTTTATATCTAAATAGTGTAAAACTAACCAAAATCCAAAAAGGTAAATGTTAATTATTTTAAGAATAAAAAGATATGTTCCATATTCTGTGGCATCTACTACTCCTGCTGCACACATAGCACCTGTTAGTAAATCTGAAATATTATCTAATGTAAATATAAAAAACAAAAACAAAGGCAATTTGATTGCAAAAATATATTTAATAATTGTTGCTGTTAAAAAACTTTGTTTTTCAAGTGAATATTGAAGTTTTGTAGTTGCATTTAAATCCCATTTAAAAAATATTCTTACAGCTAATACAAATGCTATTAAGCTAAATAAAGCAAATATAAGATTAAGTATTAATATTGCTAATACTTCAGGAACTAACATCATTTGTCACTATCTCCAATAGTTCCATTTTTTATCTCAATAATTTTATCTACAAAATCAAGATTGAAAAATAATGGATCATGGGTGGCTACAATAATTGTTTTGTTTGATTGTTTGAGTTTCTTGAGAATTTCTATAAAATTAAGTGAAAGTTTTTCATCAAGATTGGCTGTTGGCTCATCTGCGATGATTATTTTTGGATCGTTTATATGAGCTCTTGCTATTGCAACTCTTTGTTGCTCTCCCCCTGATAAATTTCTTACAATTATATTTTGTTTATGGCTTATATCAAATTTCTCCATCACTTGATTTAATTTTTCAAGTGCTTCTTTTTCATCTGGGTTTGTTGGTACTAGAGGTAAAAGTATATTGTCTTTGACACTGAGTGTTGGAATTAAATTGTATTTTTGGAATATAAAACCAATATTTTTTCTTCTATAAAGAGCCGCAAAATTATCTGGGAGTTTTGATATGCGGTTATTGTCTACTATCACTTCGCCACTAGTAGGCTTACTTAAAGCAGCAATAAGTGATAAAATTGTACTTTTCCCACTACCACTAGCTCCTTTTAAAACAATAAGTTCACCCTCTTTGAACTCTAAGTTTATATTTTCTAAAGCTGTAACACAATGCTCTTTATTTATCTCATATATTTTTGTGACATTTTCTAGTTTTATCATCTTATAACCTCGTCAGTTTCAAGTGTTGCTGTTCTCCAAGAAGGGATAATAGTTGCTGCTATATAAACAGGAACACTTAAGAAAAATACTAAAAATAAGGTCTGAAAATTAAATACGAAAGGCAACTCAAAAGTTGTTTTTAATTCACTATATCCAACAAATACTTCTCTTAAAAGTGGAGCTTGAAATAAGTAAACAAATGCAAATGCGGATATAATTCCTATCATATAAGCCAAAAATGAGATAATAAAACTTTCATAGAATTTTTCTTTTAAAACATCATCTATTGTCCACCCTATTGCTTTAAGTATTCCTATTTCTCTTTTTTCTTCACTACTTAAGCCACTTGATTTATCATAAATAATCATAAAAAAAGTAAATAATGAGATAATAAATATAGTTAAAAATATTCCACTTTTATAGTTAAAAATATTTTGATAACTTACTTTAAAATCTTCAGAAGTCACAACTCTAGTATCTGGATACATCAATTTTATTTTTTGTGCTATTGTATCTATCTCTTCGGGATTTGCAACTTTTACAACTATATCTGTAGTTTTATCTTCATTTATATCAAATATCTCTCTTACATTTTCTTTTGACATAATAATTACATCATTTGATTCTAGTTGTATATCACTATTAAATGTTCCTGCTATGGCAAGCTTTTTAATTGAGCCATCTGGTTTGATAAAGTTAAAGTAATTTTGTAGATAATATCCTTTTTTGAAAGATTCATATACTCCTTGACCAACAATCATAGAAGAATTTTCACTTAATTCATTTATGTCAAATTTTTTTACAATATTCTCAAAGCTTTTTTTATACTGGTTTTCATAAGTATCTAGTCCTACAATAGTAAAATTTACCCCTACATTTTCAAAGTAGTAGTATCCCCAGACTCTAGCAACTGCATCAGTAACTCCAGTGATAGTCAAGATATTATCAACAACACTTGTGTCCATATCGTATGATTTTCCTGCTTTTATTTTTTGCACTGTAATTTGTGGCAAAGCTTCAACGGTAGAGTTTAATTCATATTTAATAGAGTTTGATATAAAAAAAATTGAAGTTAATAGAAAAGTTAATAGTATAAAAATATTGAGTATAAAAAAATTTTTACTTTTTTGTCTTAATATTGCATTTATTGCATATTGAATTAAATATAGATTGATTTTTTCTTTTATCATTTGTATCCTTGTGAATGGGAATATGTGAATGTTGAGGGGAAGTATTCTCTTAAACTTCCATCATCTTTATAAATACTAAATATATCAGCTAAACTTCTGTGTCTTATATAAGTAGCCTCTGTAGAGATTGCAAGGTCTGGAAGCTGTACTAGTTGTACAAACTCTACTTTTGCCTCTTTTATCTCTTTTGTTATAGCTTTGGTACTATATAAATAAATAATTTGTATGAAAAATAGAGTAAATAATGAAATTATTGTATAAAATAGATAAGTTGTTTTTTTATTCATCACTATTTACCTTAGAAATTTTTTACTATGTTATGCATTTCTAGAATTTTTTTCCTCTATCCCACTTAGTCCAAATCTTCTTGCAATCTCTTGTTTGATTCTATCTGGGCTTACATCTTGACTTGCAAGTGCAACTAAACAATGATAAAGAAGATCAGCACCTTCATAGATAATCTCTTCTTTGTCATTGTCTTTTACAGCAAAAGTAAATTCTCCAGCTTCCTCAACTATTTTTTTGAGCATAGAGTTTTGCTTTCCTTGAAGAAGTTTTGCTGTATATGATTTAGTTGGGTCATCATGTTTTCTTTCAAGGATAGTATGGTATAAAGTATCAACTATTCCGTAAGCACTTGTTGTATCTACTTCAACATCACTAGTTATCTTTCCTGTTTTTATATCTGTAAAAAAACATGATTTTCTCCCTGTATGGCAAGCAACACCATTTTGATTGACTTTTAATAAAATAGTATCATTATCACAATCTAAACTTATAGATACTACTTCTTGAGTATGGTTTGAACTTTCACCTTTTTTCCAAAGTCTTTGTTTACTTCTACTAAAATAGTGTGCAAAATTTGTGCTTAAAGTAAGCTCTAATGCTTCTTTATTCATATAAGCAAGCATAAGTACTTCATTTGTTTGATTATCTTGTGTGATAACTGGGATTATACCACCATTTTTTTCAAAATCTATAGTATCTATTATATTGCTCATCTGTTTCCTCTTGTTAGTTAAATATCTTATCAAAAATTGATTTCTCTTCTTTTTGAAACCCTTGATTATCTATTGTTGTATTTGTATCATTTATTGTATTTTTATCTATAGTAGTATTTGAATCTGATTTGTCAAATTTAATTAATACTAACTCCTCTTCAAGTAAAAATATTTTTTCTTTTAAAGTTGAAATATTCTCGTGAAGTAATTGGTTTTTAGCTTGTAAAGTAGATATTTGACTCTCTAAATTATCTATTGTTTTACTTGAAGATGAGTTTTGTTGTAAAAGTGAATTAGAAATTTTATCATAATCAGTTAATTGTAGATATACGAATCCTAATAATAAAACTAAGACAAGAATGATTATGTATTTTATTTTTTGCATTGTACAAAAAAGGGAAAATCCCTTTTTTTAAACTATCTGCTAACTGCAGTAGCTCTTTGTGTATCTTTAGTATCTACCCAAATATTTGGAGTAGAACCACCAGGTGTTAAGAATATTTTAGCATCTTTATTAACTTTTAGTGCATCATTAAATCTTCCTTGAATTTCAATTTGTTGCATTTGAAGTAGTTTTGGAGTTAATGATTCAGCAACTAATTTGTTTGCTTTTGACTGTGCTCCTGCTTCAATAGTAACAGCATCTGCTCTACCTTGCGCTTCAATTCTATTTTTATCCGCTTCCCCTTTTGCTAGGGCTGCTTTTTTCTCTGCTTCTTGTTTTGCTCTTAAAACTTCGTATTTAACTCTTTCAGATTCTTGGTTTGCAACTTGAACTCTTTCAATTTGCTCTTTTATTTTCGCTGGAAGTACTATCTCTCTTAATTGTACTGATTCGATTGATACAGGTTTTCCCTCTAAAGCTTCAATCTCTTTTCTAATACCATCTTCAATCATAGTAGCGATTGCATTTCTTTGCATAGGTAATGTTTCGGCATTAAATCCACCAACAACATTTCTTACAATATTTCTTACAACAGGATTAACGATTTTATCTTCCCAACTTAGACCCCAAGTAGCAATCGTCATAGGAGCACCTGAAGGTAAAAGTTTGTACTGAACAGTAAGCTCAATAGAAACGGGTAACCCTCTTGCATCTAGAATATTAATAGCTGGATTTACTTTAATACCACTATCAAATCCACTCATTTGCTCAACAGACATATAGTTGATAAGTCTTACTTTTGTATCTACAGTAATAACTTTTTGTATAACTGGGATATAAAGGTGAAAACCTGGTTGTAATGGCTCAGTCTCATATTTACCTGTTGTTACTTTTATACCAACTTCCCCTGAGTTGATAATAACAAAAGGTTTAGTTAAAAATAGCACTACAGCAAGTATTATAATTCCATACACGATACCTGATTGTTTATTGAAGTTTTTAAATAAATCTGGAGCTTGAAAAGGTGGTTCATATCCACCTCCACCATTTCCACCGTTGTTATTGTTTTTATCATTATTACTACTATTGTTTGTAGAACCACTTTGTTGTTTTTGTCTATTTTTGAAATAGTCATTATCTATTGGCATTATTTATATTCCTCTTTAATTTTATAAATGGATTGTAATAATAATACAATCCACTTTATCTTCACTTAATTATATTAGTTAATATAAGTTAAGTGTTTTAGATACTTTTCATTTTTTCCTGCAACCAGATCAAAGTATGCTGATTGAAGTTTTTCTGTAATTGCTCCACAGCTACCACAACCTATAATTCTAGCATCAACCTCTCTTACTGGTGTAACTTCTGCTGCTGTTCCAGTTAAGAAACACTCATCACAAATATATATCTCTTCTCTTGTGATTCTTCTTCTTTCAACTTGGATACCTAAATCTGTTGCTAAATCTATAATTGTAGATTGCGTTATTGATTTTAAAGCATTGTCACTAGGTGGTGTCACTAAAACACCATTATCAACCATAAAAAACGAAGCTCCACTAGCCTCTGCGATATATCCTTGATCATCTCTTAAAAGTGCTTCATCATATCCAGCTTCAACCGCTTCATATTTTGCCATTTGAGAGTTAAGGTAGTTCGCAACCGCTTTTGCTTTCCCCATACTTGAAGTATTTGGAGTTCTTGTCATTGAAGATATTTTTAGTCGGATACCTTTTTTTAATCCCTCTACACCAAGGTATGCTCCCCATTCCCAAGCACTAATTGAGACATTTACAGGTGCTTCTTTGTGATAAAGACCCATTACTCCATATCCAAGATACACAAGTGGTCTAATATACGCACCTTCAAAAAGTTTATTTTCTTGTAATAATTTTACTTGAGCATTATTTAACTCTTCAACACTATATGGAACATCCATAAGTGTCATTTTTGAAGAGTTAATAAGTCTTTGTGTATGTTCATTGAGTTTAAATATAGCACATCGTCCATCAACTGTTTTATATGCTTTTGTCCCCTCAATTGCACCATTTCCATAGTGTAAAGTATGTGTAAGAACATGAACTTTTGCCTCATCCCAAGGTGTAAGTTCTCCATCCATCCAGATATATTTTGCTTTGTCCATTTATAAATCCTAAATTCAATTAATTAAATAGCAGTCATTTTATCTAAAAATAGTTTAAAAACGATATAATAAAAAAATGAATAGATTAAAAATAAATGATATAGAGCAAATTTTGCACAATAGAATTAAAGATGATTCTTACAAAACTCTCAAAAGTATTCCAACTCCAGATAATTTTAAGGATATGCAAAAAGCAACGATGCGAATTGTTGAAGCGATTAAAAATGATGAGACTATTAATGTAGTTGGTGATTATGATGTTGATGGTGTGACTTCTACAGCAATTATCGTAAATTTTTTTACCGCCTTAGGTGTTGAAGTTAATTATATTATCCCAAATAGATTTGAACATGGTTATGGATTAAGTCCTATAATTTTAAAACAAATTTATGATGGAATTATCATAACTGTTGATAATGGTATTAGTGCAATTGAAGCTGCCAATATTTGTAAAGAAAGAGGTTTAGATTTAATTATTACCGATCATCATACAGTTGGTGTTGAACTTCCAGATGCATTTGCAATAGTTAATCCAAAACAGAGTGACTGTTCATTTCCTTTTAAAGATATTTGTGGTGCTCAGGTTGCTTGGTATTTATGTGCAAGTATTAAAAATAGTTTGAATTTCCAATATAATTTAATGGAACTTTTTGATCTATTAGCATTGGCAATTGTTGCAGATGTAATGCCCATGAAAAGTCTTAATCAAACTATGGTAAAAGTAGGGCTTAAAAGTATTCAAAATAGTACTAGACCTTGTATGGTAGCTTTACGTCAAAGATATGGGTTAGATACTATTACAGAAGAAGATATAGGCTTTAAAATAGCACCACTTATTAATTGTGCGGGGAGAATGTCTGATCCATCTATTGCTTTAGAATTTTTACTTTCATTTGATGAGTTTGAAGCAAATATGCAATTAGATTATCTAATAGAACTCAATGAGATGCGAAAACAAGAACAATTACAAATTTTTAATGAAGCAAAAGAACAAGTTGATGAATCTGATAAAGTAATAGTTGTAGCAAGCCAAAATTGGAATGAAGGGATTATAGGTATAGTAGCTTCAAAATTATGTGAAAAGTACAAAAAACCATCAATTGTTTTTAGTATAGATAATCAAAAAGCAAAAGCTAGTGCAAGAAGTACATCTCAAATAAACTTATATGAATTAATAGCAAGTTGTAGAGAAGTATTAAATGGTTTTGGTGGACATAAACAAGCTGCAGGATTGAGTATACAAAGTGAAAAAATACCTCAATTTAAAAATATGTTAAACAGTAATATTGATGATTTAGTTGTATTAAAAGAAGATATTGAAAGTTTATCTTTGGGTGAATTTTGTATTAATGAAGTTGGAATAAATAGTTATAATCTAATAGAATCTTATCGCCCATATGGTATCACAAATCCATACCCAATTTTTACTTTTTCTTCTTTAAAGGTGTTAAGTGCAACAAAAATGGGAAAAAATAAAGAGTATACAAAATTAGAAGTGTCAAATGGAAATACCTCTATTGAAGTTGTAATTTTTACTGATTTTGAGGAAGTGAATATTGGAGATAAAATAAGTTTTACGGCAAATATTTCAAAAAATGAATTCAGAGGTGATGTAAAATTTAATTTGATGTTTAAAGAATTATTATAATTTAAACCTTATATAACTAAGTTTTGACTATAATCGTGGATTATTTAAGAATTAAAACTTTAGGAGTTATATATGGATTGGGGTAAGGTTATTTATATTTTCTTTTCATTGATGAGTTTGACAACAACGGCTGGTTTTTTATATGACCATAATGCGGTAGCATTATTTATAGCAGCAGGTGTAAATGTAATATCAACAATTTTAAAAATTGGTGTTCGGAATTTACTTTCAGCAGAGTTGTTAGCAAGTTCATTAGTAGCAGATTTACACCTTATACCTGCATTTATTGTATACACATTTACGAATAATGTAGAGTTAGCAATAGCATTGGCAATAGGTGCTGTTGTAGCAAATCTATTTGCAGTAGCATTAGCATTAATAGAAAGTGCAAGAAGTACAGAGAAGGATGATTATTAATGGAGTATAATCCACAGAATATTGAGAAAAAGTGGCAAAACTATTGGTCTTTAAATAATAGTTTTGAGCCATTAGAAGAGCCAAAATCTTCTGACTTAATGTCAGAAGAAGGTTTGGCGAATGATTCTATCAAACCAAAAAAATATATATTAAGTATGTTTCCATACCCAAGTGGTAGAATACATATGGGACATGTAAGAAACTATTGCTTAGGTGATGCCTTTGCTAGACATTTTAGAAAAAATGGTTTTAATGTTTTACATCCTATTGGTTGGGATAGTTTTGGAATGCCAGCAGAAAATGCAGCGATTAAACATAAGCTTCATCCAAAAAAATGGACTTATGAAAATATTGATTATATGAGAAAAGAGCTTGAAGGTTTAGGACTTAGTTTTTCAAAAACAAGAGAGTTTGCAACAAGTGATGAACTTTATACAAAGTGGGAACAAGAGTTTATTATTAAAATGTATGAAGAGGGACTTTTATATCAAAAAAGTTCAACAGTAAACTGGTGTGAACCTTGTCATACAGTTTTAGCAAATGAGCAAGTTGAAGAGGGATGTTGTTGGAGATGTGACACACCTGTACAACAAAAAGAGATGCCAGGATATTATGTAGCAATTACAAAATATGCACAACCTTTATTAGATGATCTTAAAACTTTAGAGGGAAAATGGCCATCACAAGTTTTAACTATGCAAGAAAATTGGATAGGTAGAAGTACAGGATTAGAGTTTGAATTTAATTTAAGTGAGAGTACAAAACAAAAATTAAATAATAATTTTGANAAATATGAAGTATTTACAACAAGAGCAGATACTATTTACGGAGTAACTTATACAGCTCTTGCAGCAGAACANNNAATAGTAAAATATATAGTTGAGAACAAACTTTTAAGCGATGAAAAAATAGCACAAATTGAAGCTATGCAAAAAGTAACAGAACGAGATAGAGCAACACAAGAGAAAGAGGGTGTAGATTTAGAGATAACTGTAATCCATCCACTAACTGGAAAAGAGATACCTGTATGGGTTGCTAATTTTGTATTAGCTAGTTATGGTGGAGGTGCTGTTATGGCCGTTCCTGCACATGATCAAAGAGACTTTGAGTTTGCAAGCAAATACAAACTTGATATTAAAATAGTGATAGATACAAAAATGGGAATTATCAATCTTGAAGAAGCTTTTACTGAAGAGGGGATTTTAGTAGATAGTGATAAGTTTACAGATATGCCTAATGTGCAAGCAAAAAAAGCTATTATTGAATATTTTGAAAAAAATAATTTGGGATTTGAAAAAGTAAATTATAAACTAAGAGATTGGGGAGTTTCACGACAAAGATATTGGGGAGCGCCAATTCCATTTGTTCATTGTAGTGATTGTGGTATTGTTCCTGAAAAAATAGAAAACTTACCAATTGCATTGCCAGAAGATGTTGAGATAACAGGTGAGGGAAATCCACTTGATAACCATCCTACTTGGAAAAACTGTTCTTGCCCAAAATGTGGTAAACCAGCAATAAGAGAAACAGATACATTAGATACTTTTGTACAATCATCATGGTATTTTTTACGATATGCAACAAATCCAAAAAAATGGAATGAAGCTGGAATTGATAAAGAAAATTCAGATTATTGGATGGATGTAGATCAATATATTGGTGGGATTGAACATGCAATTTTACATCTACTGTATGCAAGATTTTTTACAAAAGCATTAAATCAACTTGGATATACAAACTCTATTGAACCCTTTAAAAATCTTCTTACTCAAGGTATGGTTTTAAAAGATGGTGCAAAAATGTCAAAATCTAAAGGAAATGTAGTTGACCCTGATGCTATTGTTTCTAAATATGGTGCTGATACAGCAAGACTATTTATGATGTTTGCAGCACCACCAACTAAAGAGTTAGAGTGGAATGATAGTGCTGTTGAGGGAGCTTTTAGGTTTATACGAAGATTTTATGAGTCTGTGGGTAAATGTGAAGGGTCAAATGCTTCAAAAATTGAACAAATTGATCATAGTAGTTTATCAAAAGATGAAAAAGAAGCAAGAAAAAAAATCTATGAAGCTTTAGTTAAAGCTGATGAGGTTATGAATAAAACATATGCTTTTAATACATTAATTGCTTCTTCAATGGAAGCATTAAATGCCTTAAATAAACAAGAAAATCCAGCTATTTGGTTAGAGGGATATTATATTTTAACAAATATATTAGAACCAATTATTCCTCACACTTGTTGGGAATTAAGTGAAATGTTATTTGCAAGAAGCAACTTTGATAAAGTAATAGAAGTACAACAAGAAGTATTTGTACAAGATAGTATTGTATTAGCAATCACAGTCAATGGTAAAAAAAGAGGGGAAATTGAAGTTTCTCCTGATGCTTCAAAAGAGGAAATTTTAGCAATGGCTAAAGAAAATGAAAATACTAAAAAATGGATTGATGGAAAAGAGATTATCAAAGAGATAGTAGTCCCAAAAAAATTAGTGAATTTAGTGATTAAAGGTTAAAAGTGAATTTAAAATCTATTAAAATATTCTTTTTACTTTTTTGCACTTCTTTTTTTATTTTGAGTGGTTGTGGATATAAACCATCAGTGTATTATGCAAAAAATGAGATTACAGGAAAAGTGTATGTTGACCTTGTGATGAATATGGATAATTCGAGAAATTCTGTTTTAGTAAAAGATGCTATGAATGAGATGGTTTTAAATAGATTTAATGCTCAATTAACTCAAAATAAAGAAGAAGCTGATACTTATGTGGTAGTACAACTTGCAAGTGTATCTCATAGTGTAATGGCTTCAGATAATGAAGGGTATGCAAAAACTTATAGAGCAAATGTAAGTATCTCTGTACAGTATCAAAAGAAAGATGGAATAAAAAAACATGTTTCAGTATCAAACTATTATGACTACAATGTAGAAACAGATGCACTTGTATCAGACCAGCAAAAAGAAGAAGCTGTGAAAAATGCTGCAGTGAAAGCCTTAGGAGATCTTTTTTCTAAAATTGCAGTCAATAGTTTTAAGGAATAGTTATCGCAAAAAGTTTAACAGAATTTTTAGATAAAAAAACTCTTTTTTATGACAAAATAGATTATGATGTCATAAGTCAATCATGGAATATACTACAAAAGCATGTCACTTTACCATATGTAATACATATAATTGGAACAAATGGTAAAGGAAGTACAGGAAGATTTATTGCTTCTTTTTTAGAACAGAAAAACAAAACTGTTTTACATTATAGTTCTCCACATATTATTGAATTTAATGAAAGAATTTGGATAAATGGGAAAAACAGTAGTAGTGAAGAGCTCTCATCCTCACATCAGCAATTACAGCAAATACTCCCTTTTAAAATATTAGAAAAACTAACATATTTTGAATATACCACTTTACTAGCGTTGTACTTAAGCAATAATCTTGATTATTTAGTTTTAGAAGCGGGACTTGGAGGAGAGTTTGATGCAACAAATGTTGTAACCAATGATTTAACAGTTATCACAACCATTGATATAGATCATCAAGAGTTTTTGGGAGATACAATAGAAAAAATTGCAACTACTAAAATGAGAAGTTGTGACAAGTCCTTCATTATAGCTTCACAAATAAATAATGAAGTTTATCAGATAAAAAATAAACTCTTACACGATAAAAAAGAGATAATTTTATCGCAACACAAACTTACAAATGAAGCAAGAGTACTTCCTGAATATCTGCAAAATAATTTACAAGTTGCATTAAGTGTATTAGAATACTTAGGTATTAATTGTGAAGAATATAAAATACCAAAACTATTTGGAAGATTTGAAAAATTGCGTGATAATATAATTATAGATGTAGGTCACAATCCGCTAGCTGCAAAAGTAATAGTTAAAGAGTTAGAGAAATTAGATAAAAAAGTTGTTTTAATATATAATAGTTACAAAGATAAAGATTTTAAAAGTGTCTTAAAAATTTTAAAACCTTTTATTAAAGAGGTAGAAATTATGAAATGTGATGATAAAAGAATGGTAAATACTAATGAATTAGAGCTTTTTATAAAGAGTTTATGCTTGAATATAAATTATTTTGATATAATGAATATAAGCAAGGATAATTATTATTTAATATTTGGTTCATTTATTGTGGTAGAAATTTTTTTAAAGGATTTTAATAGTTTATGAAAAAAGATAGATTGGTCATAACCGTATCTGATATAAATAAGTCTCGTTCATATAATGTTAATAAGATTATAAAAAAGATTATATTGTGGACAATCTTAGTGACACTTGCAATTGTGAGTTTTAGTTTTTTTACAATATCAAAGTTAGCTACAAGTATGAATGAGCTTTCAAACGAAAGAGATTCTTTAATAAGAAAAAATACTTTATATAGTGACCAAATTAAAGTAAAAGTGACTCAAATAGAAGAACTAGGTGATGAACTGCAAAAAATAGAGGATATTATTGGAATAAATGTTGATGATACAACTGATTTAATTCAAAGAGCAACTTTAGCAAAGCTAACTTCTGCTGAGAAAAGTTATATGCTACAAACAATACCAAATAACTGTCCATTGGAGAAATGTACAACAACTTCAAAGTTTGGATGGAGAACAAATCCTGTAACAAATGAAAAACAATATCATAAAGGGATTGATTTAAGAGCGGCACGAAGAACACCTGTTCATGTAACAGCTGATGGTGTTGTAAGGTATGTTGAAGATAAAAATAAAGGAACTTTTGGTAGAGTTATCATAGTATCTCATAATTTTGGTTTTGAAACAATATATGGTCATTTACGATTTACTGATGTAAAAGTTGGTGATTTTGTAAAAAAAGGGCAAGTAATAGGACGAAGTGGAAATAGTGGACGAAGTAACGGTCCACATTTACATTATGAAATTATTCATGCAAGTAAAGTTTTAAATCCACGTCATTTTATAGATTGGAATATGAAAAGCTATGAAGAAATATTTGAAAAACAAAGGAGAGTAAATTGGGAATCTTTAGTAAAGTTAGTAAGCGATCAGAGCAACAAGATGGCACAACAGTAATAAATAGTGGAACTTCGTTTAAAGGTATGATTGATACAAAAGGATCTATATTTATTGATGGGAGATTTGAAGGCATTATTGTAGCAACACAAGATGTAACNATTGGAAAAAATGGTGAAGTTTTGGGAGAAATACGATCAAAAGTATTAACAGTAAATGGNATGATTGATGGTCTATTTGATGTTGAGCAAGTGAATATATTAGGCTTTGGGAAAGTTATAGGAAAAATGCAATATGATGAACTCTTAATAGAACAAAATGGTGTATTTGAAGGTGAAGGTAAAAAGAGAAATTCAACTTTAACAAGTAAATATAATAAGTTGGAGATTAACGAACACCATATTACGCAGTAAATGGAAAATATTGATCAAGAGCTAGAAACTTTATATGAACAACAAAAAGAGTTAGAAAAAAAAATAGAGTTTTTAGAAAATAAAAAACAAAAAAGCATCAAAAGTACTATAGTATTAAGTGATGCTATATACATAGAAATATCACATTTATCAAAAAAACTAATTGCCTCTTTAGAGCAATTAGCTACTTTTGAAAATCCTCAAATAAAAACACTACAAGCTTTACGAAAACCAATTTATAATACCCCTCGTTATTTAAAAAGTTATGAAAGTGAAAATGGAAAATTAATACTTCCAAGAGGTTTAATGAGAAGGGTGATAGAAATATTTTTTCAAAATAATTTAGATACTACATATATAGATAAAAGATTTTATAAAGAAGTCATATTTCCGAAAGTTACATATGAATTACGTACTGAACAACAAAAAGCAATAGAACAAATATCAAAAAAAGATTTTTCATTATGTGTTGCACCACCTGGATTTGGAAAAACATTAATAGGTGCAAAAATGATTGAGATACGAAAGAGTAATACACTTGTAATAGTCAATAAAAATATGCTTTTAGATCAATGGATTGAAAGATTTGTAAATTATTTTGGATATTCAAAAAAAGATATTGGATATCTTGGGAAAGGAAAAAATAAACTAAATAATTCCATTGATGTGGCAACAATGCAGAGTTTAAAAAATAATTTAGAAATTATTAAAAAGTATTCTTTTGTAATTGTTGATGAGTGCCATCATATCCCAGCACTCACTTTTGAAAAAATCATAAAACAATTTTGTGGAAAATATATCTTAGGTTTAAGTGCAACTCCTAATAGAAAAGATGGAATGGAACCACTTATTTATCAACAATTAGGCTCAATTGCATATGAGATAAAAAGTAAAAAAGTATTTACAAATAAATTAAAAATAGTAGAAACAGATTTTATAAGTAACGTAGATAACTTTTCAGATTTAATTAATGAGATGGTAAATGATGATAATAGAAACAACATAATTATAAACCAAGTGTTAGAGTATAGAAATAGAAAAATATTAATATTAACAGATAGAATAGAACATATAGATAATTTGGAATTAATTTTGAAATCAAAAAAAATAGACTATGTTGCAATTCATGGAAGTTTAAATAAAAATGATCAAAAACTTAATATGGAGAAGGTTAGTGAAAGTTCTTTAGTTCTTGCAACTACCTCTTATTTTGGAGAGGGAATTGATTTTCCACATTTAGATACAATTATTTTTGCTACTCCAATATCATATTATGGAAGAGTCGTACAATATCTTGGAAGAATTGGTCGTGGTGGAGGAGACTGTTTAGCTATAGATATTTTAGATATTCAAAACCGATTTGCCTTAAGTAGCTATAAAAAAAGAAAAGATGGATATAAACAATTACACTATATAAAATCTAAATAATTATTATGGTAAAATGAATAAAATATTATAAAGTATGAAGGGAAAAATTTGCAATTTAAAGAGAAAAAAAGAGGCTCATTTGGAATTATATTTAGTTTGTTATTTGTATTATTAATTGTTGCAGGTGGATATATATATCTTTCACCAGCTTTTGAACAAAACAAGCCACAAATAATATCAGCTGATAATATATATTGGAATTTAAAATCACCTATAAAAATAGATTTAAAAGATGAGAGTGGAATTAAATATTATAAAGTAACATTTAGAGATGGTCAAAATAATATAATATTAAATCAAGAAGTTTTAACAGATGTGAAAAAAGATTTATCTATAGAGATTAAACCTCCAAAATTAGATATGTTTTACAAAGGTGTGAATACAAGTTTAGAGATTGAAGTTGTAGATAATAGTAAATGGAATTTGTTAGAAGGAAATAAAGCTCTTAAAATCATAGATGTTAAAATAGATACAGTAAAACCTGTGGCGAATGTGATTGAAAATTCACGATATATTCAACGAGGTGGAAGTGCAGTTGTTGTTGTAAAGGTAAAAGATGTAAACCTAAAAGAAGCATATATAGTATTTAATGATGAAAAAAAGTTTAAATTAATTCCATATTATAAAGAAAATTATTATGTTGCACTTATCGCTTGGCCTATAAATTTTGAAGAGTTTAATAGAGTGAATTTGGTTGCAACAGATAAAGCAGACAATAAAACAATAACAAAAGTACCACTTTACATACAGAAGAAAAAAATAAAAGTTGATAAGATAAATTTAAGTGAAAATTTTATTAAAAATATTAGTGCAAGTGTTTTAGAACAAAGCTTTGAACAAATACCAGAAGATACAAAAGATATTTTTCTGTATTCAAATAGAGACCTAAGAGCTAAAAATATTAAAACAATAGAAGATACAGTTGAAAAATATATGAATAATCAATTTATAGAAGATTTTAAGATAAATTCTTTTAGTAGATTACGAGGTTCTAAAACAGTTGCTGGATTTGGGGAAAGAAGATATTATTATTTAGATGGTGAAAAGATAAATGAAGCATGGCATTTAGGAATAGATTGGGCAAGTGTGAAAAAAGCACCAGTGAGAGTTTCAAATAGTGGTACAGTTATATTTAATGGCTACTTAGGGTTATATGGAAATACATTAATCGTAGATCATGGTATGGGATTGGCTACATTGTATGCACATACTAGTTCTCAAAGTGTAAAATTAGGTGATCAAGTATCAAAAAATCAAAAAATAGCAAATACAGGTGCAACTGGTGCTGTATTTGGAGACCACCTACATTTTGGAACTTTAGTACAAGGGGTAGAGGTAAATCCAATAGAGTGGATGGATAGACACTGGATAAAAGTAAGAATTACAGATGTATTATCAAGTGCGAAAAAATTAATAGATGGTAAATAATGAAACAAAGAACTATAAAAAAAGAGGTTGAGATAGTTGGTATTGGATTACACAAAGGTGTTCCTGTAACGATGCGACTTGAACCACTTGACGATGATATGGGAATAATCTTTTATAGATCAGATGAAGCAGTCACTATTGAATTAAAACCAGAAAATGTTATAGATACAAAAATGGCAACAGTTATTGGAAAAAATGATGTTGTTATCTCAACAATTGAACATCTTTTGTCTGCAATTTATGCTTATGGGATTGATAATTTACGAGTTGTATTAGACAATGATGAGATACCAATTTTAGATGGAAGTAGTAGTGGTTTTTGTATGCTTTTAGATGAAGTTGGTATTAAAGAGCAAGAGAAAAGTAAAAAAGCAATTATGATAAAAAAAGAAGTTGAAGTTAAAATTGACAATAAATTTGTAAAGTTAAAACCTTCAAACCATATTGTATATGATTTCTCTATTAATTTTGAACATCCCGCAATTGGAGAACAACAATTTAATTTTGATTATTCTGTAGAAGAATATAAAGAAAATATAAGTCGTGCGCGTACTTTTGGTTTTTTACATGAGGTACAATATTTAAGAAGTATAGGACTAGCACAAGGGGGAAGTTTAGATAATGCAATTGTTTTAGATGATCAAAAAATTGTAAACCCTGAAGGTTTACGGTATGACAATGAGTTTGTACGACATAAAATACTTGATGCAATTGGTGATATGTCACTATTAGGATATACAATGATTGGAGAATACAATGCTCATGCAGGAAGTCACCACCTTAATCATCTTTTAACTAAAAAACTTTTGGAATCAACTGAAAACTATGAAATAGTTGATTTAGAAGAAGCAAAAGACCATGTAAAAGCAATTCAAAAAGCTTATGCAACGGCTAAGTAGGGATATTTGAATAATACTATGACTGTATCAGTATTGGTTATATCTATCTCAAGTCCAATATTAATAGGGATATATAAAAATAATATACTAATAGATACTCTTTCTAGTGAAGGTAAAACAAGTGATATTCTACCTTCTATATTTAATATATTATTACAAAAATATAATATTTCAAAAATATTTTATGTAAATGGTCCAGGAAGTTATATGGCTATAAAAATAGCATATGTTTTTTTAAAAACAATATCTATAACAAAAAAAATCCCATTAAAAGCGGTAAGTGGATTTGAATTTAATGAAAATAGTCCAATTAAAGCATTAGGGGAAAAATATTTTTTTAATGGACAAAATGATAAAATTACTATAGATTTTATAGAAGATTTAGAAGAGTTGAAAGATTTTAAACTCCCTAGTGATATATCTAATATATCGTTTAGTGAAGATACTTTACCTAACTATCATCTACCAGCAGTTTAAAATAAGGAATAAAATGAAAATAAGTGTACCAGCAACGAGTGCTAATTTAGGACCGGGATTTGATACTTTGGGATTAGCGTTAGATATAAGAAATGAAGTGATGATTAAACCAGCCAAGTTTCACAGTGTATCATTAAAAGGGGAAGGCTCAAATAATCCTAAACTTAAAGATAACAATATGTTTATCTCTACATTTAATGATTTTCACCAAAATTTATCAAATAATAAACAACAATTTAGATTTGAATTTCACAATTCAGTGCCACTTTCAAGAGGGCTAGGAAGTAGTAGTGCTGTAATAATAAGTGCAATAGCTTCTGCTTATGCTATTGAGGGGATTGAATTACATGATAAAAAACTTTTAAATTTAGCATTAAGTTATGAATCACATCCTGATAATATTACACCTGCAGTTATGGGTGGATTTACAGTGTCAACAATTCACGAAAACGAAGTATATTTCATAAGAAAAGATATACCAAATACACTAAAAGCAGTTGTTGTAATACCAAATAGACCAATATCAACAAATTTATCTCGAAAAAGTTTACCTTATAAATATAGTAAAGAAGATGCAATTTTTAATATTTCGCACAGTTCACTTTTAACAGCAGCATTTATGAGTGAAGATTACAGAATGTTAAAAAAAGCTTCAAAAGATAGATTTCACCAATATTATAGAATGAAACAAATGCCAGAACTTTTTGCAGTACAAAAAGTAGCTTTACGTAATGGTGCACTTATGAGTACACTTTCAGGAAGTGGTTCGACATTTTTTAATATGGCATATAATAAAGATGCTCCAAGATTAGTGAAAAAATTAGAAGAGAATTTTCCACATTTTAAGATTTTGGTATGTGATTTTGATAATAATGGTATACTTGTAGAAGATTAAGGGCAATTTAGATAAAATGTTGAAAATAACGATAAGAACTTGTGTAGTTTGTAGAGAAAAATTTTCACAAAATTTATTAAATAGATTACAATGCAATGAAAAAAAGCTAACTTCTTTCACGGGAGTGGGGAGAAGCTTTTATATATGTAATGATTGTTTAAAAGATGAAAAAAAATTAGAAAAATCATTATATAGAATTTGTAAAAATAAAGATAATTATATCGTACAATTAAGGGAGATATTCGCGAATGGATGACAAAGTTAGGGTTTTTGAAATAGCAGAAGAAGCTGGTTCTACAAGTGCAGAAGTAATAAAAAAAGCAGCAGATTTAGCAATAGTTTTAAAATCACCACAAAGCTCGGTTTCTTTTGAAGAAGCAGAAGAGATAGCAGGGTATATAATGACTGGTAATAGTAA
>JGI24023J19991_10001220_pt1 | contig 19997 bp, 19 predicted proteins | sample Cruoilmetagenom1_FD_19991 | JGI IMG/M metagenome (IMG submission 19991) | reverse complement strand
ATTTCCCGTCCGTTGGAACCATAGCAACCATAGATTAATGGCAACTTAGAGGCCGCCAGAGGTGCCGCCGTTGTCAGTCCGGGCCTTTCTTTCCCGCATCCGGCTCAGGCGCTTCATAGGCGATGTAGCGAATAATCTTCCAGCTGCCGTCGGGCTGCCGGCGGAAGACGTCCATGCCGGGTTCCTCGGTCGTGATTTCCCGGCGGTCGGTAAGCCTGATGGTGAGCGTCCAGACCAGGCGAACAACTGCGATATCCCCAGTCACAAGGATTTCGCGTATGTCGAGGGCGTAGCGGTAGGTCCTGGATTTATCCTGCAGCGACGTCCGCAATTGCTTGCAGATATCGCCGTAATCGCGCTCGGGAAACCCCCGGAAGTCGTAACGCAAATTTGGCGCAAAAAGTTCGCAGACGCCCTGTTGGTTCCCCGAGTTGAAGTCTTGCGTCCAATTCACGAGAGCCGCTCTGACCGCCTCCTCCGGGTCGTCGGCTGCCTGCGCATGGCCCATAAGGAGCCCGGCTGCGACAAACGGCGCGGCAAGCAACGTCCATCGACCCAATTTGCGTCGAGCGCGCATCGAAACGTTCGCTTGGCACGTCACCGCGGCGCGAGGTTTGCGATCAGTTCGTTGGCTGCGTGGCCCATGGCCATGGCGGCCCCGAAATCAAACTTGTTGATGGCGATGAACACCGCGATGTTTTGGCGCGGCGCGAAGGCGATATAGGCGAAGGTGCCTTGCAGGCCGCCCGCTTTCTGCAAGATGAATGGACGATCGCCTTCGGGCATCATGGCGACCCAGGCGAGCCCCATGGCGTCCATTTGGCCCGACTCGTCCATGCCGTAGACCGGCTTGAGGCCATCGCGCACGAGATAGATCGCGTGGTCCAGCAGCCGCACCTCGGCGTCTTTTTCCGCGCTGAGGTCGAGATGCCACTGCATCCAGCGCAGCAAGTCGTTGGGCGTCGAATAGAGCCCGCCCGCGCCAACGATGATCGAGCCCGTCGGTACATCGGGCAGCGGCTTTCCATCGAAACCGTGGCCCTGCATGAACCGCTTTTTCTGAGCCTCCGACGGCTCAAAGGTCGTGTCCTTCATGCCGAGAGGGCCGGTCACATATTGCTGCAGGAGCTGGGGATAGGGAGTCTTGGCCGCACTCGACATCGCGATGGCGAGCAGATCGAACCCGACATTCGAATAGAGCACGCCGGTCCCCGGCGGATAGATCGGCTTGGCTTGCTTCAACCAGTCGGCCATCGCTGCAAGCGTAATCGTGGCGAACGGGTCGTTGTCAGGTCCTGGCTCGCGCGGCAACTCGCGGGGGAGTCCGCCGGACTGGGTGGCGAGATCAATCAGCCTGATCCGCTGGACGGCATCATTCGCACCTGAAGCCATGTCCGGCGCGAGTTTGCCGAGAGAGTCGGTGAAGCTGACCTTGTTCTCCGCCACCAAATTGGCCAGGACTTGTCCCGTAAACGCCTTGGTGATGGAGCCGATCCGCAGCAGCGTGTCTCCATCGGGCGCCTGGGCGCCCTTCGACCGCTCGCCGAACCCGTGAATCGACGTCTCGCCATTGCGCACGGCTCCGATCACCAGCGCGGGCACCTTGTGCTCAAGAAACAGAACCTGGCCTGTGAACTCGACGGCTTCGTCCAATAGCGCGTCCGCTTGAGCCGTTCGGGCCGAAGCCAAAACGAAGAGGCAGGCCATGAGGCATGCCGACCATAACAACCGGGCGATGCATGTGAGCGCCAAACCACCGCGAATGCCATCGATTCCAAGTTTCATTGTTGTCGCCTCCAAAGCCCGCGCTAGATCATTTCGCGCCGTTTAAGCTCATCCACTAGGCCACCGATTATCTCATCGAGACCGCGCAAGTCCACGCCCAACGAGTCTTGCCGGGAGAGGTCAAACTGTGTCGGGCGCACCGGCACCTCGTCGGGGTCCGGCTCGGGCATCTTGTATTCGGGATAGACCCGTTCGAGGGCGCCTAAGATTTCGTGCCAATGCCAGCTTTGCTTGACGCCGAAATACCGGCCACTGGCCTGGTCGTTTTGAAGTGCATTGACGTGCAGGGCGGCGAGATCGCGCACGTCGATATAGGAGAGCGAGCTGTTGGGAATCTTGTCGGCAAAGCGTTCGCCGCGAACGATCGCGGCAAACCGGACGAAGCTGCCTTCGGGCTCGGGCTTGTAGCTCGGCCCCACGATCATCGTCGGGTTGATCGTGCAAGCGCGAAATTTGCCGCCCGAGGCCGCCATCTTGTCCAACACCGTCCGGTCCAGACGGGTCTTGCCAACGGCGGCATATTTCTTCTGTTCGAGCTGCAGGTCCGGATCCGACCAATGCTCGACCTCATTCTTGAGCGCCGGCTCGCCTTCCGGAGGGTTCGTGGAGCCGGTGCTTGAGGTGAAAACCGCGCGTTTGATGCCGGCCTCAATGGCAGCCTCCGAGACGTTCTCGGCAATGGCTGCCATCAGATCCATGGTTTCCGGCTCGACCTTGGGCGAACCCGCGCACACGATTACGCCGGTGCAGCCTTCCATGGCCGGCCCGAACGAGGCCTTGTCGAAGGCGTCTGCAGAAAACAGCGTCAGCTTGTTGTCGCCGCTTGCCTCGGCTGCGACGTCCGACATCAGCCAGCCGGCCTTCTCGCCGTTGGCATCTCGAAGCGTGCCGTGGACGTTGTAACCCCGCTGCAGCAATTCTGCCGTGACATGGCTGCCGATAAAGCCGCTGCAGCCGACCACACAGATTGTCTCAACGCTCATGGAAAGCCCCCGTTTCGATAGCTCAGGCCAAGGCCCGCAATAGAATTACCCGATGAAATAGTTCATTCGAGTCCCGATCGGCAATGGGTGGCTCAAGGCCAGCGCAGGGCTCGGATGCCCGACCAACGGCTGCTGAATGGAATAAAGGTCTTGATGTAGGTGAGATAGATATTGTCCCCCGAGGCCGAGACGCCCCAGGTGCCACGCTTGTTTTTTGGCCTGCCGAAGGACTCTGTCAGTCTGGGCCTGGCGGGGTCTGAGACGTCGACCACGAGCACTTCGCTGTCGCCCGCCGAAAGCAGAACCGCGTGACGGGTGCGGTCATAAACCAACTGATTGGTATGGCCCGGACTATTGAACCAAAGATTGCTGTTGCGGTCGCAGCCCCAAGGGTTCCACCATCCCAACTGGCGGACATCCCTCGGATTTGAGATATCGAGGATTTCCAATCCGCAATAATCGAGCGCCACATAGGCGCGTGAGCCCTCCAACACCACATTGTTGTAGGCCTGCTGCTTCCTGGGCAAGGCCTGATTGATATACTTGCCGATCTCGCGCGGGCGGCGCTTGTTCGAAACGTCGATGACCCGCAGACCGCCCGCATCGTTTGCGACAAAAAGCGTGCTTCCCTTAATCGCCAAGCCCCGCGCGTTCGGGTGCTGGACGCGGCCCGGATTGGCCCTCGGAAAGTGAACGTCGGGTAGGATTCGGGCGAGTTCCCGGATTCGCTGCTTGTTGGAGACGTCGAATATGAAGACGCCCTTCGACATCGCCCCCAAATAGGCGGTTTCGCCGTCGGTCTCGACGATTGCGCTACCCCTGATTTTGCGAGCCGACGTCCAGAGCGATGTGACCTTGGGTTGGCGCGGGTTCTTCACGCTGACAATTGCAAGGCCAGCCTTCGATCCGCGTGCCGAAAAGAAGCTTCCCAACGCTAGATAAAGAAACTCGCCCCGCTGCACGAGATTCATAACATCGAGATTCGAAAAAGCTCGGGTATTCAGCCGTGCGACGGCCTGCGGGCCCGTCTTGGCTTGGCCAAGCCGGAGCACCAGCAGCCCGCCATTCTTTATCGCTGCATAGAGATAGGGGCGCCCTTCGACGTCCCGCACCACGGTCTGGGGCAGGTCGCCGGGGGTCGCGTAGTCCCATTTGTGCTTCAGGCCAGCGGCCTGAAGCGAAATCGTCATAGCACTGTAGCCTGCCAGCGCGATCACGATGGTAAGAGTCGCTGCCCGCAACTGTGCCATTGCCCGCCCAATTGGATGCATGGCGAGACCGTCGCCCGCAGCCTTGGCGAATTCATGGCAGGCGCCGGGGGCGAGATGGTGCAAGTTGGCCGCGTCCATTGCGTTGTGCGCAAGATTGCGATAGGCGCAATCGAGCGGTCCAGATTCGCAGGAATTCATGCCTATGCCGCTTTATGGAGGACCTCTGGATGGCCCGGTTCAGATCCCGGATCTGCTGCGCAAGGGCCTTGAAGCCAAGCCCGATGAGCCGGCGCTGGTCTCCATGGAGGCCAGCTGGACGTGGCGCGAGTTGGACGAGGCCGCCGAGCGCTTGGCAGGCAACCTTTTGGGCCTAGGTTTGAACGCCGGCGACCGGGTCGCTTCCCTAATGCCGAACCGGGTGCACCTTTTGGTCCATTACCTGGCTTGCCTGCGCGCTGGGCTGGTGGTGACGCCCCTGAACTACAGATATACCGCGCCGGAAATCGACCATGCGCTCAGCGTCAGCGAGGCCGCAATTCTGGTCGCGCATGGGGAGCGCGCGGAAGATCTGGCGGCGAGCAAGCTCGCAGGCCAACTGCCCCTCGGGCAGATCGTCTATGGCGGCGGTGGGAAATCGGGGCGTGATTTCGAACATCTGCTGGCGGAGGAAGGCCCGGCGGCAAGTTCGCCGGCAATCGATCCGAAAGCCCCGGCGGTCATCTTTTTTACCTCCGGCAGCACTGGAGCTCCAAAGGGCGTAACCCATAGCCTTGAAACCCTGGGATGGATGTTGGCCTGCTATCGCGAGGTCTTTGGATTCACGCCGAGCGATACCTTCCTGACCGGCTCATCGCTCTCCCATGGCGGCGGCTTCAAGATGTCCCTGGCGGCTCTGGCCGCAGGCGCACGGGTCGACGTCGCCGAAGGCCGGATCGGAGATCAAATCCTGCCGCTGCTGCGCGAGACGCGGCCGACTCTAATCGCAATGCTGCCATCAGCGCTTTTCGCGCTGGTGCGCGATCACGGTGCCAGTCGCGCCGATTTCAGCTCGGTCCGCGCCTGCGAAAGCGGCGGCGACAAGGTCTCCAGTGAGCTAGAGCGGGAGTTCACCAAACTGACCGGCCTTGAGATCCGGGAGGGCTATGGCATGACCGAAAACGGCTGCGCCACCTATAACCCGATATCGGGCCTCAACAAGCCTGGCTCGGTCGGCCAGGCCTCACCCAGTTTTACGCTCTCGATCCGCGACGAGAGCAACACCGAAGTGCCGACGGGCCGGGAAGGGCGCCTTTGGTTCAAGTCGCCATGCACGACGGTCGGATACTGGAACAATCCCGAAGCCACTAGGAGCGCCACCAAGGATGGCTGGTTCGACAGCGGCGACATCCTGCGTGCCGACGAAGACGGCTACCTTTGGTTCTTCGGCCGCAAGAAGCAGATCATCGTACATGACGCTTCAAACATTTCGCCCCAAGAGGTGGAGGACGCGCTCCTTGAACACGAAGCCGTCGAAAGCGCCGGCGTGATCGGCATTCATAATCTCCTGCACGGCGAAAACGTGCGCGCCTACATCACGCTCAAGCCGGACGCCAAACGGCCCACCGACCAGGAACTGATCGAGTTTGCCCGGGCCCGGATCGGCTACAAGGCGCCCGAAGAGATCGTAGTGCTCGACGAGATGCCTCTGAATCCCACTGGAAAGGTCGACCGGGCCGCTCTCAAGCGTATGGCAGCACGCTACGCGCAAGCCGAAATGGTCGAATGAGCGCGCCTTCAAGGGGGCTCATGCCGAGCAATTTCCGGCTTGAACCGTGTTATTGGGCCTTCTGCCCGGATCGCTCGCGTACGAATTGCGCCCGCAGCACCGTGGCGTGGTCCTGGGACTCAACATAGACCACGCGCATGGTGTCCGCGCCGGTGAGTTCGCCGAACCAAAATCCTTTGTCTCCAATATCCGCGATATTGATGGATTTGTTGTCCCAGCCGATTACGCCTAGGAACGGCTCTTTGCCCTTCTTGCCAACACCGCTGCTGTGGTCCCCGATAACCTCCGACTTGGAATCATATTCCCATTCGTAGGTGCCCCTAAATAGCGGGCCCTTCTGCTCGGTAATCGTGATCTTGGCCTCCGCCGCTGATTCCCCCTGGCGGCTTTGAACCGTGTACTCGGTAGTCCAGGTCCCCAGCAACGAAGACATTTCTTCGGCAACGGCGGACCGGACAATGGCCTGGCCGAGTGCCAGGACGATCACCAGTGAAATGAAAAACGGACGTCTGGTCATTGCTTTCTCCCCGATAATGGACGCCGGCCCTTGCAGCCGTCTTGTGGGCGGACTGGCTATGCAATGGTGCCACAACCCTAGCCGGAAGGCGCCAACCTGTCCCGCCCGGCGGACCGCCTACTCGGCGGGGCTGCTCTGGAACCGCACGATCTGTCGAATCCCGGGGAGCTGCCAAAGCACGCCCACCAGGACAATTGCCAAGGCTGCCGAGGCGATCGCGATGTAGAACGGATAATGGATATCCACGCCCATCAGCTCGCCGCCGACAAACGATGTGATACCGGCGCCCGAGGTGAAGAGCGCGACCGACACTCCCATCACCCAACCCTGCTCGGTGGCATCCACGCTCGCTGAAAAAATGCTGAGCAAAGTCGGGTAGCCGATCGCGAAGGCAATCGCCAGAGGTACGATGGCAAGATAGGTAACGATCAACGATCCGGTCGAAGCAAACAGCAAGGCGGACGCGCCGATCACTATGGCCGTGCCGATCACAATCGACTGTTTCGAAAAACGGGCACCGAATATGGGAACCAAAACGGCGCTGGAAATCGCCAATACGGCGCCCAGGATAAGCATGGCCAGGCTGGTACCCAGCGTCCCGATATCGAACCGGCTGGTCAGGTAATTGTCCATGAAGACGTAAAACGTGTTCAGGGCGAACATGTAGAAGAAGAACACGATGGAGATCCGCAGCACCTTGGGCTTCTCCACGACCCGCCAGAGCAGCCGAAAGATATCCAGAGGGCTGATTTGAAGTGGCGCGCGGCTCCGCAATTTGTCCTCGAAAAAGAATACGATCAGGGCCATGGCAACAAGAACCAGACCGATCGCGACATAAAACGGCAGGCTGAACGAAGCGATCCCGCCGATTATGGATTTGTCCGAGAAGACGCCGCCGATGATCGGCCCTGCGACCAGCCCGACACTCAGCGCGGACAGGATGAATCCCATATTTCGGGTCCTCTCCGCATCGTTGTGGCTGAGATCCACCATCGCCGCCTGCGCGATCGGCTGGTTTCCTGCGGTGAAACCGGTGACGGCGCGGCCCAGCGCCATCAGCCAGAGACTGCTGTATGCGAGCGACAGGATCGTCAGCACGTAGCCAACAAGCGTGCCGGTCAGGCAGATCAGGATGCCATTCTTGCGGCCGATGCTGTCGGAGAGCTTGGAGATGTAAACCGAACCAAGGAACCAGCTCAGAAAGAACACGCCGATCACCAGACCGTAATCGAAATGCCGTGTCGCTTCAGACGTTCCGGCCGGCAGGAACGTCTGGCTCGGGTCCATTGCTAGCGTGTTGAAGATCGGAAAAATGATGCCCTGCCCCATGACGTCGACAAAGACGACGAAGAGCAGTCCAATCTTCGAAAAGTTCATTCCCTCATCCCCCTTTTCGATTCTTGCGGAGGTCAGCCTGCGGCGGACAGGCAAGCGCACTACAGCACATTCGCGTCGGGCTCTAAAGAGACATGCATCGGCGAGACGTCTCCCGGCCTTGTCCTGGGCTTTTACAGGGTGGAGAGTAGGGTACATGGCTCATGCCATCATCGGAATCGCGTTGGGGCTGACGTGTCGGAGCCGCTGCTAACAATCCAAGACGTCCGTGCCCGCGCCGTGGTCGCGCCCATGAAGCGGCCGGTCCGCACCGCGGTGGGAGACGTGCCTGCGGCGCCCCTCGTGCTGATCGACGTCATGACGGCGGAGGGCGTGACCGGGCGCTCCTACATATTTGGCTATACGCCCCTGACCTTGAGACCGCTGGTGGAGATAATCGCCAAGCTGCGCGAATTGGTGAAGGGAAAGCCGGTGGTTCCCGTGGCCCGCCAGCGCGAATTCGAAAGCAGCTTTCGCCTGCTCGGACGGCAGGGCCTGCTCGGCATGGCGATTTCCGGGCTCGATATGGCGTTCTGGGACATTTTGGGCCGGGCCCAGGATCGGCCCGTGGTGCAATTGCTCGGGGGCGAAGCCGTACCGGTCCCCGCCTATGACAGCTACGGCATGGTCGATCTTGCAGAAGATGAGGATGCCATCGGGGAGTCGGTTGACCAGGGCTTCGAGGCGATAAAAATCAAGGTTGGCGGTGGTGATTTGCAACGGGATGTCGAGACCATTGCCGCGGTTCGAGATCTCATTGGTCCTGATGTGCGATTGATGGTCGACTATAATCAGTCACTCGACGTACCGGAGGCTAAGCGGCGGATCGCCGCGCTAGCCGAGTACGACCTGCAATGGGTCGAGGAACCTGTGCTGGCGGAAGATTTGAGCGGCCACGCCGAGATCCGCGCCCGCTCGCCGGTGCCGATCCAGACGGGCGAAAACTGGTGGTTTCCCGAGGATACAGCCCGGGCGATCGCCGCCAAGGCGAGCGATTTTGCCATGCTCGACATCATGAAAATCGGCGGTGTCACGGGCTGGCAGCGCGCCGCGGCCATGGCCGAGGGCGCGTCACTGCCGGTCTCGAGCCATCTCTTCGTCGAAGCCAGCGCCCATGTGCTCCCCGTCACGCCCACCGCCCATTGGCACGAATGGCTCGATATCGCCTCTGCCGTTCTGAGCGAGCCGCTTGCCGTTCAAGGGGGTAAGGTGATGGCGCACGGCCCCGGATTGGGGATGGACTGGGACGAAAAGGCGGTCGCGAAACACGCGAAATAGGTGGGTCGATGGCAAACTCGAAGCTGATACGGAAACTGGTCTGCGCGGCTGTCTGCTTGGCGCCGCTCAGTCTCGCGAGCTGGGCCCAGCAGAATTCTGTCATCAAAACGGCGTTTCGGTGCGACGACGGCACCGCGTTCGGCGCGACTTTCGACAACAACGCGGAAACGCTCACGCTCGACTTTCCCAATGCCGACCCGATAGTGCTGAACCAGGCAATCTCAGGCTCGGGAATTCGTTACGAAGGCAACGGCTACGAGTTCTACGGCAAGGGCAAGTGGGGAAATGTGGTGCGCCCCGGTAAGCCGGAGCTGCGCTGTGAGGAGGCGGAAGCTGGCGCCGAATTAACTACGCCGGCGCGTCCATGAAGCCCTTGAGCGATGTGAGGTCTTTGAACCATTTGATGCCAGCGCGTGTCTCGACTTGTATTGAGCCGTCTTCAAATATCGCAAATTTGCGTCCACCAATCGTGCCTCGTTTGATGATTTTTTCCGGCGTATGAACAGAGTTGAGCGCAACGCTAACTGCGTCATGTCCGTCGGTAGCAGGTCCGCGAGGTGGCGGTGGCCGCCATGCTTTGATGTGCTTCGCCACTGTGTCATAAAACTCGGGCACGGCTTTCTCTAGCGACTTAATGAACGTTTCAGGTCCTGAAAATCGTCCGGCCAAATCCGTGACGACCGATATCTCGAACGATGACGGAATGACATTGGGATTGTCGGGTTTTGCTATCGACAAATCCTCGCGAAGTTCCGAAACGAGCGCAATTCTGGGTGCGCTTCCCCGCACGATAGCCCTCACATATGTCTTCTTCGGCAACTCTTCGGGCAGCTGCCGAAGCAGCCAGTTTAAACGAGATTCATATGTTTTTCTGTCTTCGGGCGAGCGAACAGTCATTCCGCACCGGATTGTACGGGCGCTTGTGTCAGAGACAACATCCAGTTCCCCGGCCAAATTTGGAACCGCAAATGATGCCACCAGATTGCGCGAATCGGCGAACGCCCTGGCGTCATCCTCGATCCGGCGCAAATAGTCGTCGCGGTATTTCCGAGGCACCGCTAGATTGACTGGAACGCTGAGATTCCTGCTTAGAATCAAGCATATATCCTGCTGCTCTTGATGCCAGCTTTTGATCGTTTCGACGACTTCCAGATCGTTGCTTTTGAAGGTATGCCCAGCCTTGATCCCGTCGACCAATTTCGGCCAATGCTTTGTCATGCTGCTAAAGCCTTGGACTCCGATATTGTCATGTTCCAAAAAACGTATCATTTCTTGGATTATGAAAATCGTCGATTCGTCCAATTCATCTATGGAATAACTCAACATAAGCCTTGCAATAGTGATTATTCGAAGCCAGGAGATGTGGAGAATGTTGAAGTTATTTCTTATTTTATTGGCTTCCATTACCGGGTGATGTTCGGGAAACGCTGCAAACTGGTTTGAAATTGTTATTATCGAATCGATCCCATGCAGCTTAGCCAATTCGATATACTGCAACAGCTGATCAGCTCCAATTCTGGCGTTTCCGATCTTTGCCTCGATTAGAGCACTCCATCGGCTGCGGCCCGTATCCAAGATAAGCAAGCCGTCGGGACGGATGTTTCGGTCGTTGGGCGACGCTCTGAATACGACCTCGGTATAGGCGTCTACGTCGGTCCTCGGTCCCATCCTGCGTCCGAAATAGCCCAATATTTCTTCAGCGAATGGCCGAACAGACTTTAGGGTTGCGAGGAACACGGAGGCAGCTTGTCGCTCGCGATGTGTTGGCGCGGCGACCGGAATTAGGCGAGGCGGTTCTGGCGGCGATTTTAGAAGATCCTGGAAGTTCTCTCGCATGACCATGCCCCAGCCAGTCTTAGGACAGTGAGCCTATTAAGAAACGTCCATGCTGTGAAGTGATCAGTTCATATCGCCAGCAAAGCCGCTAGTATTCTGTGAGTTTTCTTGATTCTGCATGCGTGACGGCAGGTCTTGGCCGGCAAGTTCATTTCGTCAATTGCTGGTGCAGCCCGTGCCATCAATGCCGGCCCGCATTCGCTTTGGTGGCAGACGTTCACGTTCGACGTGGGCCGTGGTTTCTGGCCAAACTGTTCTGCACTGAAGGACAGCGGACTACCCCGCCGCAAGCGCCTCGTCGAAATCGTCGATTACGCGGTTCTCGCCCGAGACCACGATGAAGCGTTTACCGCTGACACGCCCGACCAGGGTGAGCCCGAACTGGCGGGCGATCTCGACGCCCCAGCCGGTGAAGCCCGAACGCGAGAGCATGATGGGGATACCCATCTTCACCGACTTGATCACCATGCCATGGGTGAGGCGCCCGGTGCTGTAGAGGATCTTATCCTGGGGCGGGGTCCCGTTCAGGAACATGCAGCCCGCGACCTTGTCGATGGCGTTGTGCCGCCCGAGTTCCTCCACATAGACCAGCGGGGTGTCCTGCCGGCAAAGCACGCAGCCATGGATCGCGCCCGCGGTCTCGTAAAGCGAGGGCGTTGCGTTGATGGTCTGCTGCAGCGTGTGCAGCCAGGAGGTGCGCAGGACGGCGTCCGCATCGAGCACCGTCTGTTCCAATTCCTCCAGCAAATCGTCATAGGCGGTCCCCGCCGCGCCGCCGAAGCTATCGGGCCCATTCTCGCGGGGCGCGTCGCGCGCGATGCGGATATCGATCTGGCGCACGCCGGAATCGAACGCAATGTCAGTGATGGTGTCGTCGGCCTTAAGGAGACCCTGGTTCAGCAGATGGCCGATGGCGAGCAAGTCCGGGTGGTCGCCGATGGTCATCAGGGTCACGATTTTCCGGCCGTTCAGGGATACGCGCAGCGGATGCTCGGCGATGATGCGGGAATCGATGATTTCGCCATTGCGGCCAACGGCCCGGAGTGGCGCCGTCAAGCTTTGGTCGTTCGCATCGGGGCGAAGCAAACAGCCCGTCGCGGGCACCTTGCGCCCCACTTTACCGGCCATCAGTGACCCTGAAAATGCAGCACGATATCCCGGGGCCGGCTCCGGTGGCGGTGCTCGAAGAGAAAGATTCCCTGGTATCGGCCAAGCAGCATTTTGCCCTCGGCGATGGGGATCGCCAAATGGGTCTGAGTGAGCGCGCCCTTGATATGGGCGGGCATGTCGTCGGCGCCCTCGGAGATGTGGCGGTAAAGCGAGGTATCCTCCGGCACTTGGGTCAGAAAGAAATCTTCGATATCGCGCAACACGTCCGGATCTTCGTTTTCCTGGATCACCAGCGAGGCCGAGGTGTGGCGCATGTAAAGGGTCAGCAAGCCGGTGGAGACCGCGCGCTCCCGCACCCAAGCCGTCACATCCTCGGTGATCTCGCAGAGGCCTTGGCATGGCGCGGTCACGGTGAGCTGATCGAGCGTTGGCACGCTGACGGGTATCGGTTTGTTCATAGTCCTAGATATCCCGCAGTCGATGGCGCGTGACAAGCCCGGCCGGGCCGTAACCAATCCTCACCTCGCCCGGGGGAGCGCGGAGCAAACGGAATTCTGCAGCCCTACAGGGCGGCTAGCGGAACAACGCTGCTAGGCGGCGGCTGCCGCTTTCGGCAATCCGAAACCCGCGGCCAGAATGACAACCCCAAACAGCAGATGAAGCACGTTGTCGGCCATGTTGATGCGCACCAGGCCAAGCAGCATGTCGCTCGGCCAGACAAAGCCGAGCAGGGCGACAATCACATAGACTACGCCCATCACCTGCAGGGTCATCTTTGGCGCGTTGAGCCACATCGCTCCGGCCAGGAAAATGAAGCCGGAGAGAATGTGCACCAGATTGTGCAAGCCATTAACGGCGAAGATGCCGTCGGGCGACACAATGGGGTTGGGGATGTAGCCGAGAATTCCAGCAGCAAAGAACGCGACTGCAAAAATATAACAAGCGGTTTTAGCGTCCATATCGATGTCCTCCACCCATTCGATTTGAGCGACGCACTGTCAAGGGGCGTCTTAGTGAAAGACAAAAGGCGACAATTCACTTCGACGCTCGCCGAATCGCGCCGTTCATGACTCTATTTGAGAGTTTCCGCGTGCGGCGTCAATATTATTGACATCGACCAGCGCTCTTCACTTGCAGCCCGCTTGTCAGGAAAGCCGCCCTTCCAGCTCGCTAAGCGCCGCTTCGATTTCGCCAATGGCCCAGTCGATTTCGCCGCGCTCGATGGTCAGCGGCGGGGCGAACCGCACGGTGTTGCGGTGGGTGTCCTTGGTCAGGATCCCGCGCCGGATCAGGCGATTCACCAGGGCTTCGCCCGAGACGCGTTGGGCGTCGAGCTCCAGGCCGATGAACAGGCCGCGACCGCGGATTTCTCGGATCAGTGGACTATTGATGCCACGCAGCGCTTCGAGGAAGTAGGCGCCAAGCTCGGCCGAGCGCGTGCAAAGCTCGTCTTCGACCAGTAGGGTCAGAGCTTCGATTCCCACCGCCGAGGCGATCGGGTTGCCGCCGAACGTGCTGCCGTGGTCGCCTGGGCGGAAGACGTCGATCAGCTCGCGGCGGGCGAGAAACAGCGAGACCGGGATCAGGCCGCCGCCGAGCGCCTTGCCCAGCGTAATGGCGTCGGGCTCGATGCCGTCATGCCAGCAGGCGAGCAGCTTACCCGTACGGCAGAGCCCGGTTTGAATCTCATCGGCGATAAGCAGCACATTGTTGGCCCGGCAGATTTCCGCCGCCCGCGCCAGATAGCCGTCCGGCGGCACCACGATGCCGCCCTCGCCTTGGATCGGCTCGACCAGGAATGCGGCGGTGTTGGGCGTGATGGCGCGGGCCAGCGCATCGGCGTCCCCGAAAGGCACGGCCACGAATCCGGGCGGATAGGGGCCGAATCCTTCGCGGTATTGGGGGATGCTGGACATTGCGGTCACCGCGATGGTGCGGCCGTGAAAATTGCCCTCGCAGCAAATGACCTCGGCCTGGTCGGTTGGCACCTTCTTGACCGTGTAGGCCCATTTCCGCGCAGCCTTGAGCGCGGTTTCGACGGCCTCCGCACCGGTGTTCATGGGCAGCGCCCGGTCGAAGCCGGTGAGCTCGCAGGCGCGTTTCAGGAAATCATCCAAAACCCGGGCGTGAAGCGCGCGGGAGACGGTGTCGAGCCGGGAGGCTTGCCGGGCGAGCGCCGCCACCAGGCGTGGGTGTGAGTGCCCGAAGCTTGCCGCCGAATAGGCGCCCAGCATGTCGAGATAGCGCTTGCCATCCTCGTCCCAGACCCAAACGCCTTCGGCGCGGTCCAGCACGATTGGGAGGGGAAGATAATTCCGCGCCGCGTAGGGGCTCAATATTGTTGTGGGTTTCATTGCGGGTCACCTCTGGTATCGAATACGGCCTTCACCAAGCCGGCGACGAGGTCTGCCGTCTTGCCGCCGATATCGCGCGCGGGATTGAACTCCGCGATTTCCAGTCCGAGAAATCCCGGCGCATGAGAGAGTCCGGCCATGCCCGCAATTGCCGGTTTCGTCGCTAGACCGCCGGCGACCGGTGAACCGACACCGGGGGCTTGGCTGGGATCGAATGCATCGAGATCTATCGAGACGCCGAAGCCATCCGTGCCGTCGCCAGCGATTGCGAGCGCTTCGGCGAAACAGGCCGCGAACCCACGTGCCGCGACCTCATCGGCCATTATCACCCGCACGCCGAGCTGCTCCAGCAGCCGCGCTTCGCCGGGCTCGTAGCTGCGCGCTCCGATCAGGCACAGGTTCTCAGGCCGCAAGGCCGGGCCAAACCGCGCGAGCCTAGTCAATTCGGGGACGCCTTGGCCCAGCAGATGGGCCACCGGCATGCCGTGCCAATTGCCGCTGGGCGTGGTCTCCGGTACGTGGCCGTCCATATGGGCGTCGAGCCAGATCAGGCCAAGACGCCCATTGGGTCCGAGTGCGTTAGCGGCACCACTCCAAGTTCCAGCCGCGATCGAATGGTCGCCCCCCAGGACGAGCGTATTTGCGCCCGACCGGAGGCTCCGCTCGACGGCCCAGGCCACGGCCGATGCAATGTCAGCAACGGCAGCGAGCCGCGCGGCGGGGTCTTTTCGAGGGTCTTGCGGCCCGCCAGAGACGTCGAGCCATCCGGTTGCGCGTCCGGATTGGGCCAGCAAATCCTTGATTCCCGCATGGTCAAGCACGCGCGGACCCGATCGCGTGCGCGGGTCCCCCGCGCCGAGTCCGGAATGGGCGGCAATCACCGTGACGGGCGCAGGCTCTACGTCCTGGAAAACAGCCCTTTTCCGCACGGCCGCCGCTTGGCGCCGAGGCCCGGCGCCATATGCACTCTCACGTGTCAGCATGTACTAGATATAGGTATTCGGAAGGCGGATTTCCCGCTGAACGCGCTGAATGTTCGCCAATCCGTCAGTTCCCCCTTTTTTGGAAGACATATCGGGGGTTTCGAAGCTTGATTCGGGTACGAAGCGATGGTGAAATTGGATTGGGCTGGGAATTCTTTCCATTCCTCACGGGGCTTCCCCGGGACAAATCGATTCGGTTGTGCATGCCTCGCTTCGTCTTGGCAAAACGTGGTGGCGAATAGGCATCTGGCAGTGACTGAAGAATCTGACATCGCGCGCGGTAATACGCCTGCTGCAATGGAACGGCCAAATGGAGATGGATAGGGTTCCAATGCCGCAAGCGGCGCCGACATATGAAATGCCATTTCGCCCGGCGTTTAACACCGGCGACGACCATGCGCACTCGCTGCTCGAGGTGGCTGACGCCCGTAATGTGCGGCACATCGGCCATTTACTGGTGGTCGCAGGACCATCCGGTGCAGGCAAGACAACCTTCATTCGACTGCTTGCCAACGGAGAATTGCCCAAGGAGCTGGAAGCACTGTTTCCCGACTATCGGCGAGACTGGCCTCTGTCGGGTGTCGGCGCCGGGCAGGGCGTGAGAATTGACAAATGTGCTCAGGGGACCAGCTTTGACGGATTGGTCATGCACTACGACCTTTTTCGGGTGGAAAAGGATAATCTTGCCGGGTTCGATCACGACAATTTGCTGCGAAAGCTGATTTCCTGCGCCACGGAGATAACGGTCGTCACCATCAAATTAGCTCCCGATGCATTGGCGAGTCACTTACTTCTTAGGCAGGCCACCAGCCAAGTCGGCCAAGCTTCATGGATAACCCGAATTTGGCAGTTTTCCAGGCTGCGGATACGCCTATGGACTGCCGACGCCTCGCGCGGATTGCGGCATCGATTGGCCCCGATGCTTTCCAGCAAACTCAAGACACTCAAGCCCATGGTCCGGCTCAGCAGCAAGGTGGATGAGTTGGAGCAATCGAAGTTCGTCAGAAAGATGAGAAAGACACGCAAGCCAGGCCGGCTGGAGCCGTTATATGAAGATTGGAATGAGTACCTGAACGAGGTCAGCCGGACCCGGAACATTCGCACTTTCAAAATCACCCAACCGGCGGTCCGTGCGCGTTCCCTCTTGTCGCCGTTGACAGCCCGGGGGAGGCGCTCGGTTGTTTCGCACGCGAGCCAGCCACAATAAGTCAGTTAGACCGGGTACCCCGGTGCTTGTGCCAAGTTTCAACGGGGAAGGCCCAAATCGCTAAGGGCATAATTATCCATCGGCCAATGGCGTGATCGGGGCATCTTGAGCTGCCCTATTCGGATACCGCGGCTACTGCCGCGGCGCCGTTAACCGTTCATTTGCCGTTCAGGCGGTTTCGGGCAGGCTCCCAGTTTCGTGTGGTCGGGTAACAGGGAGAGAGGCACATGAAACGCGCAATGATCGCCGCAGGTTTGGGTGTTGCCTTGATGGCCGGGGGCGCGTCGTCCGCGCTTGCCGGCGGCAAATATTACAACAAGGGCTATGGCTATGGCGGCGGCTATGGCGACCTTTATGCGGCCCGTGCCGCGGGCTACTGCCTTTATCCGCAGCAAATCAGGAGCAAGCTCGTCCATTACGGCTGGCGTGGCTTCGATGTGGTGAGGCTGGGGTCCCAATACGCCTATGTGTGCTCATATCGCCACGGTAAGCCTTACGAACTCAAGGTCGACCGCTGCTCGGGCGAGGTCTACAAGACCAAGCCGCTCTATGGTTACGGGTACTAGCTGGCCCGGCGGGGTGCCGATTTTGGGGCGCTCTGCAGCTTTCTCGAATTGATTCAATAACTTCGGCCGGCGCGGCATTTTTTATGGTGGCAAAAATGCCACGCCGCGCAAGAATCTGGGTCGCCTTTGGTGGTTTTTGCGGGATTATCGCGCCGCGCTCTGATATTTGGATCATCAGGACTACAGCGAGCGCTGAACCGAATGAGGGAATTTCGGGGCGTTCGAAACCTGAAACCAAGAGCAATTGAGGGACTAAGATGCAGGGATATCAGAATTCAAAAACCATTTCGAACCGGCTCCGTTCAAGCGTGGCCGCACTGTTGCTGGGTGGCGCGGCGATCGCGATGGCGGGGCCCGCAGGCGCGACCGGCTTTAGCTCTGGCGTCAGCTGGACCGGCCCCTATGTGGGTATCGGCGTCGGCGCAGTGATCATGGACGCCGACACCAAGGTGAACGCCTCGCGCAACGGGCAGATCGACGTGGACGTCGACGCATTGGACGGCCAAATCGATCTATTGGATGCGACGCTGTTCCCGCTGGCGCAGTCGCAGTCGCTGAACTTGGACGGGCTGAGCGATGCGGGCGTGATGGGCACGGTCTCGCTTGGTTACGACTACCGTTTGCCGAACTCCAATTTCCTGATTGGCGCCTTCGGCGCTTTCGACTTCTATAACGTCTCGGCCGACTTCTCGTCGAAGGTCTGGGCCGAGGGTGGGTCGCCTAGCTTTAGCTGCGGCGAACAGGATTGCGAAGAACTTTTAGACGGTATTGAAATTGAAGAAGATGATGAACAATTGGCCGCCTTCCTCGCCGGCGGAATCATCGGCGCGGTGATCGCCCACGACATCCGCGATGAGCACATCGAGATCGACGGCAAGATCGAGCAGGACTACTCCTATCAGCTCGGCGGCCGGATGGGCTATATCTGGAATGAGTCCTTCATGACCTATTTCGGCGCGGCCTGGACCCGGACCTCGATTGACGGCCATGTCAACGTCAATATCGCCGATCCGCTGTGTGGCGGAACGGGCGCCGACTTGTGCAGCTTTGCGAGCGAGTTCGACGGCGTCAGCCTGGTTAACACGCCGACCTCGATCCGGCTCGATCTGGACGAGGACGTCGACGGCTACAAACTGCTGATCGGCGGCGAGTATGCGCTGGGCAACGCCATGGGCGGCAGCTGGTTCCTGCGGGGCCAAGCCGAATATCAGGACTTCGATGGCATCACGGAAGTCTTCTCAGGCCAGAAGAACCAGCAGATCTTCAGCGAGTCGTTTGAAATTGGGGACGACAACCTCGATTTGCTGTCGGTCGACGTTGTCCGGCAGATCAACGAAGCCGCAACGGCCTCGATCGACAAGGAGGACTACTCGGTCCACGCCGCGCTGGTCTATAAGCTCGGCGCGCCGGCTCCGGTCTATCACAAGCCGATGAAGTAACGGCTCTTTCAACTCCAGGACCTCAGGGAAGGCCACGCGGTTCGCGTGGCCTTCTTTTCTTATGCGGCCTTTTCTGGTCTTCGGCTCGGTCGCTTGCCGATTGGCCGGGGCCAACCAAAAAGAGCTGGTCGCATAGCGACGGGGTGATTTGCCAGCGGCGGAGACCACCGTTGCGCTGCGCCAGAGACCGCCGGCGCCCTAACCATGGAACCGGAGCGGTCCGCCAAGGGCTGGTCGCGGTCTTGCCATCGCTTCCAAACCATCAGACTAGATCAATCCGATAAGTGGTTCCGTTTCACCGCTAGTTCCTGCGCGGAGACTATTGACCAGCTCGTCACTCTTTGCGCTCAATGCCGACCAGCGGGCGCCGATGAAGTCAAGGTTGGGGGTGTGGGTGAAACAGGCCGTTAAGTCAAAGGAAGGGACTAGGCTCTGGCCCGAGGTCGTAGACGTGAACGACCTTCCAATGGACGCCAGGAAAGCCATGTTTGCGCTTTTCGAGCGTTACTACGAAAACGTTTCATATTCCCGCTTTCTCACGGATCTCGACGCGAAGGACATCGTCGTGCTCGCCCGCCGGACGGACGTGGAAATCGTGGGCTTTTCCACGGCCTCGTTTCATCTGCTTGATACCGACGGGAAACGAATTCGATACGTGTTTTCGGGCGATACGGTGGCCGATTCGGCCTATTGGGGCGATCCGGTGTTGCTCAAAGCCATATTTCGGGAGGCCGGCCGCAGAAAGGGCCGCCATCCGCAGCAGCGGCTGTTCTGGTTTTCCATCTTCAAGGGGCACCGCACATTTCGGGTGCTGCCGAACTTCTTCAAAGAATTCGTGCCGGGTATTGGCGATGGGCCCAGCCAGGCGCTGGTGAGAATCCGCAACGCGATCGCGCGGGAGCGATATGGCGCGCATTTTGATGAAGCCACGGGCCTGGTGGATTTTGGCCGCTCGCTTGGCAATCTGCGCAGCGAATGGGCGACGGTCGACGAAGCGGCGCAGCGCAGCCGGTTTGCCGCCCTGTTCCGCTCCTTGAACCCGCAAGCCGACCGGGGCGTGGAACTGGCCTGCCTTGCCGAGTACGATTTGCCGAATCTGAAGCGCTACGCGGCGCCGATGTTCGCGGAGGGTCTGCGAGACATGGCCTGAAGCCGGGGGCTGGAATCGCGGATCGCGCCCAGGCAATCGATTGCCGGCCGCTTTGGCACGGGCGAAGGCTGGGCCGGGAGTCTTCAGGCGTGAAACCGTAGGCGAAGCTCTTCGAGCCCGCGGAACGACGAGTTGGCGATCCAGCGCGCTCCGCCCTCGACGGCCTCAACCGACGACCAGCGCGGGAGCAGGAAGCGAAGCACGGCCGCCGCCTCCATCTCGGCGAGCGCCCGGCCGATGCAGGCATGCAGGCCCCGGCCGAAGGCGAGATGGGGCGGGCCGCGCCGCGCGAGGTCGAAACGATGGGGCGCCGCGAATCGGTCGGGGTCGCGGTTCGCGGCCCCGATCAGCAGGACAAAGTTGCTTCCGGCCTCGATCCTTTCCCCGCCGATCACAACTGGCTCGGTGGCAAAGCGGCTTAATTTTTGCACTGGGCTTT
>JGI24023J19991_10001218_pt1 | contig 20005 bp, 21 predicted proteins | sample Cruoilmetagenom1_FD_19991 | JGI IMG/M metagenome (IMG submission 19991) | reverse complement strand
GTTCCTGTATGAGGCTCTTATAATAGGGGTTTTCTCCGTGGCTGTTGCGGTCGTCATCTCCATTTTAGGGGGGTATGCTATGAGTACGATGATGTCCTCGACGGGCGCCGGTCTTTCCCCGATTGATATGGTTTTCAGCCCCAGAAGCATCAGCTATATCCTGATAGGCGTCTTTTTCGGCATCTTTACTACCCTGATAAGTGGGCTGGTGCCAGCTTTTAGGGCTTCCAATATGGACCCGATCAAAGCCCTACGATATGAATAGGCCTATGGTTTCATGGATTCGATAATATCCATGATGATCTCCCTTGTGTCTATCTGGGTATATACTATCGAGGCCACCAGCCCCCAGGCGCTCCCGTAAACCAGGCCCGGCAAAAATTCCAGCCCCATTGTTCCGAAAATACTCTCGATAATACTCCCAAGAGTATCACTCATCCATATGAAATACGCGAGGTCAGGAAAAAGATCCAATTTAACCAGGGTCGAGTTCTCATATCCCAACTGAAGGTTCTCCGTGGACCGGGTAATGACCGACAAGATCTTATCAGGTATAAGGATGAATNAGAGTGATGCCATATCACTTATCGATATTATCAGGCGTTGAGATATTTTTAAANAGATAAGAANCGGCAGGGCCAGTACGCCTATAAGTCCGGCTGAACCGGCGTTTAGCAGATACCAGAGGCCTTCTCGTATTATCTCTATTAGATCATCAGATGAATTGCCCAGGACGCGGGTCTCTTCTGGGAATTCCTCTGGAGCGTTCGTTATTGGCGCCATTGCCAGGGCACCCAGAATCACGATCAGGGATATGGGGATATGCATATATGATTTAATCATGTAGGAGCTATAATCTTTTAGCGATTTAAAGTTATACTGTCTGTTCTGTGTAAAATTCGTTCATTTAACCTCGGCTAAGTATCGTAGATCTCCCTCTTTCTTTTTTGTATCTATAGTCAATGACATAAATAATTGATTATACTTAAGTGAAATCTTTTGGTGCAATAGTAGCATGATACAATAGTAGCATGATACGCTTTTCTCCAGATCCCCAAAAGAGGGAGGATGGGTGGAGCCGAGGATACTGCCCTGCCTCCAGCACTCCTCAACCGCATTGAGTTCTGGTGAGCCTCGGGGAAAGAAAACTGGAATGATGCAGCCCCTGTTCTTTTCGAAGAACTCTTCTATCTTCTCTTCCTTATGCCATGGAGCACCATCATAAAAGAGGACGAACTTCCATATCTCCTCCTCAGGCACTTCAGATATTGGAGGAATATTTTGGAGTTCATCTCATCATACTGGCGAAACAGCTGTCTCTCATCCAGAGATAGAGAACTAAAGAGGAAGGTCTTCTTGTGAGAGCCGGTTATCTTCACCCTCGGTTTGCTTCCTTTTAGCGCCCAAACCTTTTTGATTATGGCATCATAGATGAAGATGGATTCATCTTCACAAACTACATTCCACCCTTATTGGAGCTTGTCCAGTATCTCTTTGGCCTTTTTTTAAACTCTTTCTTTTCTTCCTCACTTGCCTTTTCATGTTCCCTTCTTGGGGTTATCCTCTCAAATCCCCATTTATGGAGTAAACGGACAACATGCCTCTCGCTACAGGCCACACCGGTTTCCTGATAGATAAGATCGCGGACCCATCTGGTCTGCCAGGAAACCCTCTTTTTCAAATCTAGCCTTCCAGTACATCACCTTTGATTGAGGGCAGTCCAAAAGATCTGCGATTTCATATGTCGTCTTATCTTTTTTCAACCAGATGATCATCAAAATTCTTTCACGGATATCTAGATCTCTTTCGCTCCGATATCGACTTTGTAACTCATCCACATCCATGACATCTAATAGATGTAGGGGTATTAACTTTAATCAAAAACCAAGTCTTTAGCTTTCAGAGTTTGTCTTTTTCCAAAACCATCTGGTTTGGGAACGGTTGACAATCGACTCTGAGAGAGACTCGCTGGTGCACCAGTAGATAGTGCGGGCGCCGGGATTTGAACCCGGGTCGGAGCCGTGGCAGGGCTCAGTGATGCCACTACACTACGCCCGCCCCTTGGAGGATAGTAGAGCAAGAAATAAATCTTTTTCTTTCCCTATTCAGGTAATCGCCTCCACTTCATGCCTTTAAGGATTTCATGAGCCGTTTAACCGCCCAATTACGCGAAAACGGTAGCGAAGATTTAAATATATCGGATGATTGACTTCATAGTAAACTAGCAGCTGTAATGATTGGGGTGATAAAAATGGAACGCAAAGCGAAAGTTTTGGCAGCTCTTATGAGCTCCGTATTGCTTGTATTGGCTTTTTTGCCAGCCATGCAGATTCATGGGCTGGATGAGGAAATCGAGACGGGGATAGTGAGGGATAGCAGCGTAATAGAATTGGATCCTGAGATAGTCTACCCTTACGAATGGACCTACCACGACTACCTCGAGGTGACCCACTACCTGTATGATCTAGAGGGGGCGTACCCGGAAATAGTAGACGTATACTCGATAGGTCAAAGCGTTCAAGGCAGAGAACTCTGGTGCATCGAGTTTGGAGAAGGCCCAACGGGGGTTTTGATCGACGGCGGCATCCATGGCGATGAAGCTATAGCTACTGAGGCGGTGCTATACTTCGCCACTCTGCTGCTCGATAACCAGGAGAACAAAACCGTATCTGGTCTATTGGATAGCCGTACTTTCTATATGATCCCATTGGTAAATCCCGATGGGCTGGAGAGGTCCGAGTACCTGGGGTATCTGGGAAGGTACAACGCCAGATTCGTGGATCTCAACAGAGATTACATAGATCCGATATCTCAACCAGAAACCAGAGCTGTAGCAGCTTTCATGGACGAACATAACTTCTCGGTTTATCTCAATGTACACTCCGGAGGATATAACCTTCTTTATCCATGGGGGTACGCTTCCGGGAATGAGCCCTTTGAAATGCCCGAAGAGCACGAGGCGGTTTACGAATTCGTAGGGCAGTGGATGACGCAGAACACTGATATGCCAGAGTACTACATAGGGCCGTCTGTCGATGTTATGTACGAGGCGGTTGGGTGCGCAGACGATTATAGCTACCAAAAACATCTCGTCCCCTCATTCACATACGAGGTTTATTCTCTCACGCATTGGTTGGCAAAAAAGGTTCCTGGAACCACCGAAGACGCTGAGAAGTTGCTTTCAAAGATGCCCTTTTTAAAATCTTCATCACTCCCTACAATGGACGTTTACGATTTATGCTTGATACTTTCCCTGATACCNAAGCTGCCTTTCTGGATTCTCTCCATGATGGCTAGAGGTAACCTGATGCTAATTTCATTGCTTTTCCGTCTGATACTCCCTCCAATGTGGAGCCTATATAACCCGCCGGAATCTGATCTTCCAANTTATATGCCAGGATTAATGCCCATCATGCTTTACTGCTCGGAAAACGCGGAAGCTCTTGGGAACTGGGACTTAGAGGAGTTGACTCAGTAAGATCCCGGCCCCAGATCCCTTTATGTCAAAGTGCGATTGTGAGGGTTGAGCTGAACTGCAGTTCAACGATGACTGGCTTTTTGGTAAAAATTGGGTGGGGGATCACCCTTTCGAGATCATCACTTCAGTTGCCTTTATGACTACCTGAACCTCATCTCCCTCTTTCAAACCCAGTTCCTCAACTGCCTCCTTCGTTATCATCGCAGTTACGACCGCTGGTTCCACTTCCACCTTAACGTTAGCCGCCACGGTCCCTTTTTCCACCTTTTTAACTATCCCTTTCATTTTATTCCTCGCGCTTATGCTCATCAATACCACCTTCATCTTTATCATCTCAATATTCCTTAAAAACTTGTCCCTTTCCGTCAGTAAGATCCATATCTATGAGATAACTATCCTATCCGCTCATCACCCGAGCCCCATGGTTCGATACGGAGGTGTGAAATACTCTAGCCTGGTCAGTGAGTTTTCTCACCTTTTTTTCCAGCTCCAGAGCCTTATCCTCGCCTTTAATCAGGGCATAAATGGTCGGCCCCCAAGAGCTCTGACCCGCCCCAGCAGCTCCATGTGCGAGCATATATGCCACAAGCTCTTCGGACAGAGCGCTGGCGTACCGGCCGGCTTGTGCTGTGGCGAAGCTTTCTCCCACCAGATGCTGAACTCTTGTCATGGCCTCTCCAAATCCTCTGACATCTCCCTCGATCAGAGATGGCAACATCTTCATGACGAGCAGACGGCAAATACGACCCACCATCTCTTCGGGTGGAGAGGGCAGATTATCGAAGGCACTATCCTCCACCCCCCCGCTCGGGACCTTTGGGCTTTCGGGGGTCACGATCACAAAGATCCAATCGGATGGAAATGGATATCGAAAGAGGATAGGGGGCGTTCCAGTACCATCCCTACAGCCACCATCTACCAGAAATCCTCCCGATTCAAAAGCGCCCGCGCCTATGCTCGATCTTCTTCCACGCCCCAATGCCTTAGAAAGCTCGATGGCTCCCAAATCGAGACAATGCACTTTGGCTAAAGCCGTGCCCACGGAAAGAGCTAGTTGAGTACCCGATCCGAGGCCAACGTGAGGTGGAATCACCTCTCTCACCCGCAGATGTGCTTTTGAATCTACCCGATTTGAAAAGTTAGCGTAGAACCGCTCCGCAAATTCCCATGTCCTCTCCTCATCTGCGCCTTCTACAACCAACTCATCAGCTTGTCCAGCCTCTACCACCACTCGCGGTCTTTCCAGAGCTACCCCAATGCCACCGAACTTGCGCTCCAGACCGCCGTGCAGATCCATAAGGCCTAGATGTAGCCTCCCGACCGATTCTACCCTAATCCCCCCCATAGTATCTCTCCACGTATTTGCGAAGGAGCTGCATGGCTTCTTCCTCTTCTTTTTCACCAGTTCTAGCCACTATTTCATCCCATCGCCTGAAGGCGGACCGAACTTCATCCCAATCGTGGAGTTTGAGCCTCGTAGCCAGAATCGCAGCCTCGATCACCGCGTTCTTTCCCCTATTAAACCCCAGGAAGTCTCGCTTCCTGCCCTCTGCTACTACCCTGCAACTCATCTCGGCCCTTTCCTCGTCCTCCTCCACTGTCGAGACCTCCAGCTCTCGCCAGTAGCACACATCCTCCAGCACCACTCCGCGCACTTTACGGGCTGGGAAGTGGGGAAAATCACAATGGGATATAGCACTACGGGCGAAGAGTAAGACGTTGTCAGTGACATTTGCTACTCCCTGGCCCAGACTTATGAGATTTTTGTACGTAGAAGTGTTTCGGAATGGGTGCACCTTCATCTCCTCCCAGGTTAAGCCCATCGGTGCGAAGTTCGGCCTGCCATCCTCATCCAATGTGGAGAAAATCGTCTCAACGATCATACTCGCTTAGATACCCCCAATTTAACTTGCCCTCCTGGATGTACTTCTTTCCCAGCTCCACAGCAAGAGCGGCTTTTTGCAGTTCCCTACCCAGATAGAACGCATGTGCGCTATCTTTAACTCTAAGATCTGAGAAGATCTCTTCGGGGTCATCGCCCCTCACGAACTGCTCATGGTTGAAGACATAAATAAACTCGTCATCGGTGAATATGCGGAAGTTCCGATCCTTTACGCGTTTTTGCATAAGGTGCAGTTCCTCCTCTTCATAATTTTCATGGGGAGGGTCCTTTATCGTTATAAGTCCGCAGTCTATGTGTTTAGGTAAAACAGATCTCTCGTTTGAATAGTGCATAAGTTTACGTGCCAGATCCAACTCGCGCACCGCCCCCCTTGCCCAACTAATAACCTCTGTGGTGAGTAAATAGTCAATCCCGAGCTCTGTGGCCACCCCAGCTATCAATGCATTTATCCCCGTAGAATCCGCATCTATTAGCTCGGTTAGGTTTCCTGAGCCCATAAGCATCTCCTCTTCTGGGTGGTTAAGACGGACCTCGCGAAAACGGCTGATGGACTCGGTAAAGCCAAAGTTGATCGGTTTCAAGACCGGATCTATCACATACGGCAACCCGATCTCTTTCACCCTGGAGATGTTGTTCTCTAGAGAGTTTAAATCCCGATCAAAATCAGGTATCACGGCGACCTTGCAGTGAAGTTTCGCCGCTAGCTCCATGTTCTGCGAGTTCACGCTCAGCAGCATATCCACGCCCGCATCGTCCGCACTGAGGATAGTTTCCGGGTTGAAGGTATCGAGGCTAACGGTGAACCCTCTCTCCTTCAGTTCCGCCACCACTCCTGCAACGCTGGGGAAATCGCCCTCCACCGGGCATCCAAGATCTACAACATCTGCCCCACTGTTTCGGAAATATTCTGCCCTGGCCAAAATCTCGGAAGAGGACATGCGGTAGGCATCAGGTATTTCCGCTATGATCTTCATCCGGTAATCTCCGTATCCCTCGAGATCCCTCTCCCTCCCGAAAAATAGGGGAAGATCTTTGAGATCTTTGGGGCCTCTGTCGACGGGAACGCCTACTCGCTCCTGGATAACTTCAGTATCGCCCTGGCAAAGTCCTGGTATCATGACCCTGTCACAACCTCTAGCATCGGTCAGGTGATGGGCGATCCAGCGGGTGCTCATAAGCGCCGCCACCGATATACTCATAACTTCTACCTCGTGTTCGAAGTCGGGGTTCATCTTCTCCAGTGTAGCCCTTAAAGCTTCTGAAGCCAATCTGCCCGTTACAAAAAGGTAGCCAGCCATTCTCGAAGCTCCTCCACATCCTTCATCACCCTGACACCGGGAAACTCTTCCAGTTTCGCTATGCTCTCAAGGTCGACAGGGCGAGGATACACCTTTATAGCTCTTCCCCTGGGCGATAGGGAATCCATCTCCGGGGCGATGTCAGTTGGGAGAACCGCTATGGGGACCCGATGCTTGCCGCCCTGCGCGAAGAGGTTAGTTATGAGAGAATCGGAAATGCCGCAAACGAATTTTGCCACTGAGTTTGAGGTCGCCGGCGCTATTACGAGCGCACTATATCGCGATTTTGCGAATCTTCCCACCACAGGAGCGCTCGCTCTGGTATCTCCTACTACCGCTCCCTTCACTTTTGGCAGCGCATCGTCTAAGCGGTACATGCGCAGCACCTCCTCTCCCGCTTTTGAGATAAAAACGTCCACCTCCTCAAGTTCAAGTATAAGGTCAACGCATTCGGCGAGGAAGTGGCCTGCTCCAGTTATGCCCCAGGCTATGCTCATCGTGCGACCCCCCGGGTAGCTGATGTATCACGATATTTCACGGCCCACCCCCGATAGACGATTTGTCTTCTTCTCTGTCCCGTATCTTCCCCATGGCATCCTATCCTTCGGCAAATGGGGTCGAGCTCTATAAAGCTTCTCTTCTCGTCGGATTGCTTTCTCCATTATTTTCGCGAAGAGATCGGCCGACCGATGTATCGAGATATCGTTGAAAAGATAGTAGCAATCCATTCCAAAACTTTCTACGCTNCCTCTAAGCCATTCGAGATTTAGGCATTTTTGCCCAAAACCGCTGGGGCTTTACCAAGGGGAAACTGGGATGCATTATTGCGGCACCAGGGTCTATTAAGACGGAGACATCAGGGGTTTCCACTAGAGTGCACATCGACTTCGCGCCCAGGGAGTCAAACCATATCGGATCTAATCGTATGTGCGAGAGATTCATGATGTGGTTCGATCCGTTTTTTCGTTAATAGATCATAGGGTAGATCTACAATCCATTCGGAAGAGGAGGAAGCAGCTCTAGGAACAAGAGCAATGTAATAATAAGGGAAATATTAAATATCGATAAACGTTGAAAGAACCATATGTTCAGGTCCGAAGTTAAACCGGCGGTTCTCAGGCAGGTCGTGGATACTGTTTCCATAATAGTGGGCGAGGGAAAGTTTAGAGTAAACCAAGATGGCATGTCCCTGAAGAGCGTGGATCCCACCCATGTGGCGATGGTCGATCTAGAGCTTAACCGCTCGGCATTTGAATCTTTTGAAGCGGATGACCAGGAGCTTGGTATAGATATCGAGAAGCTTAAAAACGTCTTGAGGTCGGCGACTCCTTCCGACGTGATTACCCTCCACCTGGATGAGGAATCCAACAGACTAATTTTGAACATGGGCAACCTGATGAGATCGATGTCACTGCTGGACACGAGGCACATGACAGATCCAAAGATACCGGATATAGAGCTACCAGCTATCGTTGTCATGGATGGGGAGGAGCTGGAGAGAGGCATAAAGGCCGCCGAAAACGTCTCTGACCATGTGATTATATCCATGGATAACGAATCTTTCGAATTGCGCGCTGAAGGCGATACAGATAGCGTTGACCTTAAAATCCCCAATGATCTGCTGCTGGACCTCAAGTGCGATAAGAGAGTAAAGAGCATATTCGCCCTCAGCTACTTCTCAAACATGATAAGGGCCGCTAGGGCTTCAAAGGTGGTGAAGATAGGACTCGGTGTAGATTATCCGGTTAAGATAGAGTTCGACATCGCCGGTGGGAAGGGCCATGTCCTCTATCTACTAGCTCCAAGAATACCAGGATGATTCTGGCCAAGTATCCATTTCTCTCATCGGCCTCCAGCTATATCAGGGAGCTGGGGGTGGGATTGGATGAGGCCATCTCAAGCCTGGTCTATGATGAAGCCAGGGAACTGGCCCTTACGAGGGTGCTAAACGGCATAAGAGGAAGCAGGATAGGAATCACTGGCAACCAGGACCAGATCGTACTGTCATACCCGATCGCCAGGGCTATGGTGTCATCGATCAAGGATGATTATCTGATCGCTAGATATGCACTCGCAGAAGCGAAATCATCATACAGGTACCTCAAAAACGAAGATCCCAAGGTTCTGGGGGCTATAGCGCGGGATCTCTCCATCGATTTTTCTATAGAAGATAACACTGTAAAAGTGGGCTTCAAGGACTTCCTGGCACTCTCCACATCCACCTCCCTCAGGTCTCCAAAATGGAAGCTCGTGAACAGGGAGTTGAGTGATGGATATGTAATCGCGTCTCTAACGGAATTCGCCAGACTTTTACAAGAGCGCATCAAGATCAAAATCCTTTCGGAGCTTCCCCTGAAAGTTCCAAATTACGTGGTGGAGAAGTTCGAGGAATACGGCTACCTTTCCAAGATAGGAGTAGCACTTGGGGAAAGAAGAAAAGGAATGGAAATAACCACAAAGGGAGTTAGACCCGACTGGCTCCCTCCATGCATGAAGGCACTCATCCAGAGAACCCAGGATGGGGAGAACCTGCCCCATTCTGCCAGGTTCGCTCTAACCTCCTTTTTAAACAAGTTGAACATGCCCGAAGAGAGAATACTGGATCTCCTATCATCGTCCCCGGATTTCGATGAGTCCATGGCGAGATACCAGGTGGAGCACATAACCGGAAGAATATCCTCCACCACATACTCGCCTCCTTCCTGCCCCACCATGAAGAGCAACTCCCTCTGCATCGATCCAGACGAACTGTGTTCTGAGATAAAGCATCCTCTAACATACTACTTCAGGAAAGCTCGCGGAAGGTGATTATTTCTTCATCCATCTCTCCCTTATCTCCCTGGCCATCTCCCCATCTTCCACCGCGAATGCCCCCTGATAACCACAATCGGGGCAATGGTACTTTGACGCGATCTGGGGCAATATCGGCCTTATCTTATGAGAGCCACAGTTTGGGCAATATACCATGTCTTATGATCGAATTCCCTGTAAAAATGTTATGGGGGAAAACCTAACAATTTGGTAAGTTCTATATACATGAAATTGCCTTTCTTATTTGCATGGGCAAGCTTACTCTCGATCAGTCCGCTTTCAAGGCCTTGGCTAGCGAGACCAGACTCGACATCCTCAAAAGGTTGGATGATAAGCCCAAGACCCTATCCGATCTGGCGAGGGAGATGGATCTGACCAAGGCTACCCTACACGAGCATCTGGGCAAATTAGCGGAAGCGGAGTTGGTATCCAGGAAGGAGAGGGAGGGGCACAAATGGATCTATTACAAGCTCTCATGGAAGGGCTCATCGCTTCTCCATCCCGAGAAAACCTACATAGCGGTAATGCTTTCAAGCGGCGTGGCCTCCCTTATAGTGGGGGTAGTGGCTCTGATCAGGTACCTCACCCCGGTTAAGCAAGAGCCCGCTGTCCGTACTCTCACCTTCTCTCCGGCGGAAGAACCATGGCTAACTGAGTCTGCCCTTCTTTTGATCGCCATAGTCCTCATATCCGCATTCGCCGTGCTTCTTGGTCTTAGCATATACTTGCGGGGGAAGGGTAGAAATCTATTTATAGAATAAGTTACATACTTATATTTGAATGAAGGAACTGACCCTTGAACAGAGCGCTATCAGAGCGCTTTCCTCCGATGTGAGGGTAGGGATTCTCAGAAGCCTGAGCGATAAGCAAAAGACCCTCTCCGACCTGGCGAGGGAGATGGATCTGAACAAGGCGACGATCTACAAACACATCAACGTTCTCCTGAATGCAGAACTGATCTCCAGGAAGGAGAGGAAAGGGCACAAATGGATCTATTACAATCTCTCATGGAAGGGCTCATCGCTTCTCCACCCGGAGACCAGTTACGTCAGATTAGCCCTACCGATGAGCATGGCACTGTTCGCGGCTGGCATTCTCTCCATATTCAGATATATGACAACGCTCGTGGAGAGAGGGGGGGGGGCCTACGCGAGCGCTGGGTACACTGCCCCATACCTCATTCTGGGGGCAGCATGCATAGTCGCATTTGTAGGGTTGCTTGGAATAGTTCTACGCAAGGTGAAGAGGGATAAGAGGTAGACGGGGCGTGGGTTAATATTAAATATAGTATCAATGATGCGCCCTAGATGACCTTCTTGGACAAGGCATGGAAAGCTCAAAGAAAGATCGAAGATGAGGTAAAGCACATGGGGGGAGGCAGATACGGCAGAGTCTTGAAGATGGCAAGGAAGCCGACGAGCGAGGAGTACAGCAAGGGATCTATGACGTCAGCCATAGGGATATTGCTAATCGGGCTCATCGGATTTGCCATTTACCTTGCTGCTACCGAGGGCATGCCAAGATTGGTCGACTGGGTTGAGAATTTTTTCTGATTTTTATACGGAGTGATGGATCTCATAACCCCTTTTGATCCCTGGCATTCCAAGCTCTGCACATGCCCGAAGAAGTATACACTGAACCCTTATACGGGCTGCTCGTTCCGCTGCCTCTACTGTTACATAACCTCATACATCCCAAAAGCTTTTGAGGTCAGGAGAAAAAAGGATCTGGTAAGGAGAGTTTCAAAAGACCTGGTAAAACTGGAAAGGGGAGCGCTCATCAGCATGTCGAACAGTTCAGATCCCTATCCCCACATGGAGGAGGAGTATGGGGACACCAGGAGGGCGGTTGGCCTCATTTTGTCCAGAGGGTTCAGATTGCTTATAGCCACGAAATCGAATCTGGTGGCTAGAGATGTGGACCTCTTTTCCAGAAGGAGTTGCGTTTCGATGACCATAACCACTTTAAGAGTGGAGGTAAGCGATAGGCTTGAGCCATTTGCGCCTTCACCCGCTAAAAGGCTGGAAACTTTGAAGTTGCTGAGTGAATCGGGGATAGAGACCTCCCTAAGGCTGGATCCAATAATACACGGGGTAAATGACGGGGATATAGATGATGTGCTGGATAGATGTTCTGAATATGTTAAGCATGTAACAAGCTCAACCTTTAAGCCCCGAGCAGATAGCTGGGCCAGGGTCAGCAGAGCATTTCCGATAGATCCAGGGCCCTACTCAAAAAGAGGAAGGGTATATTACCTGGAAGAAGAGATGAGGAGGGAGTTGATTGAGAAGGTCAGAAAAAAGTGCGATGAACTCGGACTGACATTTGGGTGTTGCAGAGAGGGGTGTCCCATTAATGATCTGAACACGGGAATATGCGATGGGTCGGGTTTGATAGCTTATGACCCAGAGGGTCTTAAAGACGCGGTTATGAAGCCGCAAAATGGAACTGAGTAGGTAGCGGTGGTTGGCGATAGACCCACATCGTAGTTCGGAGCAATATCCTGGGTGCATTTCATTCGATATGGGTAGTAAGAGGGTTTAAGTATGATGGGTGCGCTCGAGCCAGTATGCCCATCTCAAGGATGATGCCGAAAATTGGGGGATCTACCATTTTGGCAACAGCGGTAATAACTTTGATCCTATTCGCAACTTTACAACAGCCGGTTCACGCATGCAAGGCGATAGTAGCAGTAGACGACTCCACGGCTGGAGACTATAACCTCTATTTAAAAGTTAGAAACCCCACCAGGCCGGGTTTACAGGTTTTGTGCCTGGTTGAAGAGGGGTATGAGTACTCCTACCATCATCCCTGGACCGGGAGACCCATGCATTTTCAGGTCGAGCATGGGTTTATCGGGACTACTACCAGGGGCGATGCCCCACCGAATATAACTAAAGCTGGCATGGTTCTAACCGATAACGGCATCGCTTATGGGGATGTTGATATACTTTTGTTCCACATTAATCCCATTATCCCGAATGCGTGGGATGATTTTGATTGGCTCAGATATGCTTATGAAAGAGCGGATAACGAGACCCAGGCAAAAGATATGCTTACCAAGGAAGCCGTGGATCAATTGCACGCTTCAATGATGGGAGAATATCTGTTCGTCGTTGGACCAGAGGAGGCGTGGCTCATCGAATCAGATGCCTTCCATTATCGCACAACAAAGGTGGAAGACGTGGCAGTAAGGTCAAATTACCCAGTTGATCTATGGGAAGAATGCTCCTTAAACCCCTACCTCATCGCCCCCCACTTCAACTCGACATTTGATGGGCATGTAAAAGTTGGAGACGTAGTTAGGTTAGGCAGGTGTTGCTTGCTCGGGGTTCAAATAATGGGGGTAGAGGATGGCTACATAACCGTCAGGGATTTTCCGTTTGGGTTTGAAAGCAGGAAGATAAAGGCCGATGAAGGCAAAAAGATGGGCAATTTCTGGGTAGAATACCTCGGGCTAGAAGAGGGGAAGCCCCGCATAAAAATGTACTATAAGTACCTTGAATGGGAGAGTAGAATGATGGAATATGTAAATTCCAGGTATGGGGATATAACCCCCAAAGATATGATGGATTGGTCAAGGCTTCAAAGCGATGATTTGGGCGGGTTGAGGGCGGTATGCGAGGGGGGCTATGAGGTGGATACCTTATATGTCTTACCGAAGAGGTACCCAGAGCTTCTAAGTTGCTTATGGTTCGCCCCAAACGCCTGCTGTTCCATCTATGCCCCAGCCCATACATGTACTTTGGACATCCTGGACCCTTACGAAAGCGGAGAAGTGCATCAGGTAGTTTCCATGCTCTCGAATCGCTATGGTAGTAGAGCGCTGATGCCGATCTTCGATAAGCCGGAAAATGTATTTTTATCCGAAAATGAGAGAATTGAGAGAATCGCACTTGCGCTATTGGAAAACGATCAATGCGATCTGGTGCCGAGATTGCTAACTTTATCGGATAAGATGATTCAAACCCATGCATTTGAAATGGAAAAGATGATGCTTGAGATAACGGATGAGGATTCAATGGGAATTATGGACGATCTGTGGAGGGATGATTATGCGGCATCTTTCGATGGTTTTGCGGAAGCGGTCCAGAAGGTCGAAGATGAGCGAATTAAAGTGTTAATCGTTGACCTGGCTAAAACAGCAGCATATTTCAAGATCGAAGAAGCGAAGCTGATGAACGAAAAGTTAGCGGAAAGAGCGATGAGGGAATATGAAATCGGTTTAGGAGAGATCGAATCGGGAGATTATGTGGATGCCATCGCGCGTCTAAAAAATGTTTTTGAAAATGCGGATGCCTTGCTAGTTCCCATCGGAAAAGGGCAGGAGATATCCGGGATGGCATTCATATCCAGATTTATATCTGGGTTAGCAGCTTTGGCAGCCGTAACTTTGAAAAGGTACTACTTCGCCTCTCTTAGAACCCTGGTATCCCTATTCTAGCCGCCCCCTCGCAATTATCCGCCTTTTCCTCAAGAGATCGGGTAAAATCGGATGGAAAGCTACATATATAAGAAAGAAATATAGGTTGTATGAGAAATGTCGCTGGAGCGATATCGATAGGAATAGGATTATTGCTCATCTGCGCACCATTTTTTTCCGTCCTGTCTCAAAGCTGGTACGATGAAGATAACTGCTTTGGATACATAGTTTCCATGGGGTGGTGTGAGGATGTTGAAAGAGAAGAGCAATTCATATCCGAGAACATGATAAATGACGCGCTGAGAAACGGTATACGCGTCTATTGGTCCTCATCACAGATCCAGGCCAGGGTACAGCCCGTTAGAGGGTCGCGTATATCGACCGTCTCCTTCGACCCAGGCGCTTTCGTGATACCCTTCTCCGGGGATGCGCACCAGGATCTGATGAGTACGAGGATCGTTTATGATTATAATCTAAGCCATAAGGTCGAAGTTTATAAGGTGCTCGAGCCATTGGATATCTCAGCATATAAGCTGAACGAGCCAAAGATCGCATACCACCTGGGAGGGGCCGTGGATTCTTGTGCGATATACTACCTGGGGACCATTGAATGGGGGGGGTTCTTAAATAACGAGTTTTTGACGGATGCTGAAGCCTCGCAGTTGAACAATGATGATTTCAACATGTACGTTTATCCCGGGGCAGATAATATCGCAGGGATAAAAGGGATGATAAAGACCCTGTTAGCTTTCGACGAGTATAGGGCGATAAGAAAATTCGTCGACCAGGGTGGCGGGTACATCGGCTCCTGCTATGGTGCGTTTATGCAGAGCGCTGGAATCATTTTACCGGAGTTCATACCTCAGGCGCTTTTTCCCGCGTTGCCCAGTTTTGGTCTTCTAGCTTTGTCCGACTCCGCTGTCTTTTTGGCTTTCCCTGAAATAGGAACGGTGAACGTGCGGATAGTCAATCCCGACAACCCGGTCGTCTATGGGGTGGGTGAATTCACGGAGACGGTTATTTACGGCGGCCCGGTTTTCGTCTGGTGCGGGGAAAACACGAAGCCGCTGGCGACCTTTTACAATTTAACCGACGACATGAAGGATTCCCCCTACATCCCATTCACCGTTCCATCTTCCGCTAAGAAAGTCTGGACCGATTATACCCTTGGAAAGCCAGCCTGGACCACATCACAATTCGGAGAGGGCAAAGTAGTGGCATTTGCATCCCATCCGGAGATCTGCGCCCCCACCTACATAAGGGAGAAGTGGAAATATCCCGGAACAATGGAGGATCACACACAACGCTGTTTTCTACGCTACCTCCGAGGGACCTTTCGACTTTCAGTTAGAACATAACTACCCTGTGTGTAAAGTGGATGATATGGGGGAGGTGGCGATTCCACTCTCAAATGGAGTGGAACTGAGCGCTCTAAGGGAAGATACCCAGAATACGAAGCAATTGCTACTGGAACTTCATGAAGCGAATAAGGATCTCATGATAAAAGATCCAAATGACTATAACTTCGCCGTATACTGGTTCACGAACTTCTTACTGGTCTATCTAGATAGAGCTCTATCTACCTTGGTCAGGCTAGAAGAGGTCTTGGAAGAGGGAGATAATCTTGGTGGCCTGATAGTAGAGCTAACGGAGAGAAACGAAAACGCGAGGGCCATTATCCAGAAAACTGGGGAGATACTATCCGATAGTCAAGAAGCCAGCCAGATTATCAAGCTCGGGATAAAATACATCCCTCAGATCTACTTCGAGCTCTTGAAGAAGTCCAGGGATGTCTGTTATGCCCATGAAGTCGAGAAAATTATGGGTGGAATAGGCGAAGAAGCGAGCGTAGGGCCCCATAAGTTATTGCATGGCTCCCTGGTTGAATGCGCCGGTTATTACAACCAATACGACAAAGCCGCGTTCGTATATGAGGGAGCGGGTAGAGATGTAATGACCTTCAAAGTGGAAAACGATTCCGGGATCGTCTATGAAAGGCAGGGCAAACCCGAATTTTACTCAGGCGATAAGTTTGGTTTCGCTCTAGATCTCTCTACTTTAGACCCGGGCAAATACTCCGCCTCAATAGCATACGAAGGGACATCAGCTACCATCCCCTTCTATGTGAACTGGCTTGACATATCGGTCGTAATAGACGGTCAAACTTTAACGGGTATAGTCGAGAGGACGTGGGACGGGACACGGGTTGAGGGAGCTGAAGTAACGGTAAAAACCGAGAAGTCGACGGCAGTTACCTTTACGGACGAAGATGGGACCTTCAGGGTTGAGGGGATCGATCAGCCCGTCGAGTGCAAAGCTGAATACAGGGATGAACTGCATTACTACATAGAGCTCGAGGGCCCATGGCACACTTATTATTGCACGGCTTATGAGCCTCTTAACGATGGGATAGGCGCTCTAATCCCATAACCGTTTGACCCTTCAGTTGGAACGCTCACCCAAGCCTCAGCGGGTAGACAAGGGTTTCTCCAGTCATCTCCCCCTCTACAGGTATAAGACAGAATCCATACGCTCCATCGACCGTTTGATCTATCTTGATATCGAGGTCATCGGCTTCAATCGAAGATGCGTTTTCCGGTAGTTTGAAGCGCACAAGGAAGACTGGATCCATCGGAGATGCTATCGGTAAGATATTCTCAAGCAAGAAAGTGTGCCTGATTAACTCTCCCGGTACAGCCCCGGTCGGGCAGGAGAATGACCTCATAGATGGAGCGGAGACTTCGACATCTATGACATCGCTGGGGATCTCTACCGTGAGGTTTGAACCATCCAGAGAGGCGCTTAATGGGGAACCATATCCGCTGTATGGCTTGAAAGCCGGATCCCCGATCATCACCACGATACCAGAAGTCCTCCAGGTGACGCTTGAGTAGAATGGGATCAAAGAGAGAGGATCAAATCCTACATCGGGACAGTTGGCGATCGCCTCCTGCAGCGTCGTCCTGTAACTCAGCAAAAGGTTCTTGGAGTTCTGGAGCGCTATACCGACCGGAACACCGTCCCTGACCAAATTAAATAAAGTGTTTGTGATGATCAGTCCAGTTCCAACTGAATCCGCCAGCTCCGTCGAAGCCACATAACAACCAGCACCATGATCTATAAAGGCATGGACAAGGCTCCCCCCTAGCCGTTCATTTAGACCTCCGCCTAACGGGGTGGATGCAATACCGTTTGCGACCGAGCAGGAGTCTAATAGTACAATGGCCCCATCCATACTCTTATCCAGAGTCGCGGGAGATAACATCTCGCCACCAGCTAGCTGCATCCCGCTTGAAGATCCGTGCACTCCTATTAACAGCAAACCGTTGAACCCATCGATTTCCTCATTTAACTTATTCACAGTACATTCGTTCTGATAATATTCGCCGGTCTCGAACCCATTCCACCTGAGCTCCTGAGCGAAATATTTTGACCATGCTTCGGCATCCTGCAAAACTGGGTCGCTGGGAAGGGAATGGGCGAATAACTTAGCCTCCATCGACGCTTTATTCTCCAGTGCTATGGCGTAGTACTCCAGGCGGAAGCAATCAAATACGGTACTGCCAGCGATCCTGCCCACAGCGACATCCACAAATGGGTCGTCGTCAAAGAGGTAGGCCGCTCCACCGTTTGAGAAGTGCTCGCAATCGTTGGTTAAGTCATCGTTGAGTGCCAGGATGGGATCAAGGAGCTGGGTATATGGATCCGGTGTCCACGTCTCTTTGAATGGTATCGCTCCCGGCCCCCCGACGATAGCTATGAATCTAGGGGTTATCGATAACTCATCCAGATCTTTCTTTACTTTTAGCTCGATCTTTGAATAGGATTCAACCTTTTCTTTGAATAAAGCAGGAAGCTCAAAGCTCCAATCAAGCCAGCCACCAAGGAAGCTCGGATGGATCGGTATGATTATGCCGTCTCTGAAGGATGCCACTTCCGCCGCCGATAGCGAAGCTTTGGTGCACTCTATGAATCTGCCAGGGGAGGTCCAATCATCCGGGTTAGTTACCGCTATATAATCGACTGGATGGATCTCTAATATTGCCTGAGCTATCTCCATATAGGTCGGAAGTCTTATCTCCGTAATCCCTTCCAAATCGATATCGAAAGATCCTATTTCATATATTTTTTCTACCTCTCTATCTTCGATCAGACTATTTTGCTCAGGCGTAACTTCACCATCAACCAGCAAAAGCGGACATTTGAGCGACGAAGCCAGGGGAACTGAACACAGCAATTGCTCGTAGTCATTGAGTTCTCCGATGACCATTGAGTCGCTCGGTGGGAACAACTCAGCATATTTGATAGAACTCTCAACGGGGTCTCCTAAAACCTCACCCGTTGAGCTCAAAATGATGGGGGTGCGGGTCAATGAGGCGTAGGCTATCAGCGGAAATAGGGATAAATCTGTGAGTTCCGGAGAATCGGGATTTACATTTACCTCTATTACATCCAGTGGTTCGTTTTCTAAAACGCTGCCACTCTGCGAACCCTCGATGAGAGAAGCAGACTGGAGCGTAAATAGCACTGCTATGATAGTGCTAAATATAATTTTGGCATCCATGAGATCACCATCGATCATTAGTCGATTGATCTATTTAAATTTTCTCATCGACCGATTTTTACTTTTACGGGATCCTGTACAATAGCGGAGATGGGATCTTTCTCTGGTTAAGTTCTTCCAATGCGTTGGGAGGGAAAGATCGAAGTTTTCCCATTTTACCTCTCTCCCGACTTAATGACGAAGGGTATATAGCTACTTGTGAGTTAGACCCCCCGTCGATGCAAACGTGCTCATTTTGAGGGAAATTACTGAAAGGCGCTCTGGGCAGGATATCAGTCGCAAAAGGAGAAATAACGGGAAAGCGGGAGTTTCCAATATGTAGGACACAAGTTGAGGTTGAGGTGCCGGACGCCGATAATTTTTTGAAAAGCTTGGAAATTAAAAAAAGAAGGAGGAACCCCCACCTAATTTACCAGTTCCTCTCTCTCCCTTCTAACCCTCACCCCCTAAAATTGAGTATGCATACTTTGTATAACGATAAAAATTTATATAAAAATAAAAAAGGGGGGTTTAGGTAGAGGGAGATCGCTGTTACCACTCGTACTCGAACTCTATAGCTGGTATTAGGTTTAAAGTAATTAGACCGCCAAGTAGCAATATGGACGGGTCGACGCTGACTGCCAATCCATCTTCATCGATGCTAAGCATGAACGAAGTTGGAAAGTCGAAGCTTAAAAGCATCCTTATCAAGAATATGAGAAGCAACAATGGCAACAGGATGATCAACAATGGCAACAGGATGATCAACAACGGGATCAACAACGGAATCAGGAAACTCACTAGCACCATAATGGGAAGCGTTATGACCTCTTTGACAAGAGTGAATGCCACTAGAAGGGGAAAGAATAAAAGCCCAATCCCGTAGGTGCTCATTATCATCATTAAGTATGTCTTTAGAAAAGTTAGTGGAAGGAATGTGTCAACCGATATGAAGATGTTAAGCGGTGCCGAAGAAAGAGCTATCTCAAGCCCTTCAACGGAGAGCGCGTTAATCACGTCAGCGACTATGTTTAGAGCTAGTGGATCAAGGCAGAGACACGCCTCTGACATGATAATGGGTGCAAGTATGGGGGTTTCTATTCCAAAAAGGGTTATGATATAACTGACATCGACCTCCTCCACTCCAAGTGCCATTTCTGCTGAATCAAAGAACCAGTTTCCAAGATCATAGTTGATGGCTATACCCAATATCCCCAAGTTCAAAATATATATTCGGCATTAGATCGCTCAGCGATATTTCGATCTTATCGTCCTCTTCTACGGCATCCACTCCCGCCACGTTCGCGGGTACAAACGCTATTGCACCTATGACTGCAACGGCTACAAGCAAGGCCAGGTATTTCTTTTCCATTTCTTTATCACCTCCTCCCACCGTGCGGGCTTTGAAGTGCATTTTTATACTCACTCAAAAGTCTATAGGGTCCCCCATATTTAAACTTTCCTCTATAGTGGTACTCCTCCGGAATAGTAACCTAGATAAATGGCCTTTTTATTAATAATCGATGGGATGCATCAAATGTCCTTACTG
>JGI24023J19991_10001216_pt1 | contig 20011 bp, 15 predicted proteins | sample Cruoilmetagenom1_FD_19991 | JGI IMG/M metagenome (IMG submission 19991) | reverse complement strand
GCGGTGACCGACTTACGCCACAGGGACGGGGCTATCACTCCAGACAGACCAATGGCAACACGTTGATGTCTTTGGGGCTGAAGACTGACAGCTGAGTCGTCCTATGTCTTGATGATGCAAAATCTTACTATCCAGCGCGTAGTGAAATGTTTGTAACTAATTAATGCACTAAAAGTGAGTGCGCCCACCCCATTCATCATTCGCCGTATACCAAATGATATGACGCGTTGTTAGCGGTCATTCTGAAACACGGTTACCCGTGAATAACTGTAAAAAGTTTATAACATAGTTTAAGTATCATTGGGTTAAATCACATAGGGGACATTCGTGTCATCATCAAGATAGTGGATGATCTTATATTGATGTCGTCTGTTTTTCTGCGGTCATTATGCTATCGCTCAAGGCTTGCCGGCGCGCAGGTTTCTTTGCCAGTGAAGGTAGAAGGTAAAAATCATATCGTGTAGTATCGCGGTAGGAATTGTCTGCAGATTCCATTTTTTTATGTCAGTAAGATCATTTAATGCGAGATAGTGAGTCAATAATGAAATTAATGAAAATCGGTTTTTCAATCTTATCTTTAACGTTGAGTAGCTTGATGGTACAAGCTGATCCAGGTGAAGGTAAAATACTGCATGACCAAAGCTGCACAGCTTGTCATGATACTTCGGTTTACTCACGGCCCAACAAGCGAATTAAAACGCTTGCTGAATTGCAGGGGCAAGTCAGTCGATGCACAAAGCCGGCAGGTGCAGAGTGGAGTCAGCAGGAAGTGTCGAATGTTGTGAAATATTTGAATACTGATTTTTATCATTTCAAATAATTAATTTTTTATTTGTAAATATGATATTCACTATAGTAATGGGCATGGCCCATGTACCACGCTACTGTATACTCAGGCTGTTTTTTTATTCAAAAGCAATAGTTCAAATTGATCGGGTGGCACGGGCTTGCTAAACAAGTAACCCTGGGCAATCTCACAATTGATATCTACCAGAAAACTAAACTGCTCTTCCAGTTCCACACCTTCTGCGATTGTTTTCATTCCCAGTGTGTGAGCCATTGATACTATGGCCTGAACAAAGGCCTTGTCTTTGGGTGAGTGATGCAGGTTTTTGATAAAAGAACGGTCTATTTTCAGGTTGTCGATCGGCATTTTCTGTAAATAACTTAATGATGAATATCCGGTGCCAAAATCATCAATGGAAATATGCACGCCCAGTTTCTTGAGCTTGTGAAGAATATCGATGGTTTTGTCAATGGCATGCATTGCGGTTGATTCTGTTATTTCAAGATCCAGTTGCGCAGGGTTGATGCCGGATGAGTCTAATGCGTCTTTGACAGACGAGATGAGATTGTCATGGACAAATTGCCGGGGCGACAAGTTAACACTCATAGACATGCCGCTATAACCCTGGTTTTCCCATTGCCTGATTTGCTCGCATGCAGACATCAGAACCCATTCCCCTATCGAGACAATCAGTCCTGTATCCTCAGCTATGCTGATAAATTCATTTGGCTGTACCAGGCCGCGTTCGGGGTGAAGCCAGCGTAATAATGCCTCGCTGCCGATTATATTCCTTTGCGAATTAATGGCATTTTGCGGTTGATAATATATCCGAAGTTCATTGTTGACCAGTGCTTCATGTAAATCCTGTTCCAGTGTCAGTCGGTGTTTGGAACGTGTGTTCATATTGGAATTAAAATATTCATACTGGTTTCCGCCATTCTTTTTGACGTGATACATGGCGATGTCTGCGGAAGTTAACAATCCATTTACGTCTTTGTCATCTATCGGAAAAATAGTAATGCCGATACTGACGGTCGTAAAAACTTTATGGCCTTCGAGGAAGTGAGGAGCCGAGATGGTATTCAGTATATTTTTCGCGATGCCGTCAATCGCCGATATATGGTCGATATTCTCAAGTACAATTGCAAACTCATCACCGCTGACCCTGCATACCGTGTCACTGGCTCGTACAGTTTCTTTTAGTCTATTCGCAATGGAAACCAATAAGGCATCGCCGACAACATGACCCAATGTGTCATTAATAGGCTTGAAGCGGTCGCAGTCGATAAACAATACACCCATCAAAACCTCACTACGTGACGTATTCTCGATAGCGTGGTGCATGCGGTCATGTAGCAGGCGCCTGTTGGGCAATCCAGTCAGGTGATCATAAAATGCTTGCTGTTCGATATCTTGCCGATGGCTCTCCTGTTGTTTTTCGTTGCTGGATATTAGTTGAAATATGAAAAACACAATGCCGATACTGAAAAGGATAACGACACTGCTAACCATCCATATAATGCCTGATATCTGTTTGTAATTATCACTGTTTTCACTGATCGCCATTTTAGTGGCAAGATGCTGGATGTCCTGTAGCTGCGATAATTTTTCGAATACCTTGTCCTGCAAGGGCATTGCCTTTTCGATGAGCAGGTGCTGGGCGCTACGTATTTCTCCAAATTCAATCAGATCTGCAACCTGGTTCTGCAGTGGCCCTACCGTCCTGGAGAGTGTGGCTTGATGTTCCAGGAGTAATCTTTCATCCGGACTTAAATTCAGTCGCAACAATTCCGTTCTGGCCTCTACAAATTTACCCCCATACAGCGCCATTCTGGATTTCAATTCGTCGAGGTCAATGGCATCTTCTATTATCATCATGTTCTGAAGACTGATCGTTCTTTCACGCGCGGAAGAACGCATTTGATTGGCCAGTTCCAGCTTTAGATTGTTGAAGTTAACAATTTGGTCAAGGTGAGATTTGCTTTTGTTTAAATTATTGACGCCAACAATAATTAATAAGGTCACCAGGAGCAGGATGGACCCAAAACCGAAGAGGATAACTACCTTAGATCTGGACATAATAAAAGGTTCACGTGAATGGATATCTGTAATTTTAATGTTCTACTAACATGCTGAAAATGTGTGTCATTCACAATCATTAGAGGTTCTACATCTATATCGGCTAATATAGGGATATCCTGAATACACTATATAATTATGGAGTATCCAGGGCATAGGTCAAACCCTGAAATCTATAAGGAGAATCTCGGTTGGTTCAATCTAAGTAATTGAAAAAAAACAATATACATTCCAGGTTGTTACAGCGCTAAGTTTAAAGCGTCTCTTCTATATAAGTAAGATGTTCAGCTGTACGCTGCGCTATGTTACCTATTTTGTGGTCGTGTAGAGGGGTGGAGTGTTTAGCTCAGCGCTTATGTAGTAGTTGACATACGTATTAAATTAACGGGCATATAGATAGTGTAGAATATTTTTCTGGTGTTGATAGTTTTCACGATGTATTACGTGTGCAGGTAACTGTGCAAAAACTAAAACTTTACTTATCAGCATGCGGTCATTTTTAATACGCCACTGAATCCTTATAAGTTTACCCGATTTTTATTTCTATAATTGTATATGTCATACAGTAAGTAAATCTTGTCGTGTAGTCTCTATCCATAATTGATGGGCTTTATTTCCAAAATTAATGCTACGGTCGCGCAGCTAATTAATTGTGTGGCGCAGCGATCAGATGCTATTATATCGGGAACAATACTTAAGCCTGATTCCTGTGGTTGTTTGGACAAATAACATAATGAAATTAGAACTCATCAGCTTCAAGATTTGCCCTTTTGTGCAGAGATCGCTCATTATTCTGTTGGAGAAAAACATACCATTTGATATTATCTATATCGATATCAATAATCCACCATCGTGGTTTGTGGAAATATCTCCGTTCGGTAAGGTACCGGTGCTGCGGACAAATGGTGAAGTGCTATTTGAGTCGGCAGTCATTAATGAATACATTGATGAGATCTCACCACCTTCATTGCATCCCCAGGATCCTCTGGAAAAGGCTCAACACCGTGGATGGATAGAATTCGGCTCTTCTCTCAATTTTGATCAGCACGATCTTACTGGAGTCATGACCAGCAGGAATATCAACAGCATGCACAGAGTATAGTTAAAAAATTACAACGACTCGAGCAGCAATTGAGCCGTACACCCTTTTTTAGTGGTGCAAACCTGTCGCTGGTCGATGTTGCCTATGCGCCTTTGTTAATGAGGTTTAAATTGATTGAAGCGCTTCACTCTGGTGAAATACTGGAGGGCCTGCCGCGACTGCAGGTCTGGTCAAATCAATTAGCCAGTCTGGATTCCGTGCAGAAATCTGTGGTGCCTGAATTCGCGGACTTGTATGTCGGCGCTATTAAAAAATCTTCAGGTTATATGTCTAAATTACTGACATGAAAATCCGTGAAGTCTGATCTGAATGGCCTTTACTTAAGGAACCGCTGATTAATCCAGATCAATTCGTGGTTAGGCATTTGGAGGCTAAATGTTTCTGGCTCTGCATTGGATACCTTGCTAATAGCTCGCTATTCATACAGCTCTCCTTGTACCGTGGCGCACATTAAATTTTCTTGAGATCAACAATGTCGCCCGCTTGTGGAACGCTAGCTGTTAATTGTAATTTTTCTTGCAGCAGTTGGCTGAATTCCTGCTTGACTTCAGGTTCGCCATGTACGACATATACCCTGGGATGATTGTTAAACCCACTGACCCAGCGTAGTAAATCATTCTGGTCGGCATGCGCGGAAAGCCCTCCCACTGTGTGAATTTGTGCCTTCACCTTATAAAAGTCACCATGGATCTTTATTTCATCTTCTCCATTCACCAGTCGACGGCCCAGTGTCCCGTTTGCCTGGTAGCCAACGATCATGACGTGACATTCCTTGCGGGTAATATTATGTTTCAAGTGATGAACAATTCGGCCACCATTGCACATGCCACTTCCCGCGATAATAATAGCGCCGCTCTTGATTGTATTGATCTCCATGGATTCTTCTACAGCATGAGTCAGATGAAGGTTGCGGAGTATGGGCATTTCATTGATTTGCTTACGCAGCCTGGTCGCTTCCTCATCATATAGGTGAGGGTAATCCCAGTAGATATGACTGGCTTCGATTGCCATGGGGCTATCGAGAAAAATTTGCCATTTGTCCAATCCCCATTCTTCATAATGTATGCCCATCAGGTAGAGTAACTCCTGGCTACGACCGATGGAAAATGCAGGAATAAGTATATTACCGTTCTCGTGCTGAGCGGCACTGATGACCTCGCCAATTTCCTGGATAGTATGAATTCGATCTCGGTGCAGGCGATTGCCATAGGTGCTTTCCATAAAAACCATATCGGCTTCTTCTATGGTAGTGGGGTCATTTAGGATCGGCGTGTCGTACTGGCCAATATCACCACTGAACACTATTTTTCGGGTGTCATCGCCCTCTGTCAACCAGATTTCGACCATACAGGCGCCGAGGATATGTCCTGCATCCTGGTAGCGTATTGAAATACCAGGCAGGATCTCGAGCTTGTCTCGATAGGGCATTCCCTGCATTTGTTCCCAGGCGTTAATCGCATCAGCTTCTGTGTAGAGCGGTTCTACGATTTTAGCATTGGCTTTTTTATTTTTTTTATTTTTTTTATTTTGATACTTCGCATCGCGTTCCGCCAGGTTGGCGGAGTCGCGTAATAACACGGCACACAGGTCGCGGGTGGCGTTTTGTGTGTAAATGGTGCCTTTGAAACCACGTTTGACTAACAGGGGCAAGCGCCCTGAATGATCAATGTGAGCATGGCTGAGTACAACAGCATCAAGTTCGTCGATATTAAAAGGGAAGGGTTCACGATTGGCTTCTTCCTCCTTGCGTCTTCCCTGAATCAAACCGCAGTCAATCAGAATCTGATGCCGACCATTACGGATAATATGGCATGAACCGGTCACACCCCCAACAGCGCCGTAAAACTCCAACTCCATTATGATGCTCCTCTATGCGTCCCTGGCAGAATTGAGATAGACTCTTGCCAGAAAAATATAATCAATANCACTTGATAGGATAATGTAACAGGTATAGCAGGGTGTCACCATACCGGACAATGGGAAATGAAAAAACATGAGTTATAAGCTCGGGTATTAGCATAAAATGGCTTTTTCAATGTTAAAGAACCTTAGATCAATTCATGAATGGATTCTAGAGGCTAACATGTTCCCGGTTCTGCATTGGACATCTTACTAATAGCCCGCTATGAATGGCTATCTCCGCCCAGTCCAGAGTTAATCAGAGGCTGCTTGAAATCCACGCCAAGTAGCGATTTAGGTTCAAGAATGGCTGTTCCACTTTGTCATGCATGGGTTGGACAGTCAGATGGATGTATCTGACAAAATTTCATATCGAGATTGGGTGAAAATGATAGATGACAGGATTCCAGGTAGGGCGGAGAATAAATCAGCATCTTTATTGGTTGTGTTTGCGAGATGTCTGTGGCTATATCGTGTCAGGTGACAATTTCTTTTGGCCTGGCTATTTGTAAGAAGCGATTTTTTCCGCCATCGATTTCTTTCCAGTTATCCGCCAGTTCAATCGTGGCAAGTGTCGAAGTCGTCATCAGTTTGCCTTTGTTGGTATGGTGTAGCTTGCTTTTCCCGCACAGGTAGATAAGTAAGTCATCAAGGCCAGGATTATGGCCGATGATCATAATTGCTTTTAAACTATCGTCCTGTTCAGAGATCACTTCCAATAGTGTGTCCCGATCTGCCAGATAGAGGCGCTTGTCCCAGGTGGGGGCATTCATTTCACCCTGAAATCCCTGCTGCAGAAATTCACATGTCTGAAAGGCGCGTTCAGCGGGTGAGCTGATGACATGATCGGGTAGCATGCGGTTTTCAGACATCCATTGCCCCATGCGTATACTATCTTTTCTGCCGCGCCTGGATAACGGCCGTTTAAAATCGGTTTCGTCATTGTCCCAGTCGGACTTTGCATGGCGAAAAAGCCATAGCTGATGCTTTACATTCAAATCTTATCTCCAAAAACGATTTATTATAGGTTAAGTATTATGTCGATTTTATTTAAACATAAAATACTGGGACTGAGAGTTAAATCCCGAGCCCGTAGGTTAGTATATCTGTGCTTGTGATGAGGAAACAAGGTGATTTATAGACTCCCGGGTTTTATCTGTAAACGACTTATTCTTAAAAGTATGTAGCATGGAGACCACCTTTTTAAGGTGGCCAGGATGCAATCATTGCAGACAAGATACGGTATCAATAAAAAGTATAATGTTTGAAAAAGCCGAGCCGTTACAGTAGAGATCGGCATTGCTTGTATATCACTGCCCAAACTGGCGGAGCCGCCTTAATAAGGCGATGGGAGCAGTCTATAATAAAATACTATCTTATACATTAATAAATAAAACAATAGGTTAAAGCCCGAATAAAATTCTTATACGATTTCTTTATCGCAGTATTGACATAATATGTCGATGTGACATATTATGTCTAAAAGGTCATCACTGGAGGACATATGAGTAATAATAAACTTAAGTTGCTAACGGATGAGTTAGATAATAAATCTCTATCAACCGGAACAGGGTTAACAATCGAGCTCATTGAGGGGGATAATTCAGATGATGTTTCGGTAGCGCAGATCCTGGTTGAAGGTCGTGAGGAATTACCCATCTATATGACTGTTGACGAAGGCCAAATACTTTGTATTACCTATTTATGGCACGAGCGTGAAGTTAAATCCGGGATGCGGGCGGATTTAATGGATGTGCTTCTCACGCTCAATGTCTCCGTACCATTATCTGCTTTTTCAAAAATTGGTAATCAATACATTATCTATGGTGCCTTATCGCCGGACTCCAATGTCAATGATGTATTACTCGAAATTGAAGTACTTAGTGATAATGCATTAGAGGCGATTGAAACAGTTTCAGAATTCTTAAATGAGGAATAGAGTATGAACATACTTAAAAAATTAATTTCAGCGATTCGCGGTGGAGCAAACGAAGTGGGTGAAGCCGTGGTTGATACCCAGGCCATTCGCATACTCGAGCAGGAAATGCGTGATGCCAGAACAGAACTGGATAAGGCCAAGACCAGCCTGACTGAAATCATGGCCGAAAAGATGGGCATTGAGCGTAAGGTGACTGAACTGGGCAAGAGTATTGCTGAACATGAAGGTTATGTTGAAAAGGCATTAGAGAAAGGTGATGAAGCGCTTGCTCTGGAGGTGGCGGAAAAAATTGCCGATTCTGAAAATGAACTAATGATTCAGCAAGGCATCCTGGATGGTTACGCAAACAAAGTGGAAAACCTCAAGCATCTGATAAACACGACCGAGCGTAATATGAAGGCAATGGAGCGCGAGATTTCTATTGTCAAAACGACCGAGAAAGTTCAGAAAGCCAATGAGATGGCGTCTGCCAAGTTTTCTGGTTCTGATTCTTCTTTAAGGAGTGCAAAAGAATCGTTGGAGCGAATTACACAACGGCAGAGAAAAAGAGAAGATCAGACGAAAGCTGCTATGGATCTTGATATCGAAACAGGTGACCAAGCTCTGGAAAGCAAGCTTGAGCAGGCAGGGATACTCGCAGATAAAACCTCGGCCTCGGCCGTGTTGGCTCGTATTAAGGCTAAAAAATAATCGTTATTCTCGGCCGTTGGAAGTGGTGGTAAGAGAATTGCTTTTGTATCGGTATTTTGATGACTGAAAGATATTAGTGACTATGAGCAAGAAAAAAGCTTTACCCAAGTCATGGACGAAATCTAAAAAGAGTATTCGAGCCGTTCAGGTTGTATTTGATCTGGGCGTGGATACTGCACGAGCAATACGGCAGGAAGCGAGCGCGCAAGACCTGAGCTTTTCGGATCTGATTCGAAAGTCCGTGGGCCTGACACCCAAGCAGCCTGTCAGGCCGCGTTTTAGCGTTAGCTTAAGCGATGAAGATTACAAATCACTGGCAAAGAGATATGGAGTGAAAGAAGAGGATAAGGAAACCATCAGGTTAAAAATGAAAGAAGAATTGATGGAAATAAAAGAATCAAAATAAGAGCGATGTGCTACTAATGATGTTGATGGATTAAGTGAGTGATTATTTGACGCCCAGGGTTAAATTCATATTGCTCATCGTGCTGGCATTTATAGTGGATTACTTGCCATTAGTGAGATCGCCGTTTTTATGGAGTGAAACATTTTTTCACGAATTGAGTCACGGCATAATGGCATTGATCACGGGTGGTAGCATTAAATCGATCGCGTTGGATTACAGTGGTGCCGGCCTGTGTGTGTATAGTGGGGGAATCAGACCGCTGATTAGTTTTTCCGGCTATGCAGGCAGTGGGATATGGGGGCTTTTGGTTTACCTCAGCGTTGGTTATAAGGCCAGGTATAATCCAGCTTATGTCGCATTATTTCTGGTCCTGATAATTTTAATGGTGCTGGTGCTATGGGCGCAAAATATAACAAGTGTATTGATTATGTTGGTGTTGGCAAGTATGTATCTGGGTCTTGTTATAAAGCAGCAGGTATATGGTCTGCGCTTGTTTATCCAGTTTGTCGGAGTATTTGTCATGTTGGATGCTATCAGGAGTCCCTTGTATTTACTCGATAGCAGGCAGTATGGTGACGGAGCCCAGTTGTCTCAACTAACCTGGGTGCCGGAAATAGTCTGGGTCATCATTTGGTTTGTGATATCTGTTACGTGTTTGGTACTTGCCTGGAGATATACTAGGTTACATGTCGATGATGCTGTTCGGTTAGTGCGATGATGCTGTTTTAAATTTAATCATTCAAAATTATGTGAGTAAATAATGGATATAAGCGGATTGTGGGCAGTGTTGAGCAGTTATCCAACCAGTGTGTATACAGTCATTCTGGGGGTGCTTCTTGTATTTTGGTTGTTTGCGGTTCTGGGCGCCATCGACATAGATTTTTTATCGCTGGATGTTGATATTGACCCGGATGTGGATATCCCTGGATTCGTTGGCTTGATGCATACCCTGGGATTTATCGGTGTTCCATTTACCATTGTGCTGAGTGTGCTGGTATTTTTGGCCTGGGTGTTTACTTATATTGTGGCAGCCAATGTTTTACCCCTTATACCGACCACTTTATTGAAAGTGCTGGTGGGCACAGGTGTATTAATTGGCAGTTTTTTGCTGGCTGTCCCGATAACATCCAAGGTCGTTGCACCTTTGAAAAAACTGGCTGTATTGAATCAGGCCAAATCCAATAAAGACTATGTAGGGTATGCTTGTAAGGTGACTTCACTCGAAGTTGATGAGAGTTTTGGACAAGGTTTCATCGAAACCGGCGGGGCAGGCTTGAATGTGAGAATACGCGCACAAGTGCCAAACGACATGACCAAGGGGATAGTCGTTCGTATTATCGACTATAACGAAGAAGATAATACTTATTCTGTTATTAGTGAAGAAGAATTTAAAAAAAACCTGAAGTAAGCTGTTAATAATTTGTGTTAATAAAGAAACATAATATGGGAGTAGTATGATGGATTTTATTATTTTGGCAGTTGCGGTATTAGCCGCCATTTTGCTGGGCGCCTTCTTTTTATATGCCAGTTTTTACAAAAAGGTTGATCAAGGTAACGCTATGATTGTCAACACGACAAGAGAAGAGCCTGATGTCACTTTTACAGGCCGTCTTGTTATTCCGGTGATACATCGAAAAGAAATCATGAACATCTCTCTTAAGACGATCGAAATAGACCGTTCTGGTAAAGATGGTCTGATCTGTATGGATAATATTCGTGCAGACATCAAGGTCGCTTTTTTTGTTCGTGTGAATAAGACCAAGGAAGATGTACTGAAGGTTGCACAGGCTATCGGTTGTGACCGTGCGTCAGACCAGGGGACGATGGAGGATCTGTTTAGCGCAAAATTCTCGGAAGCGCTAAAAACCGTTGGCAAGCGCCTGGACTTTATTGATCTTTATCAGGAGCGTGACAGGTTTCGTGACGATATCATCAGGGTCATAGGCCAGGACTTGAATGGTTATGTGCTTGAAGATGCGGCCATCGATTACTTGGAGCAAACACCGGTAGAAAGCCTTGATACCGATAATATCCTTGATGCGCAGGGTATACGCAAGATTACCGAGCTGACGGCCATTGAACATATTAGCACCAATGATCTAAGGCGCGAAGAGCAAATGAAGATCAAGAAAAAGGATGTTGAGACAGAAGAAACCATGCTGGAGCTTGAACGCCAACGTGCCGATGCCGAGGCTAAACAAATGCGTGAAATAGCAAGTGTGCAAGCACGTGAAAAATCTGAAACAGATAAAATTCAGGCAGAAGAACGTTTAAAAGCTGAGCAGGCAAATATTAAAACTGATCAGAATGTTGCTGTCTTGCAGGAAAATAAACAACGGGAAATTGATGTCGCTGGGCTCAACCGTGAACGTGTGGTGGTTATAGAAAAAGAAAAAGTACAACTTGCTCAACAACTGGAAGAAGTAGAGAGAAATCGAGCGGTTGAATTACAGACTATAGAAAAAGAAAAGGCAGTGGAAGTTGAGAAGAAAAATATTGCTGATGTAGTACGTGAACGAGTGGTTGTGGAAAAAACAGTAGCAGTGGAAGAGGAAGCTATCCAGACTGTACGTGTGATAGCTGATGCAGAACGCCTGAAAGATTCTAAGGTAATCAGTGCCGAGGGGGAGGCGCAAGAGTCCTTGGTTAAGGAGATAAAGGCAGCTGAGGCAGATGAGATAAAAGCGAGTCATAAGTCGAAAGAAGAGCAGGTACTGGCAGAAGGCCATCTGCGCGCAGCCGAGCTTGATGCTGAGGCGAAGAAGAGAGAGGCAGAAGGTATTGAGGCCGTTGAGGCAGCGCCAGGTCTTGCCAGGGCGAGAGTTCAGGAAGCCCAGGCGGATGCGGATGAAAAATCAGGGCTTGCCGATGCGAAGGTACTTGAAGAGAGGTTATTGGCGCAGGCAGCCGGCGATGAAAAAGTAGGTATTGCCGCTGCCAGGATAAAAGAGGCCGATGCGGCTGCGACCAAGGTGATGGGCGAAGCAGATGCGGCTGCGATTAAAGTACTGGGTGAAGCCGAAGCCAGCAAGGTAAAAGATCGTTTCTCAGCTGAAGCAGAAGGCTTACGTGAAAAATTCAGTGCGATGAAAGAGATGGATGAGAATACGCGAAGTCATGAAGAGTTTCGTATGCATCTGGATATGGAGCATGAAGAAACCATGCGTCAGATCGAAACCAGTGTAGAGATTGCACATGATCATGCCGAGGTGCTTGGTAAGGCGATGACAGAAGCGAATATTGATATTGTCGGTGGTAATGGTGAATTCTTTGATAAATTTGTTAATTCACTGGCAGTCGGTAAATCTATTGATGGCGTTGTCAATAAAAGCAAGATAGCGACCAAGGCGCTGGAAGGTCATATGAACGGTGATGAAAGCATTGTTGGTGATATCAAGGAACTGGTTGCTGGTCTGGGGGCTGGCAGTGGAAGTTTGCAAAACCTGACAGTGGCTGCTTTTCTATCCCAGGTCATGAAGAATGGGACAGAGGATCAAAAAAATCTGGTTAACAAACTCATGAAGTCATTCCCTTCAGATTGATGGGTTTAGCTCACATCTACTTCCTGTCTGTATGAAGCGGGACCATGCGCTCAACAGTATAAGGCATGTTAAATAGAGGGATTGACAAGTGGTAAGTGTAAAGCCGGATCATAACACTGATGTGGAACAGGCCGTTGCTGAAGGCGGGGCATATGAACTTATTCGTAAGCGTCTGGAGGAGCAGGGGGATAAACTTGATGCGTATTCCAGAAAGCTCAATGATGATCGCCTTAAGGAGTTCGGCGAAACCACCATGGGTGTTGTCGGGCGTATCCGTGTCCGTACCGAGAATAATTGTATCGCACGGGACATCGTCCAGGTCGGTGGGTACTTGTTGTTTGGCTATAATGTCTTTATTGGCCTGAAGAGTGAAACGGCTATTAGCGATGTTTTTGGCTTATATCGCCTTGTGTATGAGGAAAATACCTATTCTGCGGAACCGGTCGATCTTGCCGGTACTTTTTTGGATGATGCTCGTTTCAAAAAGGAATTCAACGAGCTTTATAGTTATTATAAGCAAACACGTTTATTAAAGCTGCGTAGAACACATAATCGCCTACTGGCTTTTTTCCAGATTGGCGAAAAGCTTGAAGATATTCGCGTCTTCCGCTGGTCTATAGAGAACGCGGATGAAATCAAGTATATCGATGACCGTGGTGAGCGAGAATTGCCTGTTGTCCCACGTTACGATTTTGAGTGGAATGCAACCTCACGCAAGGATCACGTGAATGGACGTCATCCACATATCAGTATTCTCGATGAAATTTTTGTTGAAACTGTTGCTGGCAACCTGACAGTAAAAGTTGAGAATAATACTGAAGATGGTTTAGGCGTCTATCAGGAGGAGGTAGAGGACAAGAGCCAGTCTTTGGGTGATGCGGTAGTTGAGTATGCCAAGTTAGGTTCTTTAATATTGCTGAAAATATTACCATATGGTGAGAAACAATGGCGCTATCTGGTTTTTAATACGCTTAATAATCAGGTCAATCGTATCGATGCGATAGGTGATGCCTGCATCCAGTTACCCGAAGACCATGGCATTATCTATCCAGGTGGTTATTACCTGCAAAGCGGTGAAACCCGAAACTTTGGTGGCGAAGCAGAAGGGATGGTGTTTGAGCGTGTCATTAAATCCCCTAATGGTGAGGACGTCCTGTATCGGTTTTACCGATCAGTAGAAGGCAAGGTTGGATTGTTCAATTACAATCTGATCAGAAAGGAGTTGCAAACACCTCTTTATGGTCATGGCTTCAGTTTGTTTGATGATGGGAGGGCTATCCTGTTCTCGTCAGAATCGGAGGAACCTTCACGCAATCATCCTATGCAAATATGGGAAACGCCATTCACGAGTGATGAGCATGCGAATGCTATCCCACAAAGTCAATCTTTCCTGGGCAAGATTGGTAATAAAGAACTGGTGCGTGCAATCTCGGAGTTTTATAGCCTGGTACGCGCTATCAGAGAGCAGTCCGCCTCAGCATTATTATATGAATCCTTGATCAAGGAGTGTAATCAGCTCTTTGATACCTATTATTGGCTGGAAGATGAGCAGGCCACATCATTAAGCGCGCTGGTGAAGGAAATACGTAAAACAGCGGAGCTGGTCCTGGATGAGTTTGAAAAAGTACTCAGCATACGCTCAAAAGCCAATGATGCCCTGCGTGATGCAGAACTGGAGCAGAAACGCCTGTTTAGCGCTATCTCCACATTGACCTGGAAAACCCCGGCTGATTTTATTGATGCCCTGGGCCAACTGAGAAAGCAGCGTGGACATCTGGTTACGATAAGTGAGCTGCGTTATATAGATAAGGCGCGTATCAAAGAGCTTGATGAACAGCTGCAAAATGAACAGGAAAAAATCAGTAAAAATACAATCCAGTTTTTAAGTACAGATAATGCCTTTGGTCAATATACGCAACGAGTTGATGAACTACAGAAAGACATCCCCGCTATTGAAACAGTATCGGGCTTGAAGCCTGTCCTTGATGAGCTGGAAACAATGAGTGCCGGTCTTGATCTGTTAACAGAAATACTGGGTACGCTAAAGGTCGAGGATGCAACGGTCAGGACGACGATTCTTGAGTCTATATCGACGGTTTATGCGGTCCTTAACCAGACCAAGGCGCAGGCGCGTAATCATAATAAAAGCCTCGGATCCGAGGAAACCGTGGCCGAATTCGGCGCACAATTTACCCTGTTTTCTCAAAGTATTACTAATGCGCTGGGTTTATCAACGACACCTGATGCCTGTGATGAACAATTAACCCGATTACTGGCGCAACTTGAAGAACTGGAAAGCCGATTTAGTGAACATGATGAGTTTCTTGCGGATATATTATCCAAGCGGGAAGAGGTGTATGAGTCATTTGAATCACATAAGCAGGCCCTGCTCGATGAGCAACAACGTCGTGTACATAATATTTCGAATGCCGCCGACAGGATACTGGAAGGTATCACGAGAAGGACGGAACGATTTATTGATCCTGATGAAATCAATACCTATTTTGCATCTGATGCGATGGTTATGAAATGTCGCGAGCTATCTGAGCAGTTGCGTGAACTAGGTGATAGTGTACGTGCGGATGATATCGACAGTCGATTGAAATATGCCAAAGACCAGTCTATTCGCGCACAACGGGACAAGCAGGATATCTTTGAAGACAATGGTAGTATTATTAAATTAGGCCGTCATCGCTTCAGTGTTAATACCCGCCCTGTAGATCTGACTATTGTACCCAAGAATGAGACATTATCTCTACATCTGACGGGCACTGATTATTTTGATGCGATCCAGGACAACCGACTGGTGACTTTACAATCCTATTGGGAACAGCCGTTAATCTCGGAAACGGGCAAGGTATATCGGGCTGAATACCTGGCGTCCTCTATCTTGCATGCTGCTGAAGTACAGCAGGATAATCTCAGTATGGATACCCTTGTCAGAGCAGCTGATTCTGGTGAGGACATGACGAAGTTGGTTAAAAAGTTTATTGCTTCCCGATATCAGGAAGGCTATGAGAAAGGTATACATGATCATGATGCGGCCAAAATATTAGCCGCATTATTAAACATCAGAAAACAGGCAGGATTATTGCGATATCCACCTGAAGTACGTTCACTGGCCATGTTGTTCTGGATGAACTGTGGTAGAGACGAAGGCGTTATAGCTAAAAACCTGTGGCACCTTCGCGCCCAGAGTGCGCAGTTACTCACCCATACTTTCAACTCTGCCGAGGCGTATAATAAGATACGTGCGGAAATATCCCCATTATTACAGGCTTACTTTGAACCATTCGAAATGGATATAAGCGAGGAAAACTGCCAACTGGCAGCAGAATATCTATCGCATGAACTCACGGGCAAGGCACTCCTGTTTAAAGTAAGTCAATATGGCTACTCCCTGGCTAACGGTCTGGAGGGGCATCTTAAGAAAATAAACCATTTGTCACACTACGCGAAAATGCTGGATGAGTTGAATGGCTCTCTGGATAAGCAATGGGATTTAGTAAGGTCCTGGTTGCAAGGTTATATCACGTTTAGTGGTAGTGAGTCGCTGAGTCGTTATATACCTGAGGCCATAGTTATCATGTTGTCTAATGACAAATTAGACCTGGATGAACATCATGTGGAATTACAGGTTCGTCTTGAAGGATTGATGGGAGAACATCCCTTGATCGATCAGCAATCTATAACCGTTGCGCTGGATGAATTTACCAGTCGATTGCATCATCATCGCCACAAGGTCGTCCCTGAATACCATGAGTTCCTTGGCCTGCGACAAAGTATCATTAACACTGAACGCAAGAATCTGCATTTAGAGGATTTTAAAGCGAGACCGCTTAGTTCCTTTGTGCGTAATCAATTAATCAATGATGTTTACTTGCCTATCATGGGAGATAACCTGGCCAAGCAGATGGGCACTGTGGGTGAAAACAAACGTACTGATTTGATGGGTCTGTTGTTGTTGATATCACCTCCCGGATACGGTAAGACGACATTAATGGAATATGTCGCGAATCGTATGGGCTTGATCTTCATGAAGATTAATTGCCCCTCACTGGGGCACAATGTTCAATCGCTCGATCCGCAACAAGCCCCCAATGCGACGGCACGACAGGAACTTGAGAAACTTAATCTGGGCTTGGAAATGGGTAATAATGTGATGTTGTATCTTGATGACATTCAACATACCCATCCCGAGTTTTTACAAAAATTCATATCATTGTGTGATGGATCGCGACGTATTGAAGGCGTCTGGAGAAGCCAGAGTAAAACCTATGACCTTAGAGGTAAAAAATTCTGCGTGGTGATGGCAGGAAATCCGTATACGGAATCGGGTGAGACATTCAAAATACCTGACATGCTCGCCAATCGTGCCGATATCTATAACCTGGGCGATGTTTTGAGTGGGCGTGAAAAACAATTCTCCATGAGTTATATCGAAAACTGCCTGACATCCAATGCCGTGCTGGCGCCCCTGGCCACACGCGACATGGATGATGTATACAAATTCCTGAGGATGGCGCAAGGTGAAAATATTCCTAACACAGATCTCAATCATGGCTATAGTGGCGCCGAGGTTACAGAGATTGTTGGTGTATTAAAAAAATTGTTTAAAATCCAGAATGTTGTCCTGAAGGTCAATAAACAATATATTGCCTCAGCCGCACAGGATGACAAGTACCGTACGGAACCTCCCTTTAAGTTGCAGGGGAGTTACCGTAACATGAACAAGATGGCGGAAAAAGTCAGTGCGATCATGAATGATACCGAACTCGATGATTTGATCCGTGATCATTATCTAGGTGAGGCGCAAACACTGACAACCGGCGCCGAAGAAAACCTGCTTAAACTGGGTGAGCTGAATAATAGTTTGAATGCAGACGAAGAATTGCGCTGGGATAAAATCAAACAGGATTATGCGCGTATCCAAAGCATGGGGGGCGAGGATTCCGATTCAGCTACCCGGCTGGCAAGTCAGGTCGCCAAGATCAGCCAGAATTTATCGGACATACAAGGTGTACTGGAAAGTGGTCAGAATGAATCCAGGCCTTTGGCTTTGGTCACGACAGAAATCAAACGCATGAGCGAGCTATTGGAACAGGCTCAGCTAAANGTCGAAGTGATTAATCAACCGGTACCNGGAATGGANAAGGTGCTAAGTTCCATGGGAGATGCCATCACGACATCACTATTGCCGGTTGTTAGTGCCATGGAGCATAAATTACGTCTGGATCATGATGTCTGGGAACGAGTCAAAATGCTGGGTGAGCAGATTAGCGGTTTGGAGAAAAGTATAATCGTCAAGACTAAAGCAAAACGCCCGGTGCTCAAGAAACCATCCAAAACCAAAGAAGAATAACAGGTGATAGTATGAAGACCAGACATTGTCCGGCTTGTGCGGGAAGCTTGCATAAAACTGATTTGGCTGAGCATTTAAAAGGCCAGCGCTGCTCAGGCTGTAACGGCGTTAGCATAACGTTGGGGAATTATTTGCACTATCTGACTAAATCACCGACCGTTGATGAAGGTTTACAGATAGATGCCAGTGAGATCAGTATGGATGAGGATACAAAAAGCGCACTGGTTTGTAGTTGCGGCCAGATTATGACGAAATACCGTATCACACATGATTCTGACAGGAAGCTCGATTACTGTACTTCGTGCCAGTCGATCTGGATGGATGCAGGTGAATGGGAGTATCTTAAGTCGAATAATATGCATAGATCGATTAATAAAATTTTTACTGATGGCTGGCAACGTAATATCAGGTTTGAAAATACGAAGCAAGTACTGCAGCAAAACTATAGGCAACAGCTGGGGGAGCAGGATTATCAGCGAATCAGGGATGTTAAAGAATGGATAGAAAAGCATACAGAGAAAAATGTGCTCATGTCCTACCTTAATGCGTCTGACCCTTATTCAGCAGAAAAATAATAAGGCTAAGTCTAATAAGAGAAAATGGTAGCTAAGTGGACACTGCGAGGACATTTTACTTCTACGAAATCCCTAATTAAAAATATCTGTTTTTCATAAATTTGTCATAGATGACAGATAGATTATATGTTGCAAAATTATTGAACATATATTCCATTGTCGCATTTATCATTTATACAACGTTTGAGCCGTATTGAACGCATTAATTTTTTGCTGACGAATCGGATACCACGCAGGTATGCCACCTTCTTTATAGGTTGGTTGAGTCGAATAGAAAATCCCCTTGTTTGTCGCATGACCATCGGGCTGTGGAAGCTGTTTGCTGATGATCTGGACCTGCGTGAATCTAAACAACAACATTTCAATAGCCTGCACGATTGTTTTATCCGTGAATTAAAAGAGGGCGCGCGAGTGGTGGATGCGGATCAGGACGTGGTTGTCAGTCCTTGCGATGCGATTGTTGGCGCCTTTGGCAGGATTAATGATACTGAGCTTTTTCAGGCAAAGGGATTTCCGTATACCCTGCAGGAGTTATTGAAGGATACCGAGCTGGTAGAGCGGCATCGTGATGGGTATTTTGTTACCTTAAGACTAAAGTCGACGATGTACCATCGCTTCCATGCACCGTATGATGGTTCGATAAACAGGGTCAATTATATTGCGGGCGATACCTGGAACGTCAACCCTATTGCATTGAAACGCATTGAAAAGCTTTATTGTGAAAACGAGCGTGTGGTGTTGAGTATCGATATGGATCAGCGCCAGGAATCACTCACGCTGGTGCCCGTGGCGGCCATCCTGGTTGCCAGTATCAAACTCAATTTTCTCGATCATCTGTTGGACCTTAAATACCAAGGGCCTGATCAAATTGCTTGTCACGCGACCTTTAAAAAAGGGGGCGAGCTGGGGTATTTTCAACACGGTTCTACCATCATAGTTTTTATGAGTGGAGGCGTTTCATTTTGCAAAAATGTTAAAGGTGGCGAGGTCATTCGTATGGGTGAGCCGCTATTTCGTTTCGACAACCCGGTAAATAATGCATGAATATTAATAAAATGAAAAAATGGCTTAATATTTTAATATTTCTGCCATATTTTTTATACAAACTTGTTCTAATCTAACGAGGAGATAAAGAATGAAGTTTTTAGAAGAGCTAAAAGTACAACGATGGGATGATCATCGTTATTATCACCACAGTCGAATTAATCAGTCATTGCACCTGGTTAGTGCCATGAGTTTTCTAGGTTGTTATGCATTGATATTTATCAATCCGGTTCTGGCTGCCATCCTTGGCTGGATCATTGCTATGGTGACACGCCAAATAGGCCATTTTTTCTTTGAACCCAAGGACTATGACGAAGTTAATCAGGCGACTCATGAGTACAAGGAAGCCATCAAGGTAGGCTATAACTTGAAGCGCAAGGTTATTTTGCTGACCTTATGGGGCATATCGCCCGTTGTTTTGTATTTTAATCCGAACCTGTTCGGTGCTTTTGAAAATTATATGGATGCCGGTGATTTTATCTATAGTCTCAGTATCATGTGGTTGTGGTTGGGTGCTGGCGCGCTTGTGTTCAGAACAGTGCATTTATTTTTTATTAAGGATGTATCTACCGGACTGGTCTGGTTT
>JGI24023J19991_10001215_pt1 | contig 20017 bp, 17 predicted proteins | sample Cruoilmetagenom1_FD_19991 | JGI IMG/M metagenome (IMG submission 19991) | reverse complement strand
TATGCCCGCCTGGACCCCGGTGTCGTTGACGAAACTTTCCCCTAAACCCGGGATGTGGTCGCGGAGGAAGCGTGCATATTCGCGAACCTGTCGCCTGCCGACAAGTTCCGCCTCGGTCAGATCATCCGGATCAGCAGGATAAAGCTCGCGTCCATCGCGCCCGACGAGCCGGGTTGCATTCACCAGTAGCTCATTGGGGCGGGGCGTGGGAAATATCCAGATTTTCGCGCGCGGCAGTTCGTATTCTCCTGATGCGTTGGCAGCGATCAGAGCCTGCGTCACTTCCGCCGAGCAAATCGTGTCGGAGCCCCAGGTTTCCAGAAACCCTGCCATGGCGTTGCCGTTCTACGCGACCATCATCGGCGGCGGGCTCATGGTGCTTGCTGCACCATTGGCTGTGCAACCGTTTCCAAACCATATTGTCGACAGCAGAAAGGTTCTTCTGGCGCTTGCGGCAGTGTCGCTTGCGCTATGCGTTGCCGCCTATCGGTTCATCTGACGCTTCTCTGATCTCTATTGTGTCAGTTTGGCGTAGGCGGCGGTAAAGCCGTTCAGGCTCACACCCAGCTTGATCGGCTTCTTCTGCAGATTCTGGAAAGTTACGGCAAGCGTCGCACCTTTTTGCATGGCGCTGAGATCGGCTGGTGGCAGAGCGGTTCCGGCATAACAACCCCGGGCATCGCAGGTCTGCACCGCGAGGACTGTCGGTTTCTCCTTGTCGATTTGCAACGTAACACCGGCTGGAAAGTACATTCCATGCGGCAGGTTCAATTGTATGACACCGGACTTTCCATCAGGATTGCGAGAGATGACCACTTGCAGCAGCTGTTGTCCGGTCTTGCGCAAGGTCAGCGTCTGCATGGCCTTGCATTTCAGGCCATTGCCCGGGTTAGCGCAATGCACGGTCCAGGCCGGTTGCGGTTTCTTCTTCTCGGGCGCAGCCTTCTTGGGTTGCGTGGTTTGTGCGGACGATGGCGGAACAGACGCAACCAGTAGTGCAGCCGCCAGGGGCAAAACCATGGGGGATGCGGTGAACAAGCGGAATGAATTCATCGCGGGATCTCCTTATTCAGACTGCGCGGCGCCGTCATCGGCCGACCCTGCGTCAATTGTATAGAGTTTCGCGATGTTCGGATCGCTCGGCGCGGTTGCTGAAGGCAGGCGAACGCCCGGCAGCAAGCACACATCGAGCAATTCCGTAACCGCCGTTTCAAAGCGAATCCACTCAACCACGTCGCCGCTCGAGAGATTAACGATCTGGATACCACACCAGGGGTCTGCATCGCGCTTCTTCAGCTCTTCGTCGAGCTGCAATCCGGAGAAGGACCCGTCGCGCGGCAGGGAGAGACCGACGATGGCGTGATTGTTATGAAAGGCAAGGCCGCGCACAAAGCCGGGCAGGAATGCCACAGGTTCAAAACTACCCGATGCGAGATCGACGGTGCCGAGATGGCCGGTGCCGGAATTGAGCACGCACAGTTTGCCATCGTGCCAGCGCGGCGAGTGGGGCATGGAGAGTTTCTCCGTGACGATCTCATCCGATGCCACATCGATGACACAGCCGCCTTCCTCGCGGCGCGCGCGCCAGCCATTGACTATGTCGGCCCGGCTTGTGGCCGTGACGTAAGCGGGTCGTCCGTCCTTCATGGCGATGCCATTGAGGTGGCAGCGGTCTTCCGCCGCAAGTTTGGAGATGAAAGGCGGCACCCAGTAGGGCGTGAAGGAGTGGATGTTGTGGAGCGTTGCGAGGCAGGAGAACATGGTATTGGCGAATACGATCACCCCGTCCTCCATCACAGCAATATCGTGAATGTCGAGGTCGCCGGTCGTGTTGGCAAGCCGTGGCACATAGTGCTTGTCTGCCTCGCCCATACGCTGGTCGGGTGCGAGCACATTTTCAAACCGCCACACCTGAGCTTCAGTGGCGAGTAGCAGTCGCTGCGGATCCGCCCAAAGCCCCATGGCCCGGCCAATTCCAACCTCGTGGAAATTCACCCGCCCGTCCGGTCACACGCCCACCAGATAGAGCCGACCTGTCTGATAGGACGATACCGCGAGTGCCGTCTGGTTGCTGGTGAGCCATGTGGGCAGTCCGCGCGAGCATGAAATGTTCGCGGGCTCTAGAGGCCCAAGCTGGCTTTGCGCCTCCGGCTTTTCTTCCGCCGGGGTTTCCGTACTGGCTTCGTTCACGCTTTTGCTCCCAGCGGTCTTTCAAGGACGGTGGCACCCGCGCCCCGTGATGTAAAGATTGTGGCGGGTGAAGGCAACGGACCGTGGCACGCGCCTTTCAGTTGCAATGTCGATGGATTTGCAGCCATGCGTTGAGATTGTTGCGGTTGCGTCACAACCATAGGAACAAAGACCGGCAAATCAGCCGGCAAACCGCCCGAATAGCTGGACCAGAGCGCCTTTTGTTCCATACTCTTCATCTGAGGCGGTGTGGAGAGTTCAAGTAGGTACGGGGGAGTAGGGGGAATAGTGGCCCACAACCGTCGAGCGCGGCGACGTGCTGCGGCCTTGGCGCGACGAGAGCGCTCAAGAGCAAAGGCCGCGAGAGTTCACCGCATGGGTCTGGCGTCGCGCGGCGCCTTGCGCGCAACTCTGCTCGGCACCGCTGCGGCCGGGGCGTTGTTTGTTGCCGGACCACAAAGCACCAGCGCTGGGCCCGGCCCGTGTTTGCCGCTCGGTGGCGTCACTGTCACGTGCACGGGCGATCAGTCCGATGGTGTTGCCAGTAGCGTCGACTTTAGTGCCCCGCCAACGACAACGCTAAACGTCAACAATCTCACCCAGGATATCGCCCCTGCTACGGGGACCGTCGGTATCTATTTTCTCGGTCCGCTGTTTCGGCGGGTTCCAGGCGACGCCCCGATCGAAATACGATGTGAACTATCTGGCCGGCATGTTCCGCGCGGCATACCTGATGGATCGTGGGCCTTGGTACGCCAAGCCGTTTGTCGACGTGAATGTGACGCATATTGACCGGGACTCCGTGCGTGAGACAGGCGGCGGGGCTGCCAATCTCAGCGTCGCCGGGGGAAGCGAGACGTTTTTCAGCGTGACGCCGTCCCTTGAGATCGGAGGAGACATCGACCGGGGGGACGGACGTATCGTTCGGCCATTCGTGCGGGCGGGTGTAACATTCTATGACGATACGGACCAGGCTCTGACCGCCAGCTTTGCTGGTGCCCCTGCCGGCGTGTCATCATTCCTCATCACGACGGATTTCGACGATATTTTTGCCGACGTCGAAGCGGGCGTGACCCTGTTTGATGGCGACCACGCCACCTACTCCGTCACCTATGAGGGTCGTCTGTCCGAAGACACGCAGCAGCACAGCTTCTTTATCAAAGGCACCAAAAAATTCTAACCACACAACGGCAGTATTTTCTTTTAATCAACAAAATCTGATAGTTATTCTAATCCCGAGGAAACGGTAGACTAACCGTCACTATGAAATTTGCGCCTTGGCTATTGCTGGCGTCGGGGCAGGCCGGGCCATAGAGTGCGCGGAAAAAAGGCAAACCGGGGCAACGCGCGTGAACCCATTCATTGACCAAACCATTACGGCGAACCTCATCCTGTTTGCGTTGGCGGCAACGGGCGTCTGGTTTGCGGGGAGCCGTCTCCCCCTCTACGCCGACGCGATCGCCGACCGCAAACGCATCGGCAAAGCATTTATCGGTCTGGTTTTTCTCGCAGGCGCGACGTCCTTGCCTGAAATTGTCGCGACACTGACCGCGTCGATTGCAGGGGAACCGAAGCTTGTGCTCGGTACGCTCTTTGGTGGCATCACCATGCAGACGGCGGTCCTGGCGTTGGCTGACGCATTCGCAGGGTCATCACCTCTGACGCGATATCCGCGCAAACTGTCATCGGCGCTCGAGGCGACGATGCTGGCATTGATGCTCGCCCTGTTGCTGGCAATTGCAACGGTTGGGGATTTCATCTTTGCGTTTGATTTGGGCCTCGGCACAGTTGTCCTCGGGGCCGCCTATGCCGGGACGCTGTTTATCCTGAACCGGTATGAGGAGAACGAAACCTGGCAGCCAGTAGAAATCCCGGAGACAACCGAGGAGGTCGTTCCCGGCGTGGCCACAACAGCGCTCGATGCGGTCTCGCTGCGAGGCCTCATGCTGCGGTTCGCAGGGGGCAGTTTCGTTATTCTGATCTGTGGTCTGACATTGACCGGAACGGCCTCCGCCCTGGCTGAACAGACCGGCCTTGGCGCCAGTTTTCTCGGTGTGACTTTGCTGGCCTGGTCGACATCGCTGCCGGAAGTCACGACCACGTTAGCCGCAGTGCGCATTGGTGCCTACACCATGGCAATCTCCAACGTTTTCGGGAGCAACCTGATGATGGTCGCGCTGGTGTTTCCCGCCGACCTTGCCTTCTACGGCGGTCCCGTACTCGACTCCATCGATAAGACAACAACCCTGGCGCTCGTATCCGGGCTGGCGGTTACCACCATCTATCTCGCGGGGCTCCTGATCCGTTCAAACCGCCGCGTCGGACCAGTGGGAGTTGACTCCGCGCTTGTCATCGTTGGTTACGTCCTGACCGTGATTGCTTTCTATCATCTGACATAAACTCTTGTGAGGTCCGTCCATGTTGATTTATTTCGCGTGAAATGCATGGCGTAAGGCAGGATGCCGTCGCAAAAGTGTTTTTTGACGTGGAGGCGAATGGCGTGTTTCATGGTCGGTGCGCGAGTCAGGAGGGGGCGAAACTGACCAAACCATGAGCATGCTTATTAGATGCATTGAAGGTCACGTCTATGACCGGGACAAGCATGGCGCGTGCCCGACATGCGGTGCCGTTCCGGACGAAGATAAGACTTCTGACACCACCTTGCAGGAAAGAGGCGGTGAGACGGCCTCACGAACAGCTGGCCCTGCCGGATTCACACCGGACATAAAGATGCTTGCTGGGGGTGCTGCGGGTGTGGCCATGCTCACGGCACTTGCAATCTGGGTCTTTTCACCGGGGCCGGAGCCCGGCCCCACCGAGGATGCCGCGTCGCAGCAGAGTAAAAACAAGCCGGAAGATACAAAGAAAGCGGAGAAGAAAAGTTCGGACGCGCAGGACGGCAAGTCAAAAAAAGATGAGTCCAGTGAGAAACAAAAACCAGATGCGCCGGTGTCTGCCGAGAAGGAAGAAGCCGATGACAAACCGGATGGGGGCAAACCCGAAGAACCTGCTCCCAGCCCGGCATTAGGCAAGGATAGCCCGGAGATCAAAGCGCTTGTCGCGGCCTATGAGGGCAAGAATTATCCCGAAGCATGGCGGCTCTCCGCGCCGCTTATCGATGCCGGAAATCCCATCGCCCAGTTCTACAGGGCCAGGATGCTGCATTTGGGGCAGGGCGTCCAAAAGAACAATGCGGAAGCGGCAACCTGGTATCGAAAGGCAGCTGATCAGGGTGAGCCGCGGGCTCAGAATAATTTGGGGCTGCTGCTTGCCTGGGGCCAGGGAGTTGCGAAAAATCAGGCCGATGCTGCCAAACGGTTCCGTTCTTCCGCCGAGGGTGGTTCCGCGCATGGACAGTACAATTATGCCGACGCGCTTGAATTCGGAAAAGGTGTCGCTGAGGACAAGAAGGAGGCATTCCGCTGGTATCTGAAGTCCGCAGAACAGGGCTATGAGACGGCAGAGCATCGCGTCGGCGTGCTGCTGGCAAATGGCATCGGCGTCTTGCGCAACGACGTGGAGGCCATCAAATGGCTTCGAAAGGCGGCCGAAAGGGGATACGCCCCGGCGCAAAACACACTCGGGGTTCACTATGCGGACGGGCGCGGCGTGGAGAAGAGCCCGCCGGAGGCCATGGTCTGGTACGAGAAAGCGGCGAAAGGCGGCAACGTCGACGCGCAGTACAATCTCGGCCTGAATTACCGATTCGGCCAAGGCGTTCGAAGGGACTACGGGCACGCTCTGTACTGGCTGGAAAAAGCGGCACAGAAGAATCACGCTTTTGCGCAAAACATGCTCGGGCTCATGTATCAGGCGGGTCAGGGGGTACGCCGGGACGCAAAACAGGCAGGGCTCTGGTATGCGAAAGCGGCGGATCAGGGTATGGCAGCGGCACAAACCAATCTCGGACATCTGATGTTCAAAGGTGCCCGTGGTCTGAGGCGGAATCCGAACTTTGCTGCCTCGCTATACCGAAAGGCCGCCGAGCAGGGCTACTCGCCGGCTCAGCGGAGCCTTGGTGACATTTTGCTTAAAGGCAAAGGCGTGGCGAAGAATTTCGAGGAGGGGGTGTCGTGGCTCGTTAAGGCTGCGGCGCAAGGTGATCAGCAGGCGCAGAAAACGCTGACGCGCATGAACATCAAATTTGACGCGCAGGAAAATAGACAGGCCGGGAATTAGGCTCTTCAGATCCGCGCCCGCTGCTATTGTGCCTTTTTGACTTCCTCGGTTTTAGCATCTTCCTTTTTGGCTTCCTCGGTTTTGGCGTCTTCCTTTTTGGCTTCCTCGGTTTTGGCGTCTTCCTTTTTGACTGTTTCATTTTCGGGAGCGGTCTTGTTGGCTTCCATTTTGGTCCACTTTTTTGCGTCCCAGTGCTTCTCGGTGCGCGCGGCCACTGTTGTCATTTCATCGATCGTTTTTCGGATGTCCGCAGGCGTGACACCACGGTTCACCATTGATCCGCTGAGCATGAAATACTTGCTGTTTGACAGGAAGAATTTTGAGTAGGTTGATTGTGAATTCTCCTTCAGAAGTGCGACCAGAACCTGCTGTGGAATATCTTTGTCGTCCGGCAGGCTCGAGAACTTCATCTGGAGATACATGTTGCGGCCGTCCGGTGCGCGGGCGGTGACAATCCAGCTCCGCCCCTGAACTTTTGGCCGGATTACGTAGTAGATCTCACCATCGCTGTATTTGAACTCCTCGGGCTCGTAGCCAAGATTGACCAGCATTTCCTTGAGGCCGGTAATATCAAGCCGTTTCCCCTCGGCAAATGAGCTCGATGGCAGGATCAAGAGGGCTACGACGAAAATGCAGAATGCGATGCCCGTGATTGACGTCTGAATGCTCTGATAAATCTTGCGCATATAGTCCCCCTGAAGGTTTTCCTATTGCCTCCTGCAAAAGTGATGTCACACGCCACATTTAGTTAAGACATAATACAAGGATTAGTTCAGACGGCTAGAGTGTGAGTAACAAGTGCTTGATGGCATCTTGGAATAGCAATTGGCGTAAAGGCAGGATTGCTGTGCGCTTGTGCCTTCCTTGATCGTGGTCAAGGCGGTTGCCCGACTCGACAGCTAAGAAGTGCGTCAATATGCTACCGGGCCCATGCGCTGAATGGCGTTTAAAAACCTCTTGTGAAGGAACGAAGGAGTATCGAATGAGCTGGAAATTCGGACCCGTTTGTGCGGCAGTCATTGTCCTGACCGCCGCGCCGGCATTTGCTGAAGGTGACGCGGACAAAGGCAAGAAGGTTTTTAACAAATGCAAGGCCTGCCATATGGTCGGTGAGAAAGCGAAGAAACGCGTCGGGCCACCATTGAACAACATCATTGGTGCCAAGGCCGGCGTCCAGGAGAACTTCAAATACTCCAAGGCCATGGTTGAAGCCGGCGAGGGCGGTCTTGTGTGGGACGAAGAGACGCTTTCGGCCTATCTGCTTAAACCCAAGGACATCGTGCCCAAGGGGAAAATGGCGTTTCCGGGTCTGAGAAAAGACAGCGATCGGGAAAACGTGATCGTCTATCTCAAGCAGTTTTCGACGGCTCAGTAGCAATACCTCGAATACGATCTGAAAAAGCGGTCCGGTCGTTCATCCGGGGCCGCTTTTCATATGCCGGTTGAATGGACGGTTTTGCTCGTGTCGAGATAGGCATCGAACTCCGCCGCCAGCGCTCTCAGGAACGGGCGGCCTTTTTCGGTGACCACGAAACCGTCTGGGACCTGTTCCACAAGACCGTCACTCGCATGCGCGGCAAGGCGTTCCCCTTCCCGCGCAATGGCAACTCCCAGCTCGCCAAACTCACGGCACAGTTCGCTTGCGGGAAATCGCAACTCGCACATGAGCGTTTCGATCGCAAACGCCCGTGCCATGTCCTCAGGCGTGAAGGCGAGACCGCGGGCCGTTGCAACACCGCCGTCGCCAATGCGGCGCTGATAGTCGGCAATTGGCACCGCGTTTTGCACATAGCCTTGCGGCAAACGTGAGATGGCTGAGGCCCCAAGACCCAGAAGGGCGTCTGCCGTGTCAGTTGTATATCCCTGAAAATTGCGCCGCAGTGGTGTCGATGCCATCGAGTCTCCGGGTTTGCAGAAATGATCGACGCCCAGCTGGACATACCCGGCGTCTCTCAAATGCGCGCTCATCATTTGAGAAAGAGCAAGCCGATCATGGATGCCGGGGACGCTTTCATTGTCAATCAGGCGTTGATGGCGAATTCGGTTGGGCAGATGCGCATATCCGAAGGTGGCGACGCGGTCAGGTCCGAGCGCAATCACGGCTTCGATTGTCTGGCGTCCACTTTCTGTCGTCTGATGGGGCAAACCATAAACCAGGTCGATATTGATTGAGTGCACTCCGGCATTTCGGAATTCCTCGACGACGGCACGAGTTTGTTCGAATGACTGTAGCCGGTTAATGGCCGTCTGCACCTTCGGGTCGAAGTCCTGTACCCCGAGACTGATGCGCGTGAGACCAGCTTGCGCCAGTGCGGCGATTTTCGCCTCATCCATTTCGCGCGGATCAATCTCGACGGCGAATTCTGCATCCTTCTCCACGATAAAGCGGCTGCGCAATGTATCTGACAGGCGCGCCATATCCCGCGTGCTCAGGATATCCGGAGAACCCCCGCCCCAATGAATGTGGCTGACGGAAACGCCATTCGGAATCCGCTCCGCCACCGCGTCGATTTCCGCGCAGACGTGGCTGAGATAGGTGCCAACGGGGGCGTAGCGGCGGGTAATTTTTGTGGTGCAGGCGCAAAACCAGCACAGTGTGTCGCAGAAGGGAATATGCACNTAGAGGGATAGCCGCGCGTCTGGCGAAAGCGCGCTGAGCCAGCGATCATATTCGGCCGTACCGACATTGGCGTTGAAGTGAGGGGCGGTTGGGTAGCTCGTATAACGCGGCAGTGGTCGGGCAAGAATTTTGACAAGTTTCGGGTCCATGGGTGCTCTCTCAACTCACAGGAGTTCGAAGCTAGTCCCATGCAGTCCGGCCGCACTTGATGAAGATCAAGCCTTCGCGTCTTTGTGGATCATGTCAGACGCCTTCTCGGCGATCATGATGGCGGGAGAGTTTGTGTTGCCGCTGGTAATAGTCGGCATCACAGACGCATCAACCACGCGCAGGCCACGCACCCCATGCACTCTCAGCCGGTCATCGACGACAGCCATGGCGTCTGACCCCATCTTGCACGTGCCGACGGGGTGGAAAATCGTGGTTGCTATGCTGCCGGCCGCTTTTGCAAGCTCCTCATCAGACTGGATGTCATCCCCGGGCATGAATTCATTTGGTGCGTATTTCTGCAAGGCCGGTTGGGAGACGATGCGACGCGTGAGGCGCACGGACTCAGCAGCAATTCGCCTGTCGGCGTCGGCAGAGAGATAGTTTGGATGAATAACCGGCTTGTCGAATGGATCGCTTGAGCGGATTCGGATATGACCGCGGCTTTCCGGTCGCAAATTGCAAATGCTGGCGGTGAATGCGGGGAAGGGGTGCAATGGCTCGCCGAACTTGTCCAGGGTCAGCGGCTGCACGTGATACTCGACATTGGGCGTATCGAATTTCTTGTCCGTCCTGACGAACGCGCCCAGTTGGGACGGCGCCATGGACATGGGCCCGCTGCGAAACAGGGCGTATTCCAAACCGATGCCGAGTTTGCCGAGCAGGCTGTTTGTGCGCTCGTTGAGGGTTTTCACGCCGGAGACTTTGTACGCGCAGCGGATTTGAAGGTGGTCCTGCAAGTTCTCGCCTACACCTGGAAGCTCGTGCACGACCTCAATGCCATGCTCCTTCAGAACGCCGCCCGGTCCGATGCCTGAAAGCTGCAGCAGCTGAACGGAACCAACTGAACCGGCAGCCAGTATCACTTCACAGCGTGCGGAGATGGTTGCGTCAGCCGCGCCCAACTTCAATTCCAATCCAGTCGCTTTGCCATCCGTGATCTGTAGCTTCTTTGCTTGTGCATGGGTAAAAACGTGCAAGTTCGACCTGTTCCGGGCGGGTTTGAGGAAACCCTGAGCCGTGTTCCACCGCCATCCGCCGCGTTGATTGACGTGGAAGTAACCGCATCCTTCGTTGTTGCCGCGATTGAAATCATCGGTCTTCGGAATGCCGGCCTGTTCCGCCGCGTCGCGGAAAGCGTCGAGGATTTCCCAGCTCAACCGCTGGTTTTCGACGCGCCATTCGCCCCCCGTCCCGTGCATTTCGTCCCCTGGGACGGCGGCTTGGTCCTCCGACTTGATGAAATAGGGCAGCACGTCATCCCAGGCCCAGCCTGTGTTGCCAAGCTGGCGCCAGTGGTCATAGTCACGCGCCTGACCACGCATGTAGATCATGCCGTTGATGGAGGAACAGCCGCCGAGCACGCGTCCACGCGGATATCCGATAGCGCGGTCGTTCAGGCCCGGTTGTGGTTCCGTCGTATAGCCCCAATCGGTTCTCGGGTTGCCCATGCAATATAGATACCCGACAGGAATACGCACCCAGATGTAGTTGTCTTTTCCGCCTGCCTCGAGCAATGCGACGGTCNTGTCAGGATCCTTCAGACAACCGGTTGGCGAGCACGCACCCCGCGCTGCCCGCGCCTACTATCACATAGTCGAATGTTCCCAGGTCTTTCACTGCAAGATTGTCCTCGCGCAAATGTTCCTGATCATCGCCGTTTCAACACCACAGGCGATCGCCATGAACCGGCTGCTGAAGCCACAACGATATATCACTGTGAGGTCTTGAAAAAGCTATATGAATCCTGTGGTTTGCTCCTGCGGGACGTGGTAAACGCACCGCTCTGGCATGTGCCCCTTCTTGAGCAAGCATCAATCTTTTCGAGATTCTGGCGCTGGGCTGAAAACTGAACAAACCGGTGCCCTGAGGGTTATTTGGCAAGCAAACACGCATGAAAGTACTCGTCACAGGATCGGCCGGTTTTATCGGCTTTCATACTGCGAAAGCTCTGCTCGACCGAGGTGATCAGGTCGTCGGGATCGACAATCTGAACGACTATTACGATGTATCGCTCAAGAAGGCGCGGCTTGCGCAACTTGAGGGGCGCAACGGCTTCAGCTTCATCAAGATGGACATCGCTGACCGGTCGGGCCTCGAAGATCTGTTCAGACAAGAAAAATTCGACAAGGTGGTTCATCTGGCAGCCCAGGCGGGCGTGCGTTACTCGATCGACCATCCGCACACTTATGCAGACTCAAACCTCTCCGGGTTTCTGAACATTCTCGAAGGCTGCCGGCACAACGACGTTCAGCATCTTGTCTTTGCGTCTTCTAGTTCGGTCTATGGCGCAAACACCGCTCAACCATTCAGTATTCATCAAAGCGCGGATCATCCTGTCAGTCTTTACGGCGCCACGAAGAAAGCCAACGAATTGATGGCCCATACCTACGCTTACCTCTATGGACTACCGGTAACGGGCTTGCGGTTTTTCACGGTGTATGGTCCGTGGGGGCGTCCTGACATGGCGCTGTTCAAATTCACGAAAAACATTCTGGCGGGTGAGCCCATTGATGTCTTCAACAATGGTGATCATGCTCGTGACTTCACCTATGTCGATGACATTGTCGAGGGTGTCGTACGTTGCGTAGATCACGTGGCTGAAGACAATCCGGGCTGGGATGGTGATAAGCCCGATCCCGCGACATCAACCGCACCCTATCGACTCTACAACATTGGAAACAACAATCCGGTCCGCCTGATGGATTTCATAGGCGCGATCGAAAAAGCTCTTGGCAAAACTGCGGAAAAGAACTTCCTGCCAAAACAGCCGGGCGATGTAACGGAGACATTTGCCGATATCGATGACTTGGTCGCGGACATTGGATATCGACCGAAGACAGGCATCGAGGATGGGATCGGCAATTTTATTGCGTGGTACAAGAGCTACTATGACGTGAAGGCCGATGCCTGACCCCCATGAAGCAAACCGGAAAGAGCTATGCCGGTTAAGATTCTGACAGTTGTTGGCGCAAGGCCTCAGTTCATCAAGGCAGCTCCGGTTACGAGTGCAATCACAGCGCGCGCCGGGATCGAGGAATTGCTGGTTCATACCGGGCAGCATTTCGATGGTGAAATGTCTGATGTGTTTTTTGACGAACTGGGAATTCCAGCGCCACATCACAATCTAAACATACATGGCGGTGGACACGGCGAAATGACCGGTCGGATGATGATCGCGCTGGAGCCGGTTATGGCCGAAGAAAAACCAGATGCGGTGCTCGTATACGGTGATACAAATTCAACACTGGCTGGTGCGTTGGTGGCGGCCAAACTCGAAGTTCCGTTCGCGCATGTGGAAGCGGGCTTGCGTGCTTTCCAGCCGATACCGGAAGAGATTAACCGGGTTGTTGCTGATAGGCTGAGCCGTTGGTTGTTCTGTCCGACTGAGGCATCGGTGAAGAACCTTTTCGAAGAGGGCGTCAAGGCTAACGTGCATCGCGTGGGCGACGTGATGTATGACGCGGTTCTTCGCGTGCGTGAGCGCGCGAAACAGAAATCGGACATCCTGAAGAGATTGGAATTGGAGTCAGGCGAGTTTCGGCTGGCCACAGTGCATCGTGCCGAGAATACCGACATTGCAGAGTCTCTTTCCAAGGTCTTGAACTATCTTAAGGATGCAGGTCGCGAACTTCCGGTCGTGCTGCCGTTGCATCCCCGCACCCGCAAAGCGGCCAGGAAATTTGAGCAGTCACTCGAGAGCGAAGGACTCATTGTCACCGATCCGGTGGGCTATCTCGACATGGCCGCGCTGCTGGACGGATGCAGCAGCGTCATGACCGATTCGGGTGGCTTGCAGAAGGAAGCCTACTTTTACGGCAAACCCTGCGTAACGCTGCGCGACGCGACCGAGTGGGTCGAGACGGTAGATGCGGGATGGAACCGGCTGTGGCGAGGTGCCGACTATCTGCCGCGAAAGACAATAGCGGAATACGGCGATGGCGACGCAGCCGAGAAGATTGTGGATATTTTGATAAAGGAGGCGTAAGGCTGCCCTTCTAGTGCCCCGCTAGACAAGATCGACACGTAGCGGTTAGTTGACACGACCTGAATGCGACAACAGATAAGCCGGGCCTTTCCCTTGGCCGTCCAGTAAAATGAAGTATGGCATGACGGGGCTGACGGGTCTCGTTTTGAGCCACGATCAAAGCGACAAAAATATGCCTTCCACAACCAATGTAAAAAAGAAGAAGCCCGGTACCCAGTCCAAGCACTGGAGGTCATCAAAGAATCGCAAGCTGATCATCCAGATTCCCTGTTTCAACGAGGCGGAAACGCTCCCAATTGCATTGGCGGCGCTTCCCCGAAAAGTTTCCGGATACTCACACGTAGAGTGGCTGATCATCGATGATGGTTCTACCGATGATACGGTTGAGGTTGCCCGGCATCATGGCGTCGATCACATCGTGCAGTTGCGGCACAATGAAGGCCTCGCGCGCGGCTTCATGGCCGGTATTGAGGCGTGTCTGAAGCTCGGCGCCCACACAATCGTCAATACCGATGCAGACAATCAGTATGACGCCAAGAGTATTCCCGATCTGGTGCGGCCGATTCTGGAGGGCGAGGCCGACTTCGTAATCGGTGCGCGACCAATAAGACAGATCGAACATTTTTCCCCGATCAAGAAATGGTTGCAGGGCCTCGGCAGCTGGGTCGTGCGAGTGGCAAGCCGCACGAATGTTCCCGATGCACCTTCCGGGTTTCGCGCGATGTATTGGGAGGCAGCGCTTCGACTAAACGTGTTTTCCCAATACACATATACGCTTGAAACCATAATCCAGGCCGGTCGCAAGAATATGCGAACGGTCTCGGTCCCCGTGGGCGTCAACGAGGATCTGCGGCCCTCGAGGCTCGTGAAAAGCATCAGGTCATATGTTTGGCGGTCGATCGTAACCATCATTCGCATCTTCCTGATCTATCGTCCTCTCAAGACATTCATGCTGCTGAGCATGATTTTTGGAACCGCGTTTCTCCTCGTGGCGGGGCGATACATGTACTTTTTTGCAATCGGGGAGGGAGACGGGCACGTTCAATCGCTCGTGCTTGCCGTCATTCTTGCAACCGCGAGTTTCCTCAGTTTCTCGGTTGCCGTTATCGCCGACCTTCTATCGGTGAACCGGTCGTTGTTGGAAGACCTGAGACAGCGTGCGTTGCGCGCGGAAATTTCCCCTTGGGATCTAAACTCGGAACGCTCGGATAGAGCCGATGATCATATTGATGTCGGGTGAGGCTCCAAGTCTCTGCATATCCAATTGAGAGGTCCCGGTCTTCGTGTTAAGTCGACACAGTGCGCGGTCAATAAGGTTTTGGTTCCTCGCCGTTTGCCGGGTAGACAAAAAACGACGTAATCAGCAGAATTCCCATGTCAAAATTCGACTATGAAAACGTCGCCGGAAATCATTACGACAAATACAATTCCAAGAATCCGATTGCCGCATATCTTGTTAGCGGCTTCTTGAGGAATTTTCTGGAACTGGTTGACCATACCAAGGCGCGCGATGCCTTCGAGGTTGGCTGCGGGGAGGGGCACCTGTCGCTGGCAATGCTTCGCAAGGGACTAAAAGTTCGCGGCGCAGACCTTGAAGACACGGTTGTGCGTCAGGCGAACGAGGCGGCTCAATCAGAGGGATTTCCGGAGCATTTCATCGTTCGTGACCTCTATGAGCTCAGTGAGGGTGACGCCTCAGCAGATCTCGTCGTCTGTTGTGAGGTTCTGGAGCATGTGCCTGATCCGGCCGCCGCGCTACAGGTGCTGACGGGATTGGCGCGTCCCTGGCTGCTTGTGAGCGTACCGCGCGAACCAATCTGGCGAGGCCTCAACATGGCGCGGGGCAAGTATCTCGGCGAAATGGGCAATACACCGGGTCATATCCAGCATTGGGGCCGAAACGCATTCGTCGATCTGGTCTCGCGAAATGCCCGGATCGAAGAGATTCGCACGCCGTTGCCATGGACAATGGTCCTGTGTCGCTGTGACTGAGACCGAGAAACCTCAGCAGGGAACAACTAGCAAGATCGCCAGGCTCATTGGCCTCGTTCTCACTGCGGCCTCGCTTGGCTACATTGTCTACAAATTAAGCGTTACCGATTGGTCGGGCTTGCACCATCTTGAGGTTGGTCGGTTAGTTCTGGCGAGTGCCGCGGGCGCGATTGCTTATTGCGGGCTTGGCCTCCTGCTGGGCGTCGCCTGGTGGATATTGTTGGCGAGAATAAGCGGACAGAATGTAAACGCAAGATCTGTCATTGGGATCTACGCTGTTACACAACTATACAAATACCTGCCGACCAACGTGCTGCATTTTGTGGGGCGCCACGCCGCATTGCGCCATGTCGGACTTTCCCACGCCGCGCTTGTAGCCACCGCTTTTGTCGAGGCGGTCTCTCTTTCGATGGCCGCAGTTGCGGTTTCGCTGTTTTTTGCCGCGCGTGTTTTGATTGAAGTCGGGGCACAGCATATTGATGGAGAGTCCATGTTGCTCTGGCTTTTGCTCGGCATGACACTGCTTATTGCCTTGGGAGCGGCAGGCTATGTGTTCAGGCAAAAGCAATTTGATTTGGCACCGTCGCGCCTCAAGGCAATCGCTTGCGGGTTTCTCCTGGCGAACCTTATGCACATCACGTTTTTCCTCGGATCTGGCCTGATCCTGCTGAGACTGGCTTATGTAGTGACTGATGTATCGGCTGGCGAACACGCTCTACTGATCGCGGTTGCAGCCATCTCGTGGTTGCTTGGATTCATTGTTCCCGGTGCGGCCGCTGGTATTGGCGTACGTGAGGCTGTCATTATTCTGGTGCTTTCACAATCGCTTGGGAGTGCAGCTGCAATTGCATTGGCTGGTCTCTATCGCATTGCCACCCTTGGCGGCGACGTGCTGCTAGCAGGTGTTGGTTCGCTCATACGCCCGGATACAGCCGGGCCGAAAAACTGAGCGTTTCACGGCATTAGATTTTGAAGCAAGCAAGGGCTCACCGCTATAGCTTCTTACGATTGATTGCGCCGACGGCGTTGTACAGAAATGCACTCAATCCGAGCAACAGGGCCCAGCTGCAAAACATGAAATAGCGATCAACGTCATGAAAGGCGAAGGAGAAGCCCATCTGTGCCAGCACCAACATGATCAGGAAGAAGCGCAGCGGTATGGATTTGAACCCAAAGATGCCGATGATCGCCACGGCCAGCAATACCGTATCGGTCAGTCGGGACATGTCGCTCTGGGTGAGCTTGCCAATGAAGACCAACGGCGCAATTTTCCACGCCTCGCCATAGCGGATCAGGGATACGGCGGGCTCAACTCCTGTTCGTCTCTTGCCGCTGATCGTTTCCGCCTTTCGATTCCGGCCCTTGAGGATTTCTCCGAACGGTTTTCTAGTAAGGCGATTGTAGCGGTAGAATCTTAGTCCATGTTTGTAGAAGCGGTGCATTGCGGTTGAGAGGAAGAAGCCTGGCCGCTCCGACAAGGCCTTCAGAACGTCCGGCTTGTAAACCTGTTGTGTTGCCGTTTCCGACTGACGCAAGTAAGTCGTGATCGGCAGCCCCGTTCGCTCCGAGACCCTTTCATTTCTCACTCTTCCCAGCTTGACGAAATCATGGGCGGTGTCGCGATCATATTTGCCATAGGCCGCCCAGATCATGTGCCAGAGCACATTGTGCTGGAACGGTTCGCCCTTGATGCCCACATGTCGTTGCGGGTGCTGGAACTGGTTGGAAACGATCTTTCCCATCTGGAATGTGGTGAAGAGCACAGCGACGCTGACCAGGCATTGCAGCAGCGCCCGGCGATTTCCCACATTCCAGCTCTTCAACAAGAGCGTCACGGGCAGAAGCACTGCGAGAAAAATCGGGGTGACTTTGGTGAACCCCATCAGGAACGTTAGCAGGAGAATAAAGCCCACGTTGATCCAGACCGAGCCCTTATTGAACAGAAGGCGGAGAACCAGTCCCAGATAAAAGGCGAACAGAATGATGAAATATGCATCTGAATCTGGCCTGTAAAGATCCATGATGAACGGGAAGTAGAGTGCCGATACGGTTGCGAACACGAGCGCGATTCTGGAATTCCAGAGCGCCCGAAGTGTGCTTGTAAGAAACAGAAGACCTGCAATCCAAAGCGCGTTCATCAGATAACCTGGAGTAGGATAAACGTCGCAGAAGGACAGGCTGACGCGATGGAGCTCGCCCTTAATGAGTGCGGGCAATGCCGGAATCATCTCTATGAAGCCGGTGATCGCCGGAACAATGACGATGCCGGTGTCACGATAAAATGTCGGCCTCCAATGCCCGGTTTTGAGTAGCTTCCAGAGGTTTTTGCATGTTGCTCCGACTTTGCTGTGATCCTCGAAAAGAACGTCCGAGCTGAAGGCGCCGGAATGTAGAACAAACAGCAGAACAGCAATTCCAACCAACACTAATCGCCATCGGTTGCGCTGCCAGTCCCAGGAGAAACGATCCTGATGCGCGGCCGGTGCAAACAGCAGCAGCGCGATGCCGGTCAGGGCAAAGAAGAAGATGTACGGCCAGACCGAGAATCCGACGATGTTGGTGGCAAGCACCAGCGGAGGTGCTGTTTTGTTGGCGGATAAGTCTTCGTCAGTCAGATACTGAATTTCGATAGAGGAATTTCGTTCGCCGAGCTTGTTGGTCCACGGCACGGTGAAACGCTGAAGCCTTTCAGGCTTCAGCGTGTAGACATAGGGCTCATCGTTAAGGCCTGTGACCTTGATCCGATCCGAAACATCTCGGCCGGCCTCTTTTTTTAGGTTCTCTGCCTCAAGGAAGAACTCAATCGAGGGCTTGCCAAGCTCCGTAATCCAAGGCGTGCCGACGTCGAGCGCGAGTTTTTGNCCTGGCTTGAGCGCATAGCCGCGAAAATAGACGACTTGGTCGTAGCGAAAATCCTTCCGCTCAATGTCGCCGGATACCTTCGTCGCCACCTTTTCCAGCGGCATCTCGATGAAGAAGAGTTGATAGCTTAGGAAGTAGCCCGAAACCACAAGCAGGAACCAGGCGACCGCAGTCAAGACGCGTCTCAGAAAAGACANGACGGTCTTTCCTGNAGGTGCCTTGAATGCGCTACTTCCTCGAAATAGCGTTGTTAGGAAGTTGGGAGCTGTCTGGTGCGGTATGCCATTCTCAGACATTCGAAATTTCCTAGGTACTGCTAAGCGCCTCATTTCACATCGGAGATGGTAGCGCGGCCGAAACAACAGTTGATATCCTTGTGCGAAGGATATGACTGTCTAGTGTTCAATCAGAATAGAAATCCCGTACGGCAGTGATCACATGGTCCTGCTCCTGCTGGCTCAGGCCGTAGAAGAGGGGGAGGGATAACACGCGATCATAGTAGTTGTTTGCGCCGGGGAAATTTTCCGGGTCGTTGGTCCGTCGATAGTGATCGTGCNCAAACAGAGGCACATAGTGCACTTGCGGGCGAATTCCGCGACTTGCCAAAAAGTTGAATAGTTCGCCTCGTTCGGTCGGGCCGCCTAGGCACAGCATTGGATAAAGATGCCAAGCGGTTCGAGACAGCGACATGCGCGCCACCGGCCGGGCCTTGTTTGAAAGTTCGGCAAAGGCCTCGTTATAGCGATTTGCAAGCTGTTCGCGTGCAGCAACAAAACGGTCTAGCTTCTTGAGCTGGCTTTCGCCCAAGGCGCATTGGATGTCAGTAACCCGGAAGTTGAAGCTGGGCTCGTCCATCCGATAGAACCATGGCAGGACCTGACCTTCGCAGTCCCGTGGCCAGTCTTCGCCTGTGCGCGGTTCGCGCCGCATGCCGTGGGATCGCAGCAAGCGGATTTGGTCGGCGAGGGTGTCGTCGTTGCAGGTGACAGCGCCGCCTTCGCCCATGGTGATTGTTTTGACAGGGTGGAATGAGAAACAGGCGGCGACACTGGCACCGCACGAACCGACAGGCATTGCTTCTTGCGTATGCGAATTCCATTCATCACCACCAATGGCGTGACAGGCGTCTTCGATCAGAACCGCGTTATGCTGCGCGGCAACATCCGCCAGGCCACCCATATCACAGCATTGACCATTCAAATGAACGGGGGCGACGGCCTTTGCGTCGGGATGGCGAGAGAATGCCTCATGTAAGGTCTTTGGCGACATCAATCCCGAATCTGCATCGACATCACACAAAACCACTTCCGCACCTGCCAACTCGGCAGCGCTTGCCGTAGCGAGAAATGTTATTGCCGGCACGACAATTTTGTTGCCCGGCCCCAGTCCAACGGCGCGATAGGCCAGATAGAGTGCGACGGTTCCATTTGCGACAGCAATGGCGTGTTTGGCTCCGGTTTTTTCGGCCAAGGCCGTCTCAAAGCTTTCGACCCTGGGCCCAGTCGTCAGGAAATCGGATTTGAGCGCGCTGACGACAGCCTCAATATCATCATCGTCGATGTGTTGGCGGCCGTAGGGGAGAATTTCGGGTTTCTGGGCCACGGTAGGGTCTGCCTAAACGGTTCCGACGAGCTCTTTTATATCGTCAACATCCAGGAATTCGTTGTTTGTGTTGCTGTAGTAAGAGAAATCTTCCTGAACCGGCGCGAGCTTGAGGTCATTTGGCCTATCATACTCGCGGTAAGCAAGCTCTGGCTGGATCATGTAGAAATCTTCTGATTCCAGAACATGCCTCGCGGTCGGTTGCGGTATCAGCGCCTCGTGAAGCTTCTCGCCAGGACGGATGCCTACAACCTCAGGCTCTTTGCCAGGCAACATAGCTTCTGCAAGGTCGACAATGCGCAGGCTCGGAATTTTGGGAACAAAAATCTCTCCGCCCAAGAGATGCCGGAGGGCGAGGCATGAAAACTTAACCCTTG
>JGI24023J19991_10001213_pt1 | contig 20048 bp, 14 predicted proteins | sample Cruoilmetagenom1_FD_19991 | JGI IMG/M metagenome (IMG submission 19991) | reverse complement strand
ATTAACTGCCGCTACGGACAAAGTGGTAGTTGGTACTTGTGGCACGCCTAAGTGTGAATTTGTTTGTGATAAACAAAGACATTTAATTCAATTGTTTAATTTATGTATAATTTAGTGTCGAAAACAAAAAAAGCTGACCAGTTAAAACGATTTGGCTATAAAGATTAATTTAAGACCGCATTCTCGATGGCTGCCTGTCAAGACGAGGATGCTAAATTTTTTTATAACAAAGAAGTTGGGCAAATAATTGCCTTAACTTATTTTTCTTTATCGTTTTGAAACGATTTTATATTTTAGTTTTGATTTATGTGTATGCGGAAAAGAAGTGTACAAAAAAGACTGCTAACACATTGTTAGCAGTCTTAATAAATTAATTTGAATAAGAATTATCCTATTTCATAAGTTTCTCCTGAGAATAATAATTCTTCAAAAGACTTGATAGGGCTTATTTTTTTTGCATATTCTGTAATTTCAATTTCACGGTCGATTAGTGTTTTGTCTTTTACGGCTCTGATAAGACCCATTACAACTGGTTCTTTCATATTGATTAGCGCTAAATGTAAAGAGGGATCTGGTTCATGCGCATCGTGTACCAAGATGTCGCTTTCTTTAACACCATTTTCTCCAATGCTAACAACTTTTAATTTCATACCATTAAGGACGATTCCTTTATTCTTTTCTTTACCAAAAATCATAGGTTTTCCATGTTCAACTACTAATTGAGCATCTGCTTTAACATTTTTATCTGAAATGTTGCTATAAGCACCATCATTAAAAATAACACAATTTTGTAAAATTTCTACCAATGCAGTACCTCTATGTTTGTCTGCTTCTTTGTATAATTCTACTTGTAATTTAGCATCGTTTCCGGCAGCTCTAGCAAAGAATTTGCCTTGTGCGCCAATAGCCAATTCACCCGGGTTAAAAGGTGTTTGTGCGTTGCCATAAGGTGATGATTTAGTTTTTTGTCCTAGCAATGAAGTAGGAGAAAACTGTCCTTTGGTCAAGCCGTAAATTTCGTTGTTAAACAAAATATAATTGAGGTTGATATTTCTTCGTAAGGCGTGAATAAAATGATTACCACCAATAGCCATACTGTCTCCGTCACCTGAAGTTACCCAAACGCTTAAATCTGGATTGGCTAATTTGGTTCCAGTTGCAATAGCAGCTGCACGACCATGAATACTGTGCATGCCATAGTTATCCATATAATAAGGAAATCTTGAAGAACAACCAATACCTGAAATGAATACGATATCTTCTTTTTTTCGACCTACTTCGGGTAAAGCTTTTTGAATGGAACGTAAAATGACGTAGTCATCGCAACCCGGACACCATCTGACGTCTTGGTCACTGGCAAAATCTTTAAATGTATATTTTATATTTGTCGTCATAACTATTTTGCTTTTAAAATTTTATTAAATTCTTTGATTAATTCTTCCGATCCAATAGGTAAACCTTGTATTTTGTCGTATTTGTTGTATTTAAATTGTGGGTAGGTCATTCTTAATAAATCGGCAAATTGTCCGGCATTTAGTTCCGGTACAATAATGTGTTTGTACTTAGAAAATGTATCAGTTACGCCATGTGGAAGCGGATTGATATAAGAGAAATGTGCCAAGCCAACTTTTGCGTCTGGATTTTGCTCTTTATATTTTCTAACAGTAGTTTTTAAACTACCATAAGTACCGCCCCAACCAACAACGAGTAAATCACCTTCTTGGTCAAATTCGGTTTCTAAGGCAGGAATGTATTCTTTTACTTTACGTACTTTATCCGCACGTAATTTTACCATTTCTTCGTGGTTGATAGGATCTTGTGATACATGTCCATCTACTTTGTCTTTTTCCAATCCACCAATTACGTGTTCTAATCCGGGAGTTCCTGGAATTGCCCAAGGGCGCGCTAGCGTTTTTTCATCTCTGACATAAGGATGGAAGTTTTCTTGGAATTCGGTTACACGTCTGTGGGTAATTTCTGGCATTTCATCCAATTTTTTTATACGCCAAGGTTCTGAACCGTTTCCAATATAACCATCTGTTAATAAAATTACGGGGGTCATATGTTCAAGTGATAATTTAGCAGCCATAAAAGCCATATCATAACTGTCTGCAGGTGATTTTGCTGCAATTATAATAAGTGGACTTTCACCATTACGACCATACATAGCTTGCATCAAATCTGCTTGCTCTGTTTTGGTTGGCATACCGGTTGAGGGACCACCACGTTGTACGTTGACAACTACTAAAGGTATTTCTAACATTACAGCTAATCCAAGTGCTTCGCCTTTAAGTGCCAAACCGGGACCTGATGTGCTGGTTGCCGCTAATTTTCCGGCAAAAGAAGCACCTATTGAAGAACTGATACCGGCAATTTCATCTTCTGCTTGAAAAGTGGTAACATTTAAATGTCTCCATTTAACCAATTCGTGTAAAATATCTGTGGCTGGTGTAATAGGATAGGAGCCTAAGAATAATTCTAATCCCGATTTTTGAGCAGCAGCCATAAGTCCCCAAGCAGTTGCTTGGTTACCCATAATAATTCTATAAGTACCTTTTTCTTTTTTGGCAGCGTTTATTACAAAATGGGTAGGCATTAATTCAAGTGTGTCAGCAAAGTAATATCCAGCTTTTAGGGCTTTCATGTTGGCATCGACTATTTGTGGTTTGTTTTTAAATTTCTTTTGCAAAAATGCTTCTGTATGTTTAGGGTCTTTGCTGTATAACCAATATAGCATACCTAGTGCAAACATGTTTTTACTACGCGACATGCTTTTGCTGTCTAATCCTGTATCTTTCAGAGCCTCACGTGTTAATTTAGTCATAGAAACTGCGACTACATTATAATTTGATAAGGAGCCATCTTCTAAAGGATTGGATTCGTATTTGGCTTTTTGTAAATTTGTTCTTGAGAACGCATCTGAATCGACCAAAATCATTTGGCCGGGTTTTAAGTCCTTAATATTCATTTTTAAGGCTGCCGGATTCATAGCGACTAATAAGTCTAAATCATCACCGGGGGTGTTGATTTCTGTTGCACCGATGTTTACTTGAAAACCGGATACACCATATAAACTACCTTGAGGTGCTCTAATTTCTGACGGATAATTAGGAAATGTAGCAATGTCATTTCCCAATAGTGCCGCAGAAGTGGAGAATTGTGTTCCGGTGAGTTGCATACCATCTCCCGAATCACCTACAAATCTGATCACAACGTGATCTAAATCTTGTCTATTTTTTTGTAAAGCTTCTGTGCTCATATAAATATAATTTTTTTTCAATATTTTGACAAAAATATGAAATAATAATATGGCAAATGTTGATAAATGTTATTTTTTTTAAAACATTGGAATTATTAAACAATACGATAAATATTCAGTGATAAATTGCATTATTCTTGATTAAACTAGTAATTTTTGAGAAAAAAATTTATCAATATTTTATGCGATTTATTTTTGTGGTCTAAAAATATGAGAATCAGTTTTAGTTTCTTGATAAAAAAAATATTTCGAGTTGTTTTTTTTCTTAACTTTGTTTTTGTATTAAATAGATTTATGAAGTTAGAAATATATATATCAGATTTACTTTACCGTTATGATTTAGTGGTAGTTCCGAATTTTGGTGGCATTATTGGAAGAAAAAAAAGTGCCCGTTATGACAGGAATTCATACATTTTTTCACCACCTCATAAAGAATTGTCTTTTAACAGGCAACTTATCGAAAATGATGGTTTGCTGGAAAGATACGTGGCAGATTCATTACACATTTCTAATGAAGAAGCTTTAGAAAATATTNCGCAAGCTGTAAACGAATGGAAATCTAAACTACAAGAATACAAGAGTATAAATTTACAGCAAATTGGTGTTTTTAAATTGGTTGACCAAGATAGGTTGATTTTTTTACCATTAACAACTAAAAATTATTTATCAGATGCTTATGGATTAAATTCATTTGTACATAAACCGCTTGCTATTAATGTGTTGACTGAACAACAAAAGCATGTAAAAAAAGAGCCGGTTGGATTAACACAAATTAGTAGAAAAAAAGCAAGTAAAGACAAATCATCTTATACATATTTGTGGAAATATGCAGCTATATTTGTGGTAGGGGTAGGTTTGTTTGGCGGAGTAGCTAAATGGTATCCAAAATCTTCTGATAATCAAGAAACTTTTCAAAAAGCAAGCTTTGTTTTTAAACAAGATTTTCCTGCTATAAATGTTACGAGTGAAAATCAGCATAGTAATAAGCGCATTAATATAGTTGAAAATAAACAATTTTATATTATTGGAGGTGCTTTTAGAAGTAAAAAAAATGCTTTAAAAAAAGTTTTAGAACTTAAAAAAATGGGTTATCAATCTGAGATTATTGGTAAAAATAAGTATAATTTGTATATGGTTTCTTATGGAAATTTTGCTGACACGAAAACAGCTCATAAAGAATTGAAAATTATAAAAAAAACACAAGCTTCTGCTTGGTTTTTTGAAAAATAAGTAATAAACAAACAACAAAATGGACGACAACAATAAAGATTTCGAAACAAATAAAACACAAGAGGAGCAAAGTCTCCATGATCAATTTTTTTCTTCTCAAAAAAATACGGAAGAAGAAGATGATAATGGCAATAGAAAGATATGGATATTAGTGGCTCTTTTTGTGCTTATAGCTGCTGGTTTAGCTTGGTATCTCAATGGTTTAAAATCTGATCTTTCTACTGAAAAAACAGAGATATTAACACCTGAAACAGGTGATAACGATTCTGCAGAAAAACAAATCACGACTGATTCTATTAATAATAAATCTGAAGTAATGGGAGATGAGCAAGCCGATCAAGTTGTTAAAGATACTTCTGATATAGCTGTAGAACCAACCGAAGGTACTTCTGCAACAAATGCAACTGAAATTTCGGCTGATGATTTACATTATTTTATTATAAGTGGTGCTTTTAGCAGTGAGGAAAATGCACAAAAAAAAGTAACACAATTGTCAAATGACGGTCATAAAGCCATTATTGTTGGTAAGAACAAAGCAGGTTTATTTATGGTAGCCTATGATGGTTATCAAGATATGCAGTCTGCAAAAGATGCACTTATAGAAATACGAAATACACAAAAAAGTGCTTGGATTTATAAAAAGTAATTTTTAATAATAAAACTTTAAAGGTGTTACTAAAGTAACGCCTTTTTTATTTTTGCATCAAATGCTGTTTTGAAGTGTTTTAAAATAAAATTTTTCACTTCATTTTTGTCAATATTTGTTTGTAGTTCAGCTTTTATAGAAGTAACACCTTTATTTTGTATGCCGCAAGGAATTATATGTTTAAAATAGTCTAAATTAGCATTGACATTTAAGGCAAATCCGTGCATGGTTACCCATCGACTGGTTTTTACACCCATGGCGCATATTTTGCGCGCTGTAGGTTTGCCAACATCTAACCACACGCCTGTTTCTCCGGGACTTCTCATGCCTATTAATCCGTATTCGGCAATTGTTTTAATGATGATTTCTTCCAATGTTCTCATATATGAAAGGATTTCTAAATCAAAATTGTCTAAATCAATAATTGGGTAAGCAACAATTTGACCCGGTCCGTGATAGGTAATATCACCACCGCGATTGGTCGGGATGAATTGTATTTGTTTGTCTATCATTTCGTCTTCTGTTATGAGAAGGTGTTCTTTTTTGCCACTTTTTCCCAAGGTATATACGTGTGGATGCTCGGTAAATAGCAAGTAATTGTCAGTTGTTTGTTGTTTTAATTGGTGTTTATTGTCAATTTTTATTTGTTTTGTTTTTTCGAACAATTTGGTTTGCAGTTCAAATGTTTCTTGATAATCTGTTAAACCGAGGTCTTTAAAATAAATAATATTGTTCTTCATTTCCGAATTTTTCTTTTTGTAAACTCTAAAATTATTTTAGCTGTGTGAATGTAATTTTGTCTGAAAATGTATCAATTTGTAAAACTGCGCCTAATAACAAAGGATAATTATTTGGAATATGACCGATTGGTGCATCAAAAAAGATGGGGTAATCGTATGTTGCGGTATGTTCTAAAATGATTTCTTGAAATGTTTTGCCAAAATAAGGTTTGTTGTCGGGAATATCGGTAAATTGTCCGACGACCAATGCTTTTAAAGTTGCTAATTTTCCTGTTTTTTTTAGCGAAATAATCATTCTGTCAATTTGGTATAAGTTTTCGCCTACATCTTCGATAAAAAGTATTTTGTTTTGTGTATCAAGGTCGATTTGCGTGCCCAATAAGCTATAGATATTTGCCAGATTTCCGCCAACGACATTTGCTTTTATATTTTGAGGAAATTTATTATAAGTCGATGTGTTAAATGAATATTGAAATGTTTTGCCAAAAAAAGCATTTTGTGTTTGTTTTAACACCACATCATTTATAGAATCTTTGAGTTGTACAGGCATTATTGCGTGTAAACTGGGAATTTTTAGTTGTTGTAATTTGTTGTGAAGAATACTAATATCAGAAAATCCAATTAATAATTTTGGATGAGAAATAAACTTTGTAAAATCCAATTGATCTACAATTCTAATCGATCCATAGCCACCTCGCAATGCCCAAATGGCTTTGATTTTTGGATTGTCTAATGCTGATTGTAAATCAGCGAGACGTTCGGAATCTGTTCCAGCAAAATGTCCATAAGATTTTAAGGCATTTTTGCCCAAATCGGTTTGTAAAAACCATTTTTTTAGCAAGTTTTTAGCATCGGTAATTGGTTGTTTGTTTGCTATAGGACCAGCGGGACTTATGAGGGCTATTGTGTCATTTGGTTGTAAAAACATGCTTGTGATTTTATGGGTAAAATTAAGTCAAAAAAATGAATTCTATACATATATTATAAGGATAAAAATATTGTTGGAATAAAAATATATCTTTTGTAAGTTTATTTCCCAATTGTTCACTACCTTTGCCGCTCAAAATTTTAACAACTTTTGATTTGTAAATTACTTATTCAGAAGCTCATCAATTAAATATACAGAATGAAATCAATTAGAAACATTGCCATTATTGCCCACGTTGATCACGGCAAAACAACACTCGTAGATAAAATTATAGGGGAAAGTCATGTTTTGGATGAACGAAAGGAACACAAAGAATTATTACTCGATTCTAATGATTTGGAGCGTGAGCGTGGTATTACCATTTTATCAAAAAATGTTTCGGTAGATTATAATGGTGTAAAAATAAATATTATTGACACACCCGGTCACGCCGATTTTGGTGGAGAAGTAGAACGCGTATTAAAAATGGCTGATGGCGTATTGTTATTGGTCGATGCTTTTGAAGGAGCGATGCCTCAGACCCGATTTGTGTTGGGAAAAGCTATTGCATTGGGGCTTAAACCTATTGTTGTTATCAACAAAGTAGATAAAGAAAATTGTAAACCTGATGAGGTGCAAGAACAAATTTTTGATTTAATGTACAATTTAGGTGCTACCGAAGATCAATTGGATTTTCCTACCGTTTATGGATCTGCCAAACAAGGTTGGATGAGTACTGAGGGTTGGAACGAACCGACCGGAACGGTAAAACCGCTTTTGGATGATATTGTAGAATACATTCCTGAAGCACCACATAATGAAGGGCCTTTGCAAATGCAAATAACTTCATTAGATTATTCTAATTTTGTGGGTCGTATTGCTATTGGTCGTGTTTTTCGTGGCGTTATTCATCAAGGTGAAGATGTCTTTTTGTTAAGCCGTGAACATCCACCAAAAAAATCTAGGGTAAAAGAATTGTATGTATTTACCGGTTTGGGTAAAGAGAAAGTAAAAGAAGTACAAAGTGGTGATATTTGTGCTATTGTAGGTATGGAAAACTTTGAAATTGGTGATACTATTACCGATTTAGAACACCCCGAAGCGCTTGAACGTATCGCTATTGACGAACCCACCATGAGTATGTTGTTTACCATTAATAATTCTCCATTTTTTGGAAAAGAAGGTAAATTTGTAACCTCTCGTCATTTGCGTGACCGTTTGATGAAAGAAACAGAAAAAAACTTGGCATTGCGTGTAGAATCTACGGATACCGAAGATAAATTTAATGTTTTTGGTCGTGGTATTTTACATTTATCTGTGTTGATTGAAACCATGCGTCGTGAAGGATATGAATTGCAAGTTGGTAAACCACAAGTTTTAATTAAAGATGTCAAAGGTGTTAAAAGTGAACCTTACGAAACATTGGTAATTGATGTGCCAGAAAATTTTTCTGGAAAAGTTATTGAGTTGGTGTCTGGACGAAAAGGAGATATGTTGGCTATGGAACCCAAAGGCGATGTGATGCATTTAGAGTTTGATATTACTTCTCGTGGTCTTATTGGATTGAGAAATAGTATTTTAACAGCTACTGCCGGAACAGCGGTTATGAATCATAGATTTAAAGAATTTGCGCCTTATAAAGGAGAAATTCCCGAAAGAAATAAAGGTGCTATTGTATCGATGGAAGCTGGAAAAGTGTCATCTTATTCATTAGACAGATTGCAAGATCGCGGTCGTTTTTTTGTGGCACCACAAGATGATATATATGTTGGTCAAATCATTGGCGAAAATACCCGTGATAAAGATATTACAGCAAACCTTACCAAAGGTAAAAAAATTACCAATATGCGTGCCTCAGGTACTGATGATAGTATGAAAATAGCTCCTAAAATAGAATTTTCTTTAGAAGAAGCTATGGAATACATTAGAGATGATGAATATTTGGAGATTACACCGCAAAGTTTGCGTATGCGTAAAATAAAATTTAGAGCATAATATAGATTTAACTTATAATAAAGACCTTGCTTGTATTTACTGGCAAGGTTTTTTTATGTATAAATTTATTTATTAGTAATAATTTGTTACTTTTACATTATATAAATAGGAGACTATGAATAAAGCTGTTTTTCCGGGTTCTTTTGACCCGATTACCTTAGGGCATGTGGATATTATTAATAGAGCCTTGCCTTTGTTTGGTGAGTTACAAATTGCCATTGGTGTTAATGTTGATAAAAAATATATGTTTGATATCGATATAAGAATGCAAATGATAAAAGATGTTTTTAAGGATGAACCAAAAATAAAAGTTGTGTATTATACAGGCTTGACGGTTGATTATTGTCATCAAAACGGCTTGTCATTTATCTTAAGGGGTTTGCGAAATCCCGCTGATTTTGAATTTGAAAAAGCCATTGCCCAAACCAACAGAAAATTGGGGGATATCGAAACCATATTCTTGTTGACTGGACCAGAAACTTCTTATATCAGTTCGAGTATTGTTCGCGATATTTATAGAAATGGCGGTGATGTTTCTCAATTGCTTCCTAAAGCTTTATTTAAATTTTTGTAAATTTATTATTTGTATTTTTTTTAATAAAATTGTTTTCGTTTTAAAAAAAATATACATCTTTTATAATTAATATTCAATACTCTAAGTGCTACCACATGAAAAATAGCTTAAATAAATTAATTCTTTTATTTAAAAGATTATCCATTGTTTTTGTCATATATCAGTTTTCCAGAATATTCTTTTTTCTTTATAACCAACATCGATTTGATGAGGTAAATATTTCGGATTTATTAGTAATGATGTGGGGCGGATTGCGCTTTGATTTGACAGCTATTTTGTATCTAAATGTACTGTTTATCATTTTGTCGCTTTTGCCTTTTAGTTTTACATTCCGCAAGGGATATCAGAAGTTTTTATTTATATTATTTGTCCTTATCAATAGTTTTGGTTACGCGGCAAATGTTATGGATACTTTTTATTTTGATTATGTGTTGAAACGTAGTACGGTAGAAGTGTTTATGTTTGCCCAAGAGGGAAATATAGGACTGTTATTTTTTCAATTCATAAAAGATTTTTGGTGGGGTTTTATCGTTTGGGGTATTTTTATTTATATCACATATAAATGGTATAAATGGATACAATCACCCAAAATAATTAAAATTAATCCTTATAAATATTTTGTTTTTGGCAGTGTCGTTTTGCTTATAGCTTTATATTTTTCAGTTGTAGGTATTCGGGGTGGTTTTACGCGTACTACGCGTCCTATTAATATCAACAATGCAGGTGCTTATGTCAATAAGCCAATTGAAATGGCAGTAGTGCTCAACACGCCTTTTACGATTTTGCGGACGCTTAGAAAACAAGTTTTTAAACCAGTACATTATTTTGATAAAAAAACGCTTAAAAAATTTGTAAATCCAGTTAAGCACTACACTGATAGTATTCCTATGCAAAAAAGCAATGTTGTTATTTTTATTATTGAGAGTTTTGCCAAAGAATACACTGGATTGCTCAATAAAGACATTAAAGATTATAAAGGTTATACACCGTTTTTTGATAGTTTGATGCAAAAAAGTCACACTTTTACCAATGCTTATGCCAATGGTCGAAAATCAATCGATGCGATTCCATCAACTTTGACTTCTATTCCTTCTTTGGTGCAACCTTACGTTTTGTCACCTTATGCTACAAATGATATTTCAGGTATTGGTTCCATTCTTAAAAAGGAAGGTTATAAAACAGCATTTTTTCACGGTGCACCTGATGGTTCAATGGGTTTTGATGCAATTACGCATTTGGCTGGTTTTGATGAGTATTACGGTATGAATGAATATGGTAACGATGTCGATTTTGATGGACACTGGGGCATTCCGGATGATAAATTTTTGCAATATACCGCCAAGCAGTTGGATACATTTAAGCAGCCTTTTGCGATAGCATTGTTTACTTTGTCATCGCATCATCCATTTATGTTGCCCAAAGGATTTGAAAATAAATTTAAGGGTGGTCCTTTGCCTATTCATAAAGTGATTCAATATACAGATTTTTCGTTTAAGCATTTTTTTGAGACGGTAAAAAACAAAGAATGGTTTAAAAACACCATTTTTGTGTTTACAGCAGACCATTGCAATCAGACTATTTTACCTGAATATAATTCGTCGGTAGGTGCGTATGCTAACCCAATTATTTTTTATGAACCCGGACATCCCAAAAGCATAAAAATGGATAGCACGCTTATGCAGCAAATAGATATTAAAACAAGATTGCTCCGAAAACTGCATTATTCCGGTGACTTTGTGGCCTTTGGAAATGATCCAGTAACAGAAAAAAATCCATTTGTTATTAATTATACCAATCATACTTGGGAAATGATACAAGGAAATTATTTTTTGACATTTCGCAATGAAAAAGTAATTGGTTTATATAATTACAAAAAGGACAGATTGTTGAAAAATAATGTTTTAAATGAATATCCTGATGCGGCTAAACAAATGGAGAAACGTATGAAAGCTTTTATTCAACAATATAAAAATCGCTTGATTCAAAATCGTTTAACCGTACAGTAATTTTAGTTTTTGTGTTTTCTTAAGAAAATTAAGATAATGCTTTGCGGGCTTTTAGTATGTATTTTGCAGTATCTAACGGGCTTATTCCTTTGTAAGCCCTTGTTTTTCCAAGTTTGATATCGCAGGTGTCATAATGTGAGAATTGCGCATTGTATTTGGCTTTTCCACTGGTTAATGCATTTAGTCTTATGGGAAATTTTATAGCCGTAGCCAAAGGAATCTCACCCCAAATTTTTGCAGTTCCATTTATAATTTCAGGACCTTTTATACTGGCACGCATTTTATGCAATTCACTGCTAATTTTGCCTAAAAAAATATCGGGTGTTTTTATTTTGTAGGATAAAATAGGTTCTAATAAGCCCATATCAGCTTTTTGTAAACCGTCCATTATTCCCATAGGCGTAGCAATGGCAAAATCGTTGCTTTTGGTATGAACTTCGTGATCTTCGCCTTCTATTAGAGTAATTTTTATATCGGTTACTTGCCAGCCCAAAATACCTTGTTGCAAGGATTTTGGCATGCTTTTTTCCACGTCTTTTTGATATTGTTTTTTGATGTCGTTTATGCTTACTTCCGATTGAAATTGCACCCCAGAACCACGCGTTCCGGGTTCAATTTTAAATTTCATAATAGCCCAACATGGTTTGGGCATCCAATAACGCACAAATCCTTCAGCTATTTTGGTAGGCGTTTCTTTATAGATAATCATAGGTTTGGTAAAGTTTACAGCTAGCTGAAAGCGTTCAAATAGACTTGCTTCTATGATTTCTTTTTGGATTTCGCCTCTAAGTTTTAAGTGTAATTCGTTTTCGTCAGCATCATATTGAAAATCCAATCCGGGATCTTCATTATGGAGTATTTGCATAGCTTCGACCAATGTATTTGTTTCGGTAGGATTAACGGCTAAAATCTGTGTGCTTAACAAAGCTTCTTCTGGTTTTACAACATAAGATGACGTATGTTCTTCACCGATTAAATCACCGAGTTTGGCATGTTGCCAACCTTGAACCCAAGCAATATCTCCTGCGGAAAATTCATGTAGGATTTGTGGTTGTTGTATATCGGTATTTTTTATAAGTTTTACTTTTTCTGAAATTTTTGCGGAAGCATTTTTAACATTGTCTCTTGCTAAGATCTTACCACCAAATAATCGCACCGCTGCCCATTTTCCTTCACCTTTTATGTGATTTATTTTAAAAACAATTCCTGTTAGTTTATCTGATAATTCTGGAGTGGGTAAATAATCTATAATAGCATTTAACAAGCATTTCAATCCAACACCATATTTGGCAGACCCCAGAAAAACGGGTATAATTTGTTGTGATAATACAGATTTTTTTAATGATTCTTGAAGTTGCTCAAAGCTTAATTGAAGGTTTGAGAGGTATTGTTCAAATAGCACATCGTCTTGTGCTACAATTTTTTCAATGTTTTCTAATTTGTTTTGATAAGAATTTTCTGTCCATTTGTTGGTAACAATAGGTATGTCACCATCTAATTGATAGGATTGCCCTAATAGAGTGGTTAATTTTAAGTCATTGTTTAATTCAATTAAAATGTTTTCTACATCTGCGCCTACTCTATCTATTTTATTGATAAAAATAATAAAAGGTTTTCGATGTTTCTGCAATAGCTTAATCATGTTTTCGGACTGTGCTTCAATGCCTTCTACTGAAGAAAATATAACAACAGCAGCATCTATTGCCATAATACTTCGGACTGTTTCTGCACTAAAATCTACATGACCGGGTGTGTCTATTAAATTGATTTGTGTATTTTTCCAACTAAAATTTACAATTCCGGAAGTAACACTTATGCCTCGTTGTTTTTCAATATGAAGTCGGTCAGTTTGTGTGTTTCCACTATCTACTTGTCCTTTTTGCCTAATTTTGCCTGAAAGGAATAATAAATTTTCAGTTAAACTTGTTTTTCCAGCGTCAACGTGCGCAAATACAGCAATATTTCTAATTTTTTTAGGCACAATTTTAAATTTAGATTTTGTTGAAATCTCATAGCTGAACTGATTTTTCAATTTGTGAAGTGTTGGTATTTATAAATACTTTAAGCTGATTAATCAGTGTGCTTATGGGTTTGTAAATATAAAAAAAATAAATGTAAACCTTAGGTTTTTGTTATTGTGTAAAAAAAGCAATACCGGAAATTTTTTGGAGAAGATGAGGATTTATTCCAGATTCAAATTCAAAAAACACCGGTATTGTTACTTTAATTAACCAAAATTAAATTTTTAATAAACGATTTTTTGTTTGTTACAAGCACTTGTTTGGAAATCAGAACTGTCTCCGGCAACAGGTTTGCCTTGTTCTACTTTTTTGGCAGCTACTGTAACATAATATTCTGTGCCATCTACAAATTCACTAACTGGGCGCATCCAACCATTTGAACCGTCAATATTAATGTCCAATGAAGTACTGCTAGTACTAATCTGTGCTTTTTTAAAGAATGGTTTGGTATTAGGAATATCCAATTCTGTGATTTTAACACAATATAAGTCAGCATTGGCAGAAGCGTTCCATTCAATATGGATGGTTTGATTGACTTTGTCATAAGTAAGCGTGGTAATTGTTGGGAGATCAATTTCGGTGCTTTCCAATTCATCGGTTATCGTTTTGGTATAGCCGTCTTCAAATTTTAGACTAAAGGTATAAGTGCCTGCTTGTGGTTTGACATTAGCAGGTGCTCCATTGCCTGTTTGTTTGTTGCCAGCCAACCAAGGGATGTCGTGTAAATCATATACGGTGCCATCTGGTCCTTCTACGGTACTACCTGTAGCCGATATGTCAGCACCATCACCAAAGAATACTGGTAAATATTTAATATTGCCCATCATTGATATCTTTTTTAAGATGATATCTCCTTTGGCATCATCATGGGTGTTGACTATTTCTTCCTTTTTTTCACAACTCGACATGGTAAAAATGGCTGTTAATACTAGTAATATTGATATATTTTTCATATGTTTTATTTTTATATTTGAATAATAATTGTTTTTTTGTTTAGACCTCGCATGCAAGGTCTAAACTTGATAATAATATTTTTTTTAAAATTTATATTTTACAAAAGCACTAAAACTTCTACCTGGTTCAAAAATACGACGACCATTTAATTCATCAGCATTAACAAATCCAAAGTTTAGATGGTTGTAATAGGCTTCGTCTGTAATATTTAGCACGGCTACACCAATAGATAAAGCTTTTAAAGGTTCATAACCTGCTCTAAAATCAAAAGTAGTATGTCCGGGTGTTTCTGTTTCTAAGAAACTTGGAGCATAGTCTTTTTGAGTCGTAACAATTTTTGTTCTTAAATCAAGCCAATACGATGGTTTTTTATATTTAATTTCAAAATTTGCACTAGCAGGTGATACTTGTGATAAAGCTTCGCTTAAGCTTAGGTTGTAAGCTTTGGTCAAGGCTATATCACCTTTGAATAACCATTCGTCATTTGGTTGATAAGCTAGAAAAGCATCAAAGCCATATTGATAAGCATCTACATTACGAAATACTTTTGGTGCTTTTGGTGCACCACCGCTACAACCACCGCCACTTGAAGTTAGTGCAGAATTAATCACCGGCGTAATGTAGTCTTGAAAATANGAATAAAATACATTTGTTCCAGCTTGTATTTTATCCCATTTCTTTTGAATAGACCATTCCACTTGATTGTTAACCTCAGGTTTTAATAGGGGGTTTCCGATGTATTCACGGCTATCACGTCCTACGGTAAAACGGTAGATATACCGTTCTATCATTGAAGCTGAACGCGTGCCACGNCCATAAGCTAGTTGCATTTGTAAATTATCTTTTTTATATTTCATCGATACATTACCACCTATTGTAATATCTGTTTGTTCACCTACATTTCCGTAAATATCAATAAAGCCTTGTGCTGGATCTAATGCCTCTGAAGTAACATAATCAGTACGCAAGCCAAAAGTTAAATAATACGTATCATTAAGTTTCTTATTGGCTTCGGCAAATACACCATAATCATTGATGTATGCATTTTGCCAAACTTTCATTAACTTAATTGTTGGGGGATCTAAGGGGACACCAGTATTAGGATTGTTGTTTACAACCACTTTTTTGGTGCCATCACGTTTGATGATGTCCGTATCCAATCCAGTATATATTAACCATGATTTTTTAGGTGTTAAAGCAACTTCTAATTTGCCACCCATTGTATTAGACGTAACGGGCGTGCGTGCATCCAAACCAGGGTAATTGGGTCGTGGTTTATCTAATTCATAACCGTTGGTCATTAAATGATCGACAAAAGAATAGTATGATTTAAATTGTACATACTTTACTTTTTCTGATACTTTTTTGATCTTGTAATCAATTCCTGCAAGGTAGCTGTCATCTTTGGGTGAATCCATCGGCAATCCGGCATGCATAATGTCACTTCCAAATTTTTGATGCCAATTGACTTGTAATCTTTGGTTATCGGTTGGATTGTATCCTAATTTTAATGAGTAACTGTCGGTTTTAAATCCAGCAGAATTTATGACACCATCGCCATCGGTATAATCGCCAAAATCACGATGCTCAGCATCGATGTTCAAATCGAATTTCTTGGTAGCATATAGTAAATCACCACGCAATACCAAATTATTGCCATTGCTTTCATAACCTGATTGTATATCACCGTGAAAACCAAAATTATCAGGTGTAGGCTGTTTGGTAATCATATTGACGACACCACCAAAAACTTGACCAAAACGCACGGTAAATGGTCCTTTGACCACTTCAATTTTACGTACAGATTCGGGAATGACGTGTGCTGTAATTGGATCCATACGATTGGGACAGGCATGTACCATTTTGTTACCGCCATCATATTTAATGTTCATTTCTTCATATTTGAAGGAGCGTAAAGAAGGTTCCATTGATGTAGCACTTCGTTTTTGAATGCTAAATCCAGGAATATTGTCAAATAAACTGGCAACATTTCGAGGCTGACTCCCTTTGACCACTTCGTCTGTTACCACTACTGAGTGGGTGATATCTTCCAGCGGATCAGCTTTGATAATAACTTCGTCCAGTGAAATGGCTTTATCAACCAAAGCTACTGTTAATCCATTTTTTGCTTTGATTATTTGTGTTTTATAACCTAAATAATTTATAACTAATAGGTTTCCTATTTTTGTATTAATATGAAAAACACCGTCAATATCACTGACCGTTTTTTCTTGTCCATTTTTAACAACAATTGTTGCGCCAACAATGGGTTCGTTGCTACTGGCATTGACAATTTTGCCAGTTATAGTTTCGCTTTGGGCATATATTTGACCACTTAGCAAAAGCAATATTATTACTAATTTTTTCATTATTCTGTTTTTTTAATTTACTATTTTTAGTGTATTTGGGTATGCCAATTGATTTTGTTATTCCTACAGCGTAGTACTAGAGCAGTAAGGTATTCTGTCAATAAATATTTATCCACTCCTTGCAGTTGGTTGAAAAGAAAATAACAATTATGGCATACATTAACTATGTAAATAAGAAAACAGGTGGTGGTTTAAACAATTGAGAAAGATAGCCTTTAAAAGGATTTGTTGTATAGTAAATTTCTTTTTCTTGTAGAATGTACAATTTTGAAAAGTATGACGTAATTAATTCTTTTCTAAAATAATTGGTAAATTCTTTTAGCTTGTTGTTGAGGGTAATTTTTTTCTTAATCGGATTTTTTTCGTCATCCATGACTTTATTGAGTTCTTTGCGTAAATGGCATTTTCCGCTGCAATGCATCCAAGGCTTGTCCTTGTTCATGCATTTATATTTAACGATATTTTTATAGTTGATAGCATAATCCCATACCGGTATTGCCGGACGAATAAGAATTGTCAGGTAGGATGTTAATAATATACTTGCTATCAATTTTTGTAACATATACTGTATTAACTAAATTGTTAATCGATATTTACTATTTGATTAATTAAATTCTAAATTATTAAATTATAGATTTATTTTGAATAAGATTTGTAGTAAAACTGCATTTACTAAGTATTATGAGTACTTGAGCTTATATAGCAAAAGTGCATAAGTAGATGAGATAAAAACTAATAACGTAGGTAAAATAAAATTTTACTACAAATCCATAAAACTAAAATAAGAATTTAGGATTTTATAGGAGGGCGAAGTAGTGTGTCTATAAAAGAATTCAATTTGGGTTGGATAACAAAGTCCGAAATTTGATTAAAATTGTTTTCCGGAATTGTGTAAAGTGGGGAATATTCGCTAAAAAGAGTTTTAACAAAAACGACTGTATTGACTATAGGTAATTTAGGCGCTTGCTTTTTTTTGTCATTACAAACTCTTTTGAGCAAGGCTTTTAAGAAAGCATCACCATTTGATTCCATTTTGGCCGTTTGAGGTTGCTCGCATTGACAATCACATTGCTTATTTGATTGCGCAGTATAATTTTGTTGTGCAAAATAATATTGCACAAAAGGTACCACTGGTTGCAATAGCACTGCTACAAAACTAATAATTAGTGATATGATAATTAACTTGTTTTTCAAAACCTATTTTATGCGTTTAAATATGATACAAATGTAACAAAAAAAACAAAGAAAAAACAAAAGATAAAAAAGTATTTTATATTTTTTTGATAAATATTTTGTTAAAACCAATGATTTTTTATGGTGTTATAATCGATGTAATAAATCATTTTTGCAACAAAAGTATGTTCTTGAGGTTTTTCAAATAGGTTATTGATATTATTTTTAAAACTTAATTGTGACTGTTCATCGGTATTAAATATTGTGTTTCTGTATAGTAAAGAGAGTTTGCTTCCGGGTGCAAATTCCCAAATATAACTCAAATCTACGTTCCAAATATTGTAATTAATATCAACATTATTGCCATAAGTTGTATCTGATAATATGCCGTTGTTGTTTAAAATGTAAAAATTGGTGTAGGTTACTGGTGTCCAGTTGTGTCTAAAATTAAGATTTAAGGCAGATTTGGTGTTGAAATAATAATTACTTCCTAGCGAATTGGTGATACTTTTTTGTATTCTGTTACCAAAAATGATGTCGTCATTTACGATATCGACATATCCTTTAAAATCATCCATTAACGTGTAACCAATTCGGTAATTTAGTTTGAAATGGTTGTTGATTCTAAAACGCGGTGACAGATTAAAATTGTAATAATTTTGTGAGAAGTCTATTTTTGCAAATCTGGCTATATGTACGTCAAAGGCAAGTTTTTTTCTGTAGTCTGTCGATAGATATGCCCAAATACCTCCGTGTTTTTTGTCTAGAAAATATCGGTCATCAACTCTTGGTTCATAATAATCATAAGCATCGGTAACGTATCCTATTCCCATACCGTAGCTTAAGAAACGTTTGTTTGTAATATGTGTTGAAATTTCAAAATCATTTTGAACTTTTGTTAAATCTTCAAAGCGTCTATCAAAGCCGGCATTAAATCCAATGTTAAAATTATTGAAATGTTTGGTTGGTTTAAGAATTTTATAATTATAAGAAATATCAAAATTGGCAAAATTATTTCTTTGGTTATAGCCAAGGTCATCGATATTAAAATGTTTGTTTTGTGATCGAATACCAAATCCAAAAGAGTGGTTATTGATTTGTTTAGAAATACTGGTGTAAATCTTGTATCCTTTTTCCCAAGTATCATTTTCGCTGATCATACTCATGGCCGTTGTTCCCGAAAAATTCAGCGAATTATTTTGTCCATATATGTCGTAATTTAATCCTAGCACATCTGCATCTCTTGCGCTACCTTGCCTGATGACATTTGTGTTTATTAAACTCACAGAGGAGTTTCCCGAATAGTTGTAGTCAAGTACCATAACATTGTAATTGGCATAGGGTTCTGTTGTGATATTTCGAGTGGTATTGTTTGCAATATTTTTGATAATGGCTTCAGATTTATTGGTGATGGCATTAAAAAAACCAACTCCTAAACCATTTTTACTTCTTCCCGAAATTTTTACGGCATTGATTAATTTGATTTTTTGAGCATTATCTATTACTTCTTCATCATTATTTATTTGATCATAAACATTGTAGTAATCGGTTGGTGTAGAACCAATTCTACGGCTGTAAAAAAGATTTCCTTTGTTAAACAAATCGAAGCCTTCTGTAAAAAATTGTCTTTTTTCGCTATAGTATTGTTCAAAGGGACCTAGGTTTAGTTCTAAATCATCATAGGGTGTATCGCTAAAGTCTGGAATTAAGGTGGCATCGAGGGTGTAGGCTGCATTGATGCCATATTTTAAATCCATTCCGTAGCCATAACCAGTTGACTTGTCTCCGTCATATCGGTCGTGCGAAAGGGAAGCATAAGGGTATAAACTCAATCTTATTGGAGGTTTAATGTTTTTAAGATTTGTTAGTTTGCCTAGAAATTGTACGATATCACCCTTTTTCTTTTTGTCAAAATATGTCCAAGAATAATCTTCCTTTTGTTTTGTCATGTGTCTGGCAAAGTTTACGCCCCAAGTTTGTGTTGCTTCGTTTTGAAAACGCAAAGCGGCGTAAGGTATTTTCATCTCTACTATCCAACTGTTATTTGTAACTCCTACGGCTGATTTCCATACAGCATTCCAACTAGTGTCAGTCATTTGTGATTGCACACCATCTATTTGCGCACCCGATGCAAATACACCAAAATAATAAGTGTTTCCGGGTGAAAAAAATGG
>JGI24023J19991_10001212_pt1 | contig 20053 bp, 15 predicted proteins | sample Cruoilmetagenom1_FD_19991 | JGI IMG/M metagenome (IMG submission 19991) | reverse complement strand
GGTTTCGGCCTCTTCTGTGGTGAGCCAGACAGAACCNCACCAGACGCCGGCGGCGCCGAGCGCGAAAGAGGCGGCTACTTGGCGGCCTGTGCCGATGCCGCCTGCGGCGAGGACGGGGACTGGTGCGACGGCGTCGACGACTTCGGGGACGAGGACCATCGTGCCGACTTGTCCGGTGTGTCCGCCGGCTTCGGCGCCTTGGGCGATGATGATGTCAGCTCCGGCTTCTTTGTGCCGGATGGCGTGCTCGGTTTTGCCGGCGAGGGCCGCGACATAGAGACCACGTTTGTGGGCGTCTTCGACGAGCCATTCTGGTGGTGGGCCGAGCGCGCTCACGATGAGCTTGGTCTTATAGTTGAAAGCCACGTCGATGAGGGGGCCGTAAGAGTCGGGGGAAATGCCGAGGCCGCGCCCCATCATTTCTGCCGGAAACTCTTTCATCTCGGGCACGTCGTAGCGTTCCATCAGGTCGTCGAGGAAGTCTTTGTGCCCTTGCGGGATCATGGAGGAGAGGTCGCCCATGTCAAAGCTACCGGATGTGTTCTCGGATCCCACATATTTTTGGGGGAGGAGCAAGTCGACCCCATAGGGGGTGTCACCGATTTCCTCTTCTATCCATTTGAGGTCGATTTCCAACTGTTCGGGTGAGTGGGCGGTGGCGCCGAGCACGCCGAAGCCGCCTGCTTTCGAGACGGCCGCGACCACGTCGCGACAGTGAGTGAACGCGAAGATCGGAAACTCGATCCCGAGCATTTCGCATACAGGAGTTTTCATGGCTTGCCCCTCTTTTTAGAACTTGACAGTACCGTCGGCCGCACGCTGGGCGGTGCGTCCGCAGAACTCTTCTTCGGTCAGCGCGGTCATGAGATCAGTGTCGGTGGTTACCGCGTAGGAACGGCTTCCTTCAGCGGTGATACCTGAGACAATGCCCCGGTCGAAGCCCTCTCGTCCGTAAACCACTGTGTATGCCTCAACGTCCATGTCTCCCACATGGTCGGGCTCGAACACGCGGCGCGGAGTTTTGTCGACTTCTTCTTGCACGTTTTCGTATTTGAACCCGTCTGCAGGGGGCTCCGTGGAGTACACGCCAAATGCGTGTTTGGTGGTGAATCCGCCGTTTGCGGTGACAAGCCCTTTGCTGCCGGGGTCGGCGCGCACGGTATCCATCATGGAGGTAATGCCGTGTGCGACATAGCTGTTGAGTGGCCCGCCGAAGAAGGTGAGCCCGCCTGTGACCGTAAGCCGGCGAGTTTCGGGAATATCAAGTTCGCTTGCCAGGATTTGTACAGCGCAAGGGAAGCATGAATACACATCGATATGGTCGATGTCATCTTTGGTTATGTTGGCGAGTTCAAGTGCCCGATTCCCCGCGATGCGCATGGCAGGGGAGCCGCAGACGCTCTCTCTGTGTGACACGATGGTGTGATCGTGCGCGTCAGCCCCGGAATGGATGTATACCCATCGGTCTTCGGGAACGCCCATGCGCCGTGCTGTTTCGACAGAGCAGACGATGGCCGAGGCTGTCTGGTCGACATTGATATTGGCCGTCATGAGCTTCGTGTAAGGGAAGGAGATCATGCGGTTTGTCGGGCTTGGGGTGCGGATCTCTGCGGCACTGGGATGGTCTCGGATCATGGCGTAGGGGTTGTCTGCTGCCACGGCAGCGAAGCGTTCCCATAGCTCAGACACGCGTTTAATGTGCTCATCGGGCTTTTCGCCGCGTTTGTAGCGAAGACCGATCTCGAAGAGTGCGTACCAAGTGGTTGGGGCAAAGAGCCCGATGGCCGCTTCGCGTGGATGCGACATTTCGGGGGCGCTGTCGGGAAAGGGAATGTCAGGCGGTGCAGACGAGGGAGTGTAGGAGATGTCTTTCCCGCTGTTGCGTGCTTTGCGTTGGGAACGTTGGGTTTCAGCGGCAGTGAAGAGCACGATGTCGCGTTCCCCGGCCTGAATGGCAGATGCGGCGTCGCTCACGAGGGTCTGGCAATAATTTCCCCCGATTGGGCTGAGTATTGTTTTTGCCGTGGGGGCGCCGACTTCTTGGGATACGATGCGACCTGGGTCGGCATAAGGCCAGATACCTTTTGGGACGGCGATCGTGTCGGCGGCTTCGAGCAGTTTCGGGTTTCCGGCATCTTCTGCGGCGAGTCGCAGACTTTCTGCCATGAGAAGAGCGGGCTCTGTGCCAAATCTCTTGTCGTCGTCTCGTACGGTGATCTGGCCGCATCCCACCAAGACAGGCAAACGCGCGTCACTGGTCATTAAGTCCCCCTTGATCCCCTTGCCGGCCTTTTTTGCTCGCGTCACTCATCCTTTTTTGTCGCCCTCTTCGCTCCGTGTCTACCTCGCATCCGAGGTGTATGCCTCACGTGTCTGAATTGGGCGCAAGGTCAGGAAACGCGTCGCTGTCCGGCCACATGTACCTAGGCCATACGCGCTGAGAAGGCGCGTATATGCCGATTTCCTCTGCTCAGAGTGTACGACCCTCCTCGTAGGAACGCAACGCGTCAGAGAAACGAAAAGGAGAAAATGCAGGATGCGTTATTAGAATGAATACGTATCGTTTTTGTGTGTGGGGCATTTCTCTGGCGTTTAGTCGGCGATACTGGAGATTTTTTTGATGAAATAACCTTTTGTCTTATCGCCTTCGATAGTCAGGTTGATGCCTCCACCCTCGTAGTAGATGAAACATTTCAGGCGGATGCCAGAAGGAAGCGAAATCGGGGGCTCCGTCGGACAGTGAAGTTCAAGAGTCGGATTCGTTCCACTATCTTGTGTGAAATTCCATCCGAAGCCATCGAGTATCTCTTTTGAGGTGACTGATCGGGCCAGATCATAGTCGCCTGTTTTGTAGGCAGTGAAGAAGACCTCTGCTGCTTTTTCTGGTGTTTGGGCAGCTGGTGTGCTTGTCTTGTCTGCTGGTGTGGTTTCTGGGATTTGCGCAGTTTCTGTGTCTCCTGGGGTAGTCGTGCTGTCGCTTTCGCTGTCGTCGCAGGCGGAGAAAGCAAAGATGCAGAGCAACGAAATGGTGAGGATTTTCGCCCGCTGCCTCTTGAGAAGAGTTCTCTCCGGTGAGGATTTTTTTCTGGTTTTTTGCATGAAAGGACTTTTTTTGTTTCCGTGATATCTTGATGGTTTCTCGACCGGTCTGTGGAGGGGTGCCGGTCTCCTGTTTTGCGGGATTTTATGCGGTATTTCTAGATATTGTGTTTTGTGTTCTGAAAATTCTTTCTCGTCTTTGTGCGGTATCTTCTTAGTGTAGAGAACGCTTTTTCTCGTGTGTGCGACACCACTGTGCGCGGCCTCGCGTCCGGAGAAGTGTCGTGTGGAGAAACCTTTTTTCTCCATTTACCCAAGGAGAAAATTGTTGGGTACATGCGAAAAGAAGGGAAATAACCCTGTTGTTTTGCTGTTTTGTATTGTGATTTTTTTCTTTTTCGTATTTTGTGATTTTTTGAGGCGCTTATTGTGGCTTGAGGTACCGGAGGCGCTTGCGTGGTCTTCTCTTTCGCAGTCATGATGAGAGGGTGTTTTGCACACGACCTGTTTTCGTTTCCCTTTTCGATTGTGGTCATTTGTGGAGCGAGATGTGTAGATCTTGTGGTGGGAGTTCTCCACGGCGCGATGTGGTTTCCCTCCTAAAGGTCTAACCTGGCGTATGACAACGGGCGATTGTGCTTGTCCCAACACGCGTGTTGATTGTGTTTATCTCGGCGCGCGTGGAGGGACTGAACGGACCCAGCTGAACGAGGCTCTGGAGAGCGAAGGATGCTGACTGAAACGCGACCGAGTGGGGACACTTCGCAGAAGCCTGTTCCTCCGCGTCGTCAACGTGAGAAAAGTGGAATCTGGCTTGTTGACTTTTACACGTCAGCAGTCGGTAAAAAATGGGTAATGGCGATTACCGGCATTGGGTTGATCGGGTTTGTGCTCTCGCATATGGTCGGCAACCTTAAGGTCTACGCCGGCGCTGAAGACTTCGACCATTACGCGGAATTTTTGCGGGAAATGCTGGTGCCGATCTTTCCGCGGACGGTCTTTCTCTGGCTTGTCCGGGGCGGGCTGGTCATGATGTTTGTCTTCCATATTCACAGCGCGATTTCTCTGGCGCGTCTGAATCTTCAGGCAAACGCGAGCTATGCCACAAAACGGGACTATGTCGCCGCGAACTTTGCTTCGCGCACCATGCGCTGGACAGGCCCGATCATTTTGCTCTACCTCATCTTCCACCTCGCGGACCTCACTTGGGGAGTCGAACCTGCTGCGACCGCAGTGTTCGAACGAGGTGAGGCGTATGCCAACCTGGTGGCATCTTTTGAACGCCCTGTTGTGGCCGGAATTTATATCGTGGCGAACCTGGCGTTGGGCTTCCACCTCTATCACGGAACGTGGAGTCTTTTTCAATCACTGGGAGTGAACAACCCTGCCTACAACACGGCGCGTCGTTATTTGGCGGGTGGTGTTGCGGCGGCGATCGTGATAGGGAACTGCAGCTTCCCGATCGCTGTGCTCGCTGGTGTTGTCGACTGAGGCCCGCACCGGACGTGCTGACTGACCATGCCGATGGTGCGTACCGACTGTGCGCGCTGACTGAGCACAAAGGCTGTGACAATGCAACTCAATTCCTCTGTTCCTCCTGGTCCAATTGCCGATAAATGGGAGAACCACAAGTTCTCCCTTCCTCTTGTGAACCCCAACAACAAGCGCAAGTTCGACATCATCATGGTGGGGTCTGGCCTTGCCGGAGCTTCAGCGGCGGCCACTCTGGCCGAACTGGGCTACAATGTGAAAGTTTTTTGCTACCAAGACAGTCCTCGGCGCGCACATTCCATTTCGGCACAGGGTGGTATTAATGCCGCAAAGAACTATCAGAATGACGGAGACAGTGTTTTTCGCCTCTTTTACGACACGGTAAAGGGCGGTGACTACCGCTCGCGTGAGGCAAACGTGCACCGTCTCGCCGAAGTGTCGGTCGACATTATCGATCAATGTGCGGCCCAAGGCGTGCCCTTTGCGCGAGAATACGGTGGGCTTTTGGACAACCGTTCTTTCGGTGGTGCCCAGGTCTCCCGGACTTTTTATGCACGTGGCCAGACCGGGCAGCAGCTTCTGCTCGGCGCGTACCAAGCCCTGTGCCGCCAAATTGCCAAGGGTAAGGTCGAAATGCATACTCGCACCGAGATGCTTGACCTTGTGATTGAGGATGGTATTGCGCGCGGTATCGTGACACGTGACATGCTCACCGGGGAGATTCGTTCGCACTCTGCCCATGTGGTCGTGCTTGGTACCGGCGGATATTCCAACACCTACTATCTCAGTACGAACGCGATGGGGTGTAACAACACTGGAACCTGGCGGGCGCACCGTCGCGGCGCCTTTTTTGCGAACCCGTGTTACACCCAGATTCATCCGACCTGTATCCCATCGAGTGATGAGTTTCAGTCGAAGCTAACGCTGATGTCGGAGTCCTTGCGGAACGATGGTCGGATTTGGGTGCCCAAGCAGGCCGATGATCCGCGTTCCCCCGACCTGATCCCCGAAGCAGAGCGGGACTATTACCTAGAGCGGAGATACCCGGCTTTTGGGAACCTTGTGCCGCGTGACGTGGCCTCTCGCAATGCCAAGTCCATGATCGATGTGGAAAAGGGTGTGGGGCAGCGTAAAAATGGTGTCTACCTTGACTTTTCCGATGCCATTGCCCGTGATGGCGTGCAGCTCATCACGGAGAAGTACGGGAACCTGCTCGACATGTACGAGCGCATTACTGGAGAGGATCCCTACAAGGTCCCGATGCGTATCTACCCGGCGCCGCACTATACGATGGGCGGCCTTTGGGTGGACTACAACCTTATGAGTAATGTGCCTGGGCTCTTTGTCATTGGGGAGGCGAATTTCTCCGATCATGGCGCGAACCGTCTTGGTGCGTCTGCTCTCATGCAAGGACTTGCTGACGGATATTTTGTTCTTCCCTACACCATTGGGGGATGGCTCTCCGGTCTCTTGAACACAAAGCCCCTGCCTGTTGATCACGAAGCTTTTCGTAAGACTGAAGCCGAGGTGGCCGACCGGATCAACGGTTTTCTTTCCTGTCGGGGCAGCCGGTCGGCTGATTGGTTCCACCGAGAACTCGGAAAGATTCTCTGGAACTATTGCGGTATGGCACGCACAGAGTCCGGACTGGAAAAAGCCCTGTCGGAGATTCCCGCGTTGCGGAGTGAATTCGAGAAAAACCTCCGTGTGCTGGGGACGAACGAACAACTCAATCAGTCGTTGGAGAAAGCAGGCCGTGTTGCCGACTCCATTGACCTCGCCGAGTTGATGTGCCAGGACGCGTTGCATCGCAGGGAATCCTGCGGAGGCCATTTCCGTGAAGAGTCTCAGACCGAAGAAGGAGAGGCGAAACGCGATGACGAGAACTTCACGTATGTTGCCGCGTGGGAGTCGCAAGGGCCAGGGCATGCTGCAGCCTTACACAAAGAGCCCCTTGACTTTGAGAATGTCGCTTTGACCCAGAGGAGCTACAAGTGAGGATCACGCTTCGTGTTTGGCGCCAACCTGGTCCAGAGGCCCAGGGCGAGTTCCGTACGTATGAGGCTCCCGAAGTCTCTGAAGACATGTCTTTTCTCGAACTGATCGATGCCGTAAACGAAGATCTTTTGGAAAAAGGCGAAGAGCCAATTGCTTGCGACAGCGATTGTCGTGAGGGCATTTGCGGGATGTGCGGCGTCATGATCAACGGACTCCCGCACGGTCCTTCCGAGGGCACAGCAACTTGTCAGCTCCATATGCGGAAATTCCAAGATGGAGACCTGATTGAAGTCGAACCCTGGCGTGCGGCTGCTTTTCCTGTCATCCGGGATCTTGTGGTCGATCGAAGTGCTTTTGACACGATCATTGAGTCTGGAGGCTATGTCAGTGTTTCCACTGGCTCGGCACCTGACGCAAATGAGATCTTGGTGCCCAAGAGTGCTTCCGATGCGGCAATGGATGCCGCTGCCTGTATCGGCTGCGGTGCCTGTGTGGCCGCGTGTCCGAACAGTGCCGCCCAGCTCTTCACCTCGGCCAAACTGGCGCATCTGAACCTCTTGCCGCAGGGGCAGCCAGAACGCTGGGATCGGGTGGAGATTATGGTCGACACAATGGAAGAGTTCTTCGGCTCTTGTACAAATCATGGGGAATGCGAAAAAGCCTGCCCCAAAGAGATCACGATCGACTTTATCGCCATGATGAATGCCGACTATGTGAAGTCGAAATTTAAAAACCGCCGTCGTTTGGGCCAGAAGAAAGCGGGATGAGCGCTGGAACGGGCGAGGTTTTCTGCGGATAGTCTTCGATGCTGGGTTTCAGAACCGCAGGCATCGTGAAGTGAAAACTGGCGCCTTGGTTTTGCGTGTCGGACGTGTTGTCTGTGACCCAGATCTCTCCGCCGTGGCTCTGCACGAGTTCCCGGCAGATAAAGAGACCGAGACCAAGCCCTTTGCTTTTGACGGCGCTGTGCGTTTGGAAAAGGCGCTCGAAGATGTGTTCGCGGTTTTCCGGGGCGATCCCTGGTCCACTGTCGCTCACTGTAAAGTGCAAGAAACGCGGTTTTTTCTCCCATAAGCGGACGCTGAATAACACACTGGCGTTTTTCGGAGTGAACTTGATGGCATTATCACCAAGATTCATGAGAATCTGTTGCAAGCGGTGCGGATCGGCATAGACATCTGGGATGTCTGATGACACATCGAGCACGATCCCCACAGATTTTGTGTCCGCTGCCGGTACCAGTGAGCGGTGCGCTTGCAGTAACGCCTCTGTGGTATTCAAGGTTGCCAATGAGATGTCGAGTTTTCCCGCGTCTTTTTGCATCGCGTTGAAAAGATCATCTGTGAGCCGTTTGAGCTGCCCTGTGTTCCGGATCGCGACTTCGATGCATTCTGCGTGTCGTTTCGGAGACATCGTCTGGTGAAAACGCTGGATCAGTTGCAAAGATCCGAGGATCGCGGACAAGGGGTTGCGGAACTCATGCGACACATGGGCGAGAACCTGGTCTTTTAGATTGGTTTGTTCGCGCTGCGCGGCGATGAGGTCGTTTGTCAGGGTATGTCGCTCGACAGCATAGCGGAGGACACGTCCGAGCCATTCTCCGCTCACAGTTCCTTTTACCACATAGTCTTGTGCCCCGGCATCCATCGCTTCCATCGCGGTCTCTGACTCGCTTTTCCCGCTCCGTACGACAATGGGAAGATTGGGGATTGCAGAGCGAAAGCGTGTCACGCTTTCGAGGCCCTGTGCATCGGGGAGAGAAAGGTCGAGCAGGGCACAGTCGAAAGAAGCTTGTTGCGCGGTTGCCACGGCTTTTTCCAAAGATGTGACATGGGTCACGATGAACGTCCATTCGCTTTCCCGCTTGAGTTGTCGTTGCACGATAAAGGCTTCGTCTTCTTCGTCTTCGAGTAAGAGGAGCTGAATGGGAATACTGCCCTTTCTCTCCTTGCGTTGTGCAGCTGTGGTATCTGATGTTTTTGAGGTTGTCTTCACTGTGCCAGTCCTTTTGGATGGTGAGCGGAGCAGCCAATGGAACGGCCAAGAGAATCGTTTCTCGCGTGTGGGGAGGAGGAAGGCAATGGGCCACTGCCGACCTGTCCTTTCTCAGGAAGATTTTTCGGTATAGGTTGCAAGGCGAGCAGGGGCAGCGGGTTCTGCACTTTGCGTTCGACTTGCCCGCGCCAGAAGACATTTGCGTATTTGGCGAAGGGGCGTGAACTCACGATTTTCCGGTCTTGCGAGTGTGGGGAGTACTCGTTTTTTCCAGTCTCTTCTCTGTCAACGGCTTCTTTTTTGTGCCGATTGAACAGGTGCGTAGTCTTCTCATCTTTTCTTTATCTCGGCCTGTGTTGGGGTGAGGAGGGAATCATTAATCAGTTCCTTCCGTGAAATGGGTATCTCGCCCTTTCCTCTCTAGGTACTTTGGCCTAGGTGATGTTGTTCTCCCCCTGACGCGTGGAAGACAAATGGAAGGGGTTATTTCTGGAATACCGGAGATAATTCTGCTGCTTCAATTGCCCGAAAATCAGGGAAAGACCGGTCTTTCCTCGTGGAAATGATGCCAGGGTGCGGGGAAATGCCTCAGAGACACTCCACAACCCATTGTCGAACCGTGCTGACAAATCCATCATTGAGTGTCTCGCTTGATGGGGCAGCCAGCTCTTCCAGGCTGAATTCCCGCAGAAGCTTGTCCGTGACGCACTCCGCTGCTTGCGGGGGAAAGTCCTGGGAGAGAGTGCGGACAAACATGGCAGAGAACAAGCGTGTTTGGAGAGCCATGGTAGAGGAACCGGTGAGAAGATGCTCTATCTCTGGGCCGGGATCGCACGAAGAAAACGAGGCAGTGTTGCCGGATCTTTGGGCTGAGGTGTTGCTTGCTGTGGGCATGCGCGCCGCCCATTCTTGCAGGGCATCTGCAATGAGGGCTGTTTCGCGCGGATTTTTCCCTGTGAAATGTGCGCGTGTGCAGACTCTGGTGTTTTTGTTTTTCTCCTCTTTGAGGAAGGTTGTGTACGCGTCGCCATTCCAAGCGTTGAGCGCCTCACTTGCCAGGGAATAGTCAACACGCTCTGCGAGCAAAAGAAACAAGAGAAGCGCTCCGATTTCTCCTGTTTCCAGTTTTTTTTCATCTTCCTTCAGGGAAGGGGGAGACATTTTTTTGGCACTGGACTTTTCGATGTAGCGGGAAGGGGCCAAGATATGCAGCGTGTTTTCCGGTGGGGAAGTGAAAGCGTCGTCAACGGCGGTAGTTCCGCTGGTTTCTTCGAGGAAAGACACAAAAAAAGCACCGAATTCATATGGGAATGCCGATGTGTTGAGCAAGATTTGTGGGATCGCTATTGCGGGTACTGCTTCTTGGAGCTTTTCTTGTTCGGTGGTGAGTGCGAGCTGGGCTGAAGAGGAAAGCTTGTCGATATAGAGCTCTTCGATGCGCTGGGCGTCTCCTTCGAGCAGTGCAGTCAGAGCAGTTTGTCCCTCTTCTGTGTCGGTTTTCTCTCGCAAGCTTGAGATGTCGAAGTGCTGATCTTGCCAGGCATGTGTAAGTTCGTGCACGATCGTGGTTTCCACGAGGGGTGTGATCTTTTTCCCCCGTACCCTGATGAGTTTATCTGCGTACTCATATGCGCCAATGACGCCACTTCCGAGAAGCTGATTGGTTGTCGCGAATAAGTCGATGTCTCCTTCGAGCAGGCCGAGCGAGCGCATTATCCCGACGGTCTGATCAAGCTTTTCACGCTTCTCTTCCGTAGGGTTTGGATTGTCTGTGATGTCCGCAATGAATGCTTTTTCTGTGAGAAACTCGACGTGGACAGGATGCTTGAATGCTCTTCCTCGCTCCTCCTCCACAAAGTGCACATAATCTTGTACTCTAGAATCCCATTCTTTTGGGAATTTCTCTTCGTTGCCGGAGGCGAAAAAAAAGAAGAAAACTGCTGCCCCAATGCACCCTGTGAGAAGAAAAACGAAAGGAAGCGCGCGGCGTCTCGCGTTTTTCGGGGAGGAAACCGGGGTTTTGCTTGCTTCTGAGTTTTTCTTCCTCTCCTTTTCACCTGTCTGGTGAGACCGGCTTTCTATGGGAATAGCGTCTGATGCCGTATGAGCAGCGGGAGCTGTCGTGCTGTCTTGCGCGCGTTCTGCTGCTCTCTCGTTTTCCGGCGGGATTGCCGAGATCAGGACTGGAGTCTCTCTTTCTTCAGGAGAAGGCGCAGTTTGTCTGGAACGATCGTCCTGATGGTCAGCCTGTAGGTCGTCGTTTCTCTTCTCTTTTTGTCCGGCGTTTTCTTGGTGTTGTGTGCTGTCCAGTGGGATTTCATCGCCGGTCTTTGCAGAGGTATCTGAGGTTTTGCCGTCTTTCATCTCACCGATTTTCGCTTGTGGTGTCTTGCCTCGAGGCGACACGAACTCCAGAGAGCGGGGTCGGACGGCAAGGAGAAGGACAAGAGCGGAGAAGGAACTCTAATTCAAAAGAATCGAAGAAAAAAATGAGAAGTGTGTCGGTATGTAGATCTGGTTTCGACCGTTCGCTTCTCCCCGGGAAAGACAGTACTTTGTCTTGTCTTTCTGGTGTCGGGTGGCTTGGGAAATAGCTGATCTTTCCAGCGGGTTTCTCCCTCGCGTATCGAGCTGGATGAGGAAAAGCCGTGTGTTCGTAAGGCTTTGTTTTTTCCTGCCTTCTGTCTCTTTTATCCACTGTAGAGGGAAAACGTATTTTTTCTGAAAGTGGATATGGTCTGATGGGAATCGCAGAAGTTATGGGGATTGTTATGTTTGGTGGGGTTTTCCCGATTCGGGATTGTGTCCCCTTTCTCATGGGTTTTGTTGTGGTACTGATCCTATGGGAGGGTTTGCTGGGTCTTGTCATATTTTCGCAAGCTTGCAGGGAGTCTCTTTAGAGAGGGAAACTGTCTCTTTCCTCCGTGTTTGTTGATGAGAGATCTTGATGTCCGATGAGCAGGTCAGTCTGTCTTTCTGTGCCGTATCGATAGTCCGGTAGGAAATTGTGGTGCCTGACAGGGAACTACAGGGTCTTTGCATGCGGTGTGAGTGCCGTTTTCTGCCCATTTTGTTGACTCGGAAGGGAATTCCGTGTGAAGCCGTGGTACAGGTGAGGAGGAAATAAGTGGGATATCGGACTTTTTTTCTTCGCTTGTGTGATTGGGAGAGTTTGCGTTGTAGTGAGAAGGAGTCTGCGTGAGCGTGGATGAGCGAGAGCAAGAATCGAAAAGAGAGTACAAAATCTTCGCAGGAGCATCACGTCACTCCGGTTTGCTCTTGGTAGGGTTGCTTTTCGTGACGCTGCTTCTTGTTTTTCCCTTGGTTCTGCTCCAGCCTGAAGACTCTGCCTCAATTGACCCGCCTGGGATGATCCGCGACACGCAAGAATTACTGAACGAGCGGTTTGACCCGGCGATCTATACGGTTTTTTATGCGTTCGAAACGGAGACGGGCCAGGATATTCTTACCGCGAATTCCCTGCGCCGCATCAAAGAAGCGCATGATGCAGTACGTGCTCACCCTGAAGTTGGGGCGAAATTACTTGAGCGTTTCGATTCCGGGATCGGTTTCGCGGATCTTGGTGCCGGGCTGGGTTTTACCCATTTTGGCTTTATCTCTTTAGTCGATGCGGTGCAGTTTTACACTGAGAAAGTCATGGGCATATCTGGTGGTCTTGCGCATGCGAGTGACGGAGACGTAAAGATCGCGCTGAGTCGTATTTTTGATTTAGACGTACGCGACGTGGCTTACCGGGAAGTTCTTTCAAGCCAGCGTACTTCTCGCCAGGAAACAGTCGACGGACAAGAAATAACTTGGTGGGAGTCGCCTGCTCTTGCTGTCGCAATGCTAGCGGATAGCCATAGCCTCGGTGGTGCCTACAGTCTCAATATCGTTGGTGGCCAGGAAGACAAAGAACAGTATGCTCGTGACGTGCAAGATATTTTCCGGGATGTGCTTCCGGATCTGAATGTGTACGGACTGGGTTTTGATCTTACGCTCGTGCAAGAAGAACAGGCTTTTCTTGCGGCCCCCTATATTGTGGCGGCCATTTTTGTGGTGCTTGTTGTCGTGGCCTTTGCTGTCCGTTCCTACTGGGCACTTGCCCTGGTAGGCGGGGCGCTCGGCATGCTCATCATCTGGCTTCAGGGTCTGGCGAACCTGGTTGGTCTGGAAAAATCCATCATTATGAGCTATATCGTGCCGATCTCCATGCTCTCGTTCGGTGTCGACTTCGCTATTCATGCCCTCTATCGCTATCGGGAGGAGACGGCAAAGGGGCATCGTCCTCCTGCGGCTTTTGTCACGGGTATGACGGGGATCATGGGCGCATTGACCCTGGCAATGGCGAGTGATTCCGTGGCTTTTTTGTCGAACGTGACGTCTGAGATCCCCTCGGTTATACAGTTTGGCGTGGGTGCCGGGTTTGCGGCTTTTTCTTCTTACCTACTTCTCGGGCTTTTCGTGCCTCTGGCTTTGATGCGTGTTGAGGAACGACTCGGCTTGCAAGAGAGGGGACAGGAAGGTTCCCAAGCGAATGGGCTGTTGTCGCCGTTCCTTGCGCGGGGAGGCCAGACGGAAGGAGGTCTGGCGAAAACTGACCGTGCTGTCTGGCGTTGGGTTTTGTACGGCCTACTGATTTTTGTTGCGACACTCAGTATGCTCCTCACCATTCTTCTCGGAGCATACGGGGTTATTTCTCTCGTCGTTTATTTGCTGCTCTTTCTTTTCCTTCCGTACTGGAGAGCCACCCGTGCTGTTGATTCTCACGCGGCCGCTTTTGCCGGGGGACCGGACATGCAACCTTTCGACGCAGTGCTTCCTCAGGAAGTGACTTCCTTGTTGCCGGAAAACAACTCTGCCGCAACAGATCCCACTTTACGGTTGGATGCCGTCACGTCTTCCTCTTTGTCGCAAGCATCTCGGGATAGGGCAGCAGGAAAGAATAGTGTCAAGATTGACGGGGGTGGGGTTGTCCAGAATGCAGGTGACCGTTCCGGGCAAGGGGTGTTATTGTGGAAAAAACTTGGAACGAGTGTGGTTTTTCTCGCGTCTTATCGCCGGACCCTTTTGGCAGTCGTGCTCATGCTCACGGGTGTATGCGTGTTTATTGCTCGGAATATGGAGACGAGCTTCGATGTGCGCGATTATATTTCTTCGGATACCGATTTCGTGCGTTCTCTTGATCTGATTGACGAGCATTTTGGTGACAGTGTGGGGGAGGGTCTCAATGTATACATGGAAACCGACCTTACTGATATTCGGAATGTGCGGGCTTTTCGGGAGTTCTATGAAGAACTTGAAGCGGAGAGTGTCGAGCTGGCGAGAGATCGGGACACCGGCGAACTTCAGACATGGCGTTTCTTTCCCGATATGTTGCAGCAGGTTTTGACGACTTCTGAAACAGCCGAACGCTTTTATTCTGATACCGGAGTCCTGCTCACCGACGAGGATAATGATGGTCTTCCTGATACTTCTGCACAGCTCCGTGCGTTGTACGAGCAGGCAATGACAGATGGTATCGCGTATGACGATGAGCACCTTTTCTACGATCCCGATACCTTTGCTGAGGTTTTTTGGCTCTCGCCTGATGGAAAACGCCAAGGCGTGTCGCTTTCTCTGGCCATTCCCGATTCTCAGTCGTCAGAGAAACTCCGCAGGACACACGACGAGATCGTGCCGTATGTTGACCGTCTTGCCGAGGATATACGCTCCCGTGACCCCAATGGTTTTGTTGGCGTTGCCGGATCGGCGCTGACGCGTCAGGCGGGGCTGGATGCCACGGGCTCCGCATTATCCCGGTCGTTACCCGTCGCGGTGTTGGGCTGTCTGATGCTGACCGTGATATTTATGCGTTCGATTCGTTTCGGGTTAGTGAGCATCCTTCCGATTATCTTGGTGTCTGTGTGGTTGTATGCATTTATGGTGCTTGTTGGTTTCTCTTTGAACTTTGTGACTGCCACTATCGCGGCTATTTCTATTGGTACAGGGGCAGATTTCTCTGTGCACTTCACGATGCGGTTCCGGGAGGAGTTTGTCCAAGGGGTCTCTGTCGAAAAAGCTCTGGAAGGAACTGCGGTGCATACGGGTGGCGCCCTTCTCGCTTCTGCAGTGTCGAGCATCGCCGGATTTTCCGTTTTGATTTTCGCTCCGGTTCCCATGGTTTCTTCTTTTGGCATACTGACCGTCGTGATGGTGTTGCTGGCTATCTTTATCTCGCTTTGTGTGTTGCCGTCTCTGTTGCTTGTTGTCGTTGTGGGGAAGGACCCCGAAAAGTTTTCGTCTCGGTTCGTGGATCGTTCCCGTCCTGACCGAAGCGTGATGCGGGTAGGCCGCTGAAATCTCAGGTATTTAGGACAAGCGGATGGGTTTTTTGCTCCGGCATTTCTCTGAGAAGAGGAAAGAAGCCGGATTACTCAAGAGCGGTGGGGTGGAAAAGGGGTTGTGTCTGTTCCTGCAGCTTTTCTTTTGTGGTGGAGTGTGTACAGTGTGCGATTTCCGGGAGCGGAAAAGCCGGCAGTAAAGAGCCGGGAGCGGACGCTGTATGCAGGCAGAGTCGACCTGTCGAAAACCTGTCGAAAGAAGAATGACAGAGGCGGAGCATTTTTTGACTCCGTCTCTGTCATTCTTGCGTATTTTGTGTGTGCGTGCTGACTGTCATCTACTCCGTTTAGGTTGTGACGCTCTTCTTCCCCACGTCTTGTGGGTGGAAATCTCGTAGTTCATGTAGGCATTCAGCACAGGCCCAAGGCACGACATCTACCGTCTCGGCTGTCGTGCGGACCTTGTATTTCTCTCCGGTCCATTCCCAGTAACCGTAAGGGAGATCAAGAACTTTTGTGAGTGTTGTGTTGCAATGTGGACATGTGGGTGCGTCCATATTTTGTTCCTTGTCTGCTGCGGTCGCGCCTCTTTAAGTACATTTCCATCTAGAAGCAAATGTACTTAGGGTTGTTCCTTCAGGTGTTGTCGTAGTTCGATCCTTCGAGGAACCACTGCAATGTTTGGTTGAAGCGTGAGAACCTGTCGACTCCCATTGGGTCGCTTCCCCGCAATTGCATGTCAACACCTCGCATGGTGAGCGCGTTGACGGTGTGCATTCCTGTGGCCTGCCCATGTTCGCGGATGTTCGCGAACATGGCTTCCCACACGGAAAGGTCTGCTTCCAGCCAGCAATCGGAGTTTTCTTCTTCTCCCTCTGCGATTTCGGCAACTTTCGTGATGGAGAGGTCTTCAAAGCAGACGCGTATCCGAAAAACAGAATTATCAGGGCGCCGCATTACAAAAGCAATGTCCAGGTATGCGTCGCCGAGTACCTGATATTGCTCAGGGCGGGCATTGAGCTTCGTGGCGAGTGTGTCGAAGACTTCAACAGAGTCCACGCGCAAGGCGGTGTCTTGTTGCATATCATGTCTCCTTGTGGTTTATGACTACTGTTTGATTTCGTCGAGGTCTATACCAAGTAGTGAGAGAGGTAGCTGGGTACGCTCGAGCCGGCTTACTCCTGCGCGTTCACAGCGAGCGAGGTAAGACGAGAACAGCTTTTTCGACATCTCCATCTGGAGTGGAAAGCCCTTTTCCTCGATGTCCTCGGCTCCTCCGGCGAGCAGCATCGCGAGTGCTGTGGAGAGGTCGGGACTTGTGCCAAACTCGGCCAGGGCCATCTCTCCCCGGTCGAGGGCCTCGTGGATTTCCTCGATCACGTCAGGGTCGTGTTCGACTGCATAACGAATGTGCATGGTCCCATAGGCCACATGGCGGGCTTCATCTTGCATCGCCATGCGGAACATGCGTTTTTCTACTGCTGTGGGAGAAATCAGTTCGCCCTGGCGGAAAATGTCGAGGACGAATCCCTCGCCAAGCAGGTGGAGCAGGGCAGTGGCCTGCGTGTAGGTGCCGGCGTCAAGGATGGTACGGAGCAGAGAACTCGCCCCGCTGCTGCTCTTGAGGAGACCGCCTCCGTTGGAGAGGGCACGCTTGCGGAAGACTTCTGCGTGTCGTGCTTCGTCCATGATCTGGGTGCACAAGAACATCTTGGCTTCGAGGAAGTCGTGGTTCATGCGCCACATCCACTTCGCAGGAAGGTCAGAAGCAATCATTTCGACTTCCGACAAAGTGGTGCAAAGCTGGCACATGGCGTGTTCGACGTCAGAGGGGAGTTCTTGCAACTCTGCCCAGGGAATGTCGCGGGTGGCTGACCACTGTCGGGCAACAGCCTCCTCGTAAAGCTCGCGGACATTGTCGGCCCAGACATCGGTCTTTTTGTTGAGGATGTAGCCCATGTCCGGCGTGTCATCGTCGACATCAGCCCCACGAGGAGCCATGGAGCGGTGCGGAGGGGAATCTGGAACTTCGCCGTATGACCCTACCGCGATGTCCATCATGGTGAGGCCGCGAGAACTTAGCTTGGGGTGGACTCCCCATTCGCTTTTTGCGCCACGTAGCCATGTCCAGTCGAGTGGCATCCCAATCGGACTGTGATCCGGGAGATCTGGGTAAGATTCTTGTGTGTCATGTGTGGTTTGTGCCATGTCCGAGATCTTTCCTGTGTTGTTTGCCATTTCCACGCTATTGAGGCGTTCGGACAAGCACTAGAGGCAAAAGTCCCTGTTCGTTTCCTTGTTGGAGCATTCTCTACGAAAACTATTTTTTAGGATTTCTCTAGTTTTTTCCTGTTCAGTATGTGTTTTGGGCGCTGCGTAGGCGCTGCGTGGGCGCTGTGCGGTTATTGTGCGGTTATTGTGCGGTCAGGCTGGGACCGGGTGTAAAGCGCGTTTTTTTTGACGACGCTATTTTTTCCTCGTTGCGTGTGTTTTTCTGCGGCGCGTCCCGGAAGTGTGAGCACATCCCGGTTGTTTTCTGCTTGTGCGGCATGTTCATCTTTTTGCAGGGCGCACTGTGGAATGGGAGAAAGAGCTGGATTATGCACACACCAACAAAACCACACCCGACAAAACCACACCAACCAAACCACACACCCGCCCTGCCCCAATGCTCGTCATCGCGACAGCAAACACAGGCACTACCACCCTTCTACACAAAGGCCACCTGGCCTGACGTGATCGGCCCCGCCAAAGCTTTCGGCCACGGCCTCCTCTCCCTTACCTTTTTGCAGATATCCCGGTAGCCCGTTCCCCCATCCTTCCGGAGATCTGCTACAACGAGAATGAAATGTTTGAACCATTTGTGTCAACGAAGAGAAAACACATGGGAAATCGAGCTGTCTTTGCTCCGAGTGGCACGTCTCCATCGGGCACCGGAAGCACGACCTCGTCCGTTTCCGGAATCGGAACCCCCAGCACAAGAACTTCCGACAGAAACGTGGCAACCTGAAATGGTGCGAAGTTCGTCAAGCAACCACTGTACGTACACCCCACCGGATCATCCGGAGAGTAAAGCCTCGTGATCCGGGCACTTGAGCACTTCATCCCGAGCGGCCCAAAATCCATCCACAATTTGCAAGCAGGCTTACGCGCTTCGGTAAAAACCTCAGCGCGCACCATAATACCTGGTCGAAGGTCCAAACGAATGAAGTCCTCGACCCTTGCGGTAGTGTCCAACTCTGTCTTTTCGTCAGGCATCAGCCTTCCAGTTCCTTCGCCAGGCGGTCATACTCCGGCATCACGCTGAGCACTGCCCGAGCGGCAGCGTCGCGGCCCGCATTGAGTCCCGCTTCCTCCATCGGTTCACCGGCCTTTTCCTTCTCTCGCTGCTTTTGATCAAGGAGCAGAATGGCCACGCCGGCACCAACGGCGTAGCGTTCCCTTGCCTGTTCCGTTCCCTCGTCCGTAAGTTGGCCGGCACGAGCTTGCACATAGGACTTGAGACGCGAATAAGTTCGGTTGAGAACGATGGTCGGAATCTTCGCGTCGGTCTTGACCAGTTCCTTGTACTCCTCTCGCTCTTCGGCGAGCACTCTGCCCACGACCATCTCGATCTCGCCGACGGTTGATGCGTTCCACCCATCCATTGTGCCATCGGTATGTTTTTTCCAGATCAAGGGCACGAGTCCGCCCTCTTCTGGTCCGCTCTTCCCCTTGCTCTTGCTCTTGCCGGACGAGCTTCCCTGAGGCTTCGTCGTGGCCTCACCGACGACTTCTATCTCGGTGTGCCACTCGAACCTCGGGCCGATCCCTCCAGAGGTCTTTGACCACTCCGAAATTGTTGCCCGAACGAGGTATTTTCCGAGATCGGCATTTTTCGGAACAGACAGGGAGACCCTCACACGGCCAGAGTGCAGTTGACCCACGGTGATCTCATCAATGCCGATGTCAGGGTGGTTGCAAGTGATCTTTAGCTCGGCCCGTTGTCCGGGCCCCAGAAAGTCGTCCTTGGCATTCAGTTTGAAATAGATGCTCTTCACGACTCCGACCACGATTTTGTACGACTTCGTTCCCTCGAAGTGTGTGGGATCGTCATAAAGATCGTCCGGCGGGCTTGGATTCGGCGGTTTCGGGGCGCCACCACCGCTGCCTCCCGAAGCACCGATCGAGAATCCCTTGACCTTTACGGCTCGTGCAATCTTCTCCGCGATGGCGATCGTCGAACGGTCGTTGTCATTGCCGGTGATCGCCTCCCGAATGAGGGCGTTGTCGGCGTCACGAAGTGCAGTCCAGGCGTCAAGGAACGCAACGATTTCCTTCTCCAGACGGATAGCCGGCGCAGTATGGAGTAACTGTGAACGATCGGCAGTGAAGAGTTCCGTGCGCAGTTCGATCGGCAGAGCGTCACTCTCAACAGCCACGAAAACACGGTTGTATAACTTTTTGAGAGTGGTCTTGTTCTTGAACTCCTGTGGACTCCAATGGAAATGAGCCTGACCATTGGAACTCACGAGAAGAGCGTGTCCATAGGCAACAAAATGACGACGCTCGCCGGGAGTTGTAGGTTTGGAGAAGATGCGAAAGTCGCGTCACCGCCGATCCCTTCGATGATGACGGTGCCCGTCTCTCGGATCAGACGCACCGGAATTGGAATTCTCGCCACTCGCAGCTCCATCTCGGATATGTCATGTACCTCAGATCTGTGTGCCAACTTGGACACAGGCGATCAGGTATATATCCCAATATATGCGCTACATATTGGGACAGTAACTACATGTATTGAATAGATGGTTCGGTTACCGCTCAGCACGGCAGAACCCAGGACGAATGATTTTCATGGGGTGGCAGAACAGCGGGCATAATCCTCTCCTCTGCCTGTGATCCTGTCTCTGCGGGGGACTGGGGCTGAAGCCATTGTGTTGTACAGATCGACAGCGACGGGTAGGAGTGTCCGCCGGCATCAACCGGGCCTGGGGGCACACGCGTGCTCATGGACGCACTTCGCAATCGCCACTCCGAGAAGCGGCAGTACCACATTCTCGATCGTCAAACCTCTGTTTTTAATAAGACGGCATTCGTGCGAAAAACACTGATGACAGAAGAAGTACTTTATCGGCTTGTTTGAGGTAGTTCGTCTGGGTAAGAAATAGTTTTTGTAGAGATTCAGAGGTCTTTTGGCGATGAAATAGTGAGCACACAAAACATGA
>JGI24023J19991_10001211_pt1 | contig 20060 bp, 15 predicted proteins | sample Cruoilmetagenom1_FD_19991 | JGI IMG/M metagenome (IMG submission 19991) | reverse complement strand
ATGCCGATCGGGTAGAAAGACTGGACCCTGTCGATCACCTGTTTAACCTCAGCGCCCATATCTATTATGTTCCCGCCCTCGCGCATTGACACCGCAAGCCCGAGGCACGTATGGCCCGAGCACCTCATCATCTGCTCAGGAGGGTCGATATAGCCTCTTGAGATATCGGCAATGTCCTGTAGGTATATGACCTCGTTTTGCTCCGGCACCTGGATCTTTGCTGTTCTAATATCTTCAAAAGAGAAAAAATTTCCCGAGGGTTCGAGCACAATTTTCTCAAACTCCGTGTCTATATCACCCCCGGGTACGATGATGTTCCTTGAAGTAAGTATGTCTCTTAGCTGGCTAGGGGATATGCCGAGCTCGGAGAGCTGTGCGTTACTGTATTCGACAAAAATCCGCTCTTCCTGAGCGCCGTAAATCTCGACCTTTGCTACATCGGATATGAATAATAGCTCATCGCGAACCTCATCGGCAATGTCCTTAAGCTCTCTGTAGCTAAAGCCCTCGCCAATTATCGTTATCACGATCCCGAATACATCGCCGAATTCGTCATTTACAAAAGGACCCTCGACATCATCTGGAAGCTCGGTGCGGGCTCTCTCGACCTTGCGCCTGAGACTGTCCCAGATGGGTCTCATGTCTGTGTAACTCTCTTTAATGTTTACATGTATTACGGATATGCCGGTTTTTGATGTGCTGTCGATAAAATCAATCTCAGGAATTTCCTGTATGACTTTCTCAAGCTTATCCGTGACCAGCTGCTCCACACGCTCAGGGCTTGCTCCGCCCCAGTACGTGGTTACCTGAGCCGTACGGATGATAAACCCCGGGTCTTCAGAGCGGGACATATTGAAATAAGACAGGAACCCCGCAAGCACTATTACGACGAGTGCAGTTAGAGTAATTCTGTTTTTTTCTATAGAAAAGCGTGTGATGTTCATTGAACGGCTTCAGGAGCTTCTAAAAGTTTTACCTTTTGTCCGTCGATTATCCTTCTTACTCCGGCTGTAACGATGAGCTCTCCGCCTTTGAGACCCTCTACAATTTCTATACCCTCAGCAGATATGTCGCCAACGGTAACGGCCTTTTTCCTGGCAATTACATTTGGAGAATTCCCCTTGTTATCAGCATCCATCTCCAGAACATATACGAACCGTCCCTCCCGGTCTTCGCCAACGGAAACAGAGGGGACGATAATCTTGTTCTTGCCCCCTTGAGACTCGAAACGGAATACTACCTCTGCCGCCATACCCGGGAGTATATTGCCGTTTTCACTGTTAACCCTGACAGTTACAGGGAAGGTGGTGGCTACGCTGGTTGAGGAGACCCCGACTTCCACCACGGTGCCTGTGTACATCTTTCCGGGAATCGCATCGAATTTGATATCGACGGGGCTGCCATCTTGGATGGAGGAAATTAGAATCTCGGGCACGGCAACGTGAACCTCTGTGTTCGAGCCCGACGTTATGGTGACGATCTTCTCGCCTGTGGAGACGTTCTCGTTAACCTCCACATATACCTCTGCGATTGCTCCGTCTACAGGTGAGGTGAGTTTGGTATAGCTTAGCTGAAGGTCTGCAAGCTCGAGTCTTTTTTTTGAGGCATCGACCTGAGCGTCTGCGGATTCAGAAGACGCTCTTACGTTATCGAGCTCTCCCCTGGAAGCATTATTGTTCTCATAAAGCGCTCTAATTCTGCTATAGTCAGACTGTGCGTTTCTGGCTTGTGCCTGTGAGCTTATGAGCGAGGCCTCGGCTTCCTGTTTCTGTATCAGGTAGTCGCTCGGATCAATCTCGGCTATGAGAGTGCCCTCGGCTACTTTATCTCCGAGTTTTACGGGAAGATCGAGAACGGTTCCTGATACTTTAAAGCTCAGGTTTGACTCAACACCGGCTTTAGCAACGCCTGTGAAGGTCCTTAGCTTTCCTCCCCCGCTTGATAAGACCTCTTGATACCGAACAGGTCTTATGGTTTCAGGGATTTTGTCCTCTCCCCCTCCGCATCCAAGCGCGGGTAGTAGAATAAGAATACAAAGCGCCAGGAATTGCCGGGCAGGAAAATACTTCGGGAATAGTGAGGTTTTGTATCTAGTTATTGTCATATGAAGGTTATTAGCTCGATGCACTAGTTTTAATGTTTATCTCTACTCGCTTTCCGGGCTCTCCTTCATACTTTTGGTCTCAAGATAGAATTCTTCAAGCTCCCGGAACCATTCCATCCGCTCCTCGGGTGTTGTGAAGAAATCGAAATTGCCCACGGCCCGCTGCACGTTCATGAGGTCTATTAGAAAATCATACACTGCGTTTGCGGCATTTAACTCGGCTGAGAGGGCGGCGTTCTGCGCGTCCAGAAGGTCGATGATAGATACTACTCCCCGGGAATAGGAGTCGGTGACAAGCTCGAGGTTCTTGCGAGCGGCCTCTGCGGCGTCGTTTGCAAACCTGATGCTCGGAAATGAAGCGCCTGAGTTGTTGAGCGAGGTCCTTATTTCTTCTTCTACCTTAGTTCTGGTTGAGTCTTTTTCAAACCTGAGCCTTGAGAGCTCTGAGCGGGCCTGTCGGTAATCGGCCATTTTCCCGCCGCTTCTGAATAGCGGGAACGATGCCTGAAACTGTACCAGCCACTCCGTGTCGTCCTGCTCTGCAATGTCGATCGGGAAATCCTCACCCAGCTCAACGTCTGATCCGGCTCCTCCCTCATAAAAAAACTGCCTCACCTCGCCGAATGCGCTTAGAGTGGGAAGCCAAAAGGCCCTTTTACTAGTTTTAAGTATCCTGTCCTGCGCCTGGATCTGAGAATCAAGATTTGATATTTCAGGGGATTGCTCAAGTCCCTGGCTTACCATAAAGTTAAGAAATATCTCAAACACCCCGGGGTTATTTATATAGCGGTCAAGTCTTGGGTCGCTTACAATGAGGGTAGGGTCGTCAAGACCAGTTTCGACCGTGCTGAACTTCTCGCCCTGGGGTCTGTGCAGGAGCCTGTTTAAAAGTATTTCGGTATTTTTCCTCTGGGCTTCCGCGTTTACGACTTCTATTCTGTCTGAGGAAATCTCACTTTCCCATCTGTATACTTCTGCTGGGCTTGCGACACCTATATCGCGCCGTACCTCTGCTATTTCAAGGTTAGATTTTGAGAGCTTGAGATTGTCTATTTGAATATTCTCAATCGTTTTTGCCCTTATCACATTCAAATAGCCAATTGAGGTTGCGGCAATGATATCGAGTCTGATTTCGTCACGAGAATATTTTCTTGAGTCCTGAAGGCGCTTCTGCACGGTGAGATTAGACCAGGCGGAATCTGAATATATCAGCTGGCGTAGGTTCGCTACACCGCTAATGGAGCGCTCGGGCTGAGTGCCGAAGCTGGCCGCGGCGCGGTCTTTATCTATATAATTGTTTTCTAGAAATATATCGGACTGGGGGAGGAGCTCGGAGAGCGCAAGCTTTACGTTCTGAGCGCCCGCAGCCACAAACTGATCGGCAGCTAAGATATCCAGGTTGGCCTTTACTGATTCATCAACCGCTTGCTGCAGAGTGAGAGTCCGTCCAGAAGCCTCGGACTTCTCGTTTATCAGATCGGCGTCGGTCATTACCCTCCATGAGGGATAAAAATTAAGAGCCCTTGCAGTGGACATATTGATAGTGAGCTTTTCCTGCTCTTTAAACTCAACGGGCAGATTGCCCGCGTCCTCGCCAAGGAGTATGCTCTGCACGGCAAGCGCGACGCGTCTTGCCTGTCTTGTTATGTCGAGCACCGGTGTGAGGCCGATCAGGGCGCCTTGCTCTACTTCTCTCATCCCTATCATAGAGAAGCTCGGCAGGTCTCTCTCTATAAGCCCGTCGTAGAGCTTGGCGATCTCCTCGTTGGTATAATTGATCAGCGGAGTTACTAAAACGGCCTGTATGTCGGGTGGAATTGCTGAAATAGTGCCCTCTACGGTATCTCTTTCCGGCAGCAGTAAAATTTCAATGTCGTTTTCTCTGGCTACGTTGATTACATAGCCTTCTATCTCTGGTACCAGGTCAGTTACGATCGGCATATAGAGAAGCGCCAATTTCTGAAATTCCACTATTTCTTTAAACACTCTGATATCTCTATCGAGCGTCGCTGGAGTGTCCAGAAAATACAGATTTGTGATGCCGCTGGTGCCGTCCTGGGTGCTGGGTATACCTAGTAGATTGGTGTCTATAATCCAGGGGGCAATAACAGGCTTGGGAAGGTTTTTCCTGCGCGAAATTTCGGTTGACCCGATAATGCCGAGCGTTATTACTATATCGACGTTAGGGTCAGTAAGGAGAGTATCTATTGAAGCTCTTACACCAGAAGCCGTCCAATCCGATACGAGGATGGATTTCTCCGGAAACGTTATGTCAAACTCACCTTCTGTAAGGTCTATTATTTCTTTTTTATAAGCGTGCAGCGTGCTCTTATTCAGATTAGAGGGGCCGTCGAATACAATGCCTATATTCGCTGCAAGCGCCAGTGGCGTGATTGGTAATAGAAAGAGAAAAGTCGCCGATATTATTAAGAAATTTTTAATAGTGATACCGTACATTAGCTTTTCTCCTGTAGGGATGAAGAAATCAAATTATACACTACACCGGGTTTTCCAAAAACAATGTACTGGGGTCATATTCTTAAATCTATATTGTTTACTTCAATAGTATAATGAAAAATCTTCCATAGAACAGATTGACAAGGAGAGTGTTAATGCTTTAGTCTTCTGGCATATAAATTTAGGAGGAAATAATATGAATATAAAATGGAATACACTTCAAATGCTCAAGGTATTTTCAATAGTGCTAGCGTTATCCGCGCTAACGANTCTGTCTGCGGTGGCTCAGTCAAAGATACCGGATGGAAGCTATAAGAAAACATGTAAGGATATGCATGTGATAGGGGATTTCTTAACAGCGAGATGTGAGGATGAAAAAGGTCAATGGTTAAATACGAAGATAAATATAGATTACTGCCAGGGCGACATTAGGAACGAAAATGGGGCTCTTAAATGTAATCAGAAACCTGCTCCGAAGCCTCCTGCAGGGAGCTATAAAAATAGTTGTAGAGATATTAAAGTGCAGGGGAAAAAGCTAAAAGCGAGTTGTGAAAACAGAAACGGCAAGTGGAAGAACACCAGTATTAACTACAAGAATTGCGATAGGGATATATGGAACGATAACGGCGAGCTTAGCTGTAGTAAGAAAAACGGAAGACTGCCAAAAGGGAGCTACAAGAACTCATGCAAAGACTCCTACACAGAGGGTGGTAGGCTCTACTCTAAATGTGAGAATAGAAACGGCAAGTGGAAGAACACCAGTATTAATTATAAGAAATGCGATAAGGATATTTCAAATGATAACGGCCAGCTTGTATGCGGTAGTTCCGGTGGCGGCAACGGAAAAATACCCCCGGGGAGCTATAAAAATAGCTGTAAGAACATATACAAAGAAGGCAATAGACTTGAGGCCGACTGCAAAAATAAGAACGGTAAGTGGAAGCATTCGAGCATTAGGTTTAAAGAGTGCAAGAATGGTCTGTGGAACGATAACGGAAAGCTCAGGTGTAATTAGGTGACTAAGTTGCTCCGGACTAGTTCATAAAAGTTTAATCCAGGGGAGAATTAATCATATTGCGGGGAGTCTTTTGAGACTAGGTCCCTTAAAGACTTCTCACCAAGCGCCTGGTCTATGGCGCGCTCTACCTCAGTTGACACCAAGTCAACTTCGGGAATGGAAAGATACTTGTTTTCAAGCTCGCTAGTCTGATTACAAGTCCTTGTTGAGCTGAGTATGTCCTTTAGCTTTATCTTTTCTAATGACATTGACGGGACAAGATATGGGGTCTCGTCTCCGGTCTCTATAATTAGCTTACTGTCTTCAAGCTCCTTCACAGCGTCCTCCACCGGGTCCTGGGGAAGCTTTAAATGCTCTGTGAGTGAGTGAAGAGTCCAGCGCTCCTTATTGTGATAAAAGCTATTTGCGATGAGGAACATTACGACTAATGAGAGTTTCTCCCTTAGCTTTGTGCTTAGATTAAATACCTCTTTTTTAACCGTAAGAAACTTTAGGTTTTGGTAGCAAAAGGCTATCTGTGCCCCCGCTAAAAGGATGAGCCAGTTTAAGTATAGCCAGATCATAAATATTATAAGAAGCGCAAGGCTTGAGTAGATCGCCGCGTATTTGGTCGAAGACGCGACCGAGAGCGTAAACCCCCAGCTCGTTACGTGCCATGCTATACCCGCTATAGCTCCTCCGAAAAGAGCGGACTTAATGTTCACCTTGGTATTTGGTATTAAGACGTATATAAAGCTGAACACTAAAAGTACGACTATGAAAGGTAATATCTGCCCGATAATGAGCACTATTGTGCCTACGGGCTCGATGGACAATATTGAATTTACGATGGTATTGCTCTCGAGCGTAGCCATTGAGCCTATAGCCACAACCATGAGCACGGGGCCTACCAGAAGTATAGTAATATAGTCACTGAACCTTCTGGCGAGGCTCCTTCCTTTCTTAACTTTCCAAATTATATTGAGTGAATCTTCGATCTTATTTATGACAGATACGGATGTGTATATAAGAAGCAGGAGTCCTATAACTCCGAGCACGCCGAAATTTATTCTACCGATAAATTCTAGAATCGTGCTGGATATTTCAGCGCCCTTGGGTCCCAGAGGATGCAAGAAGCTTATTAAAAAAGGCTCAAGCTTATTATCCACGACCCCGAATGCTTTTAATAGCGAGATGCTGAATGCCAGAAGGGGGACGAGCGAGAGGAGGGTGGTGTATACCAGGCTCATGGCTCTGAGTGTGAGCTCGTTTTTCATGAATTCGCGGACGGTTACGTAGATTAGCCTGACCAGATTGATAAAGAACGAGCGAGTTCGATTGAGCGCGCTCGTATCTATGGACCAGAGTTGGCTAGTCAAAAAGTAGTTTATTTTCTTTACAAGCTCAGACATATGATTCTTTCCTTATGCCTAAATATAATATCATTATAAGTATTATGACAGAAATCATAGCGGAAAGCTGAGCGCTCAATTGAATACAGGACATCATAGTGCGTTAGCTAATCCAGATCAAAGCAGATTTTTTTGAAGTTGCAGGACTCGCAAATTCTTTCGTTTTCAGTCCGGGGGAAATCAGTCATGACGGCTGTGTTCTCCTCCGGGTCTTTCAGCATGTTTTTCATAGCATCTATACTTTTGTTTATATACTCCTGTGATTCGATTAGCTCCCTAGGGCTAAAATTATGGTTGAATGATTCGTTACTCATAAGATTAACTTCGGTCACAGTGATTTCATCGGGCGGGAGATCATATTCCTCATTTGCAAAAAGCGTATATACCCTGAACTGAAGCTCATCTGACTTTGCTTTCCCGGTTTTCCAATCGACAATTTCTATCCCGTCCCCTGATTCGAGAGCCAGGTCGAGCTTTACGAAAATTATCTCGGGAGTGAACGAAAGCGAGGCCGCTGTCATGCTTTCTATCGAGATCACGGCTTTTTTGGGCAGTTTCTCTATACGTTTCAGCACATCGGAATTATAAAAATTCTGAAGACACATAATCACATCATCGTAATTTTGCTTCCAAGTTTCATTAGGTGTATTTGTTTTGTATTCGTGCTCAAAAAGAGCAGTCTCGTTTTTCATGCTGCCCTGCTTATTCCAATAAAGACCTTCACGGGAAGACCTGAAGTCCTCTCTCATTAGCTCTGTAACCCTTTGGGCCGATCTATCTTCTGGGGTCAATTTGCCTGTAGAAACAAGCTGTTTTAGGATTCTCTCAATCTCCCAATGCACTGTAGACCCTTTCCACATATGTATATTCTGAAGGTTCTTAAGCACATAGAGAGTGCGGGTTACTTTGTCGGCTCTATCTCGTTCCCATCCACCCCAAGACCCGTAGTAGTTGTAATAGTATTTCCTTTTACATTCCCTAAAGAGGGAGTCACGGGACATTGACCAGCTGAAATTGTTTTTGAAATCGCTCATTTGCTTATACCTTTATCCGATTCTGCATATCTTGAGCCCTATTTAATATTGAATATTCCATTGTAAATATCTCGGAGGGAACGGCCCCTTTTACTGATTTCGGATTTTCGTCTTTTAATGTGAATCCTAATTTTTCATATAGAGCTCTGGCGGTCCCGTTATCTGATTCGACGTCTAGGACTACCTTGCTGCAGCCTTTCTCCTCGGCAATCTCAAGTGCTTTGTGTATTAATTTTGTACCCAGGCCCTTTCCCCTTTGTCTTTCATCAACCACAACGAGGCTGATATAAAAATCGTCTTCGCAGAGCTCGGGTGTGTATCCTGTGTGAAGTAGCTCTGCGTTAAGAATTATCAGGCTAATAAGCTCCTTTAGGCGGAGTTCTGTAAGAAGTCGGATGAGTGCCTGGAGTGTTCCCCCGGATTTGCCGGCGTAACATACTATTAGCCCTGTTATAGTGTCTTTCTCGATTGATATATACATGTTCTCATGCCCGAGGAAATTATTGCCGGATTCAATCAGGCTCATAACAGTTTTCCTGGTTTGGTTGTTATCGGCCGAGCTAAACTCATAAGCGCTGAGCACAAGCTCGGCGGCTCTGTGTAGACTGTGTATTCTATGGTCAAATTTGATAATATTCATAAGAATTTTGGTAAAAAGTTGTTTCTGCTTAATTTAGAGTAGGTTATAATAATTCCCGATAAGATTCAAAAGAGGTGCAGACATATGGCTGAAATCAAAATTAAAGAGATTGATTCTGATACTGCGGACATGGCGTTTGATGTGGAGGTTGTGGAAGGGGATTCGAGCACATCGCACCGGGTTACGCTGGACAGAGAGTATTGCGAGACCCTTACCGATGGTAGGATTGTGGCGCCCCGGCTGGTTGAGGTGTCATTTATATATCTTCTCGAACGTGAGTCTAAGGAATCTATACTGAGCAGTTTTAACATAAGCGTAATACCCAGGTACTTTGCCGACTATGAGAAGGAGATCCGGCAATATTTTTAGATTGGATTTAAGAAAACATAAATACGGAGATTAAGTGTAAGAATTATGAGAAAATATCTATATATACTTGTGTTTATATTGATTATAGCCGGATTATCTTATATATACCCTGCAATAGAATGGACTTCCCCACAGATAGATCTTGGATTGAACTCAGAGTACCTGGGTGTCGAGCCATTTGACGTTGAGGTAAGGGATCAGGGAACAGGGTTAAAGAATGTCTCAGTTGTACTCAAGGGCGAGGGTGCAGAGTCTGTCTTATTTAATAAAGACTATCCTCCCGGGGTGAAAGGGGATAATATAGAAATCACACTTGATCCAAAGAAAGTAGGGACTCAACAAGGGAAGATTGTGATCGTTGTAACTGCCCAGGATCATTCAAAGATTAAAGTGTTCTCAGGAAACATATCCACTATATCAAAAGAGCTCATCTTGGATCTTAAACCTCCTGAGCTTGAAATAGTAAGCACTGAACAATACATAAATCACGGGGGCTCGGGGCTCGTTGTGTACAGGACGTCTCCCGACGTGGCGGAAAGCGGCGTGATGGTAAAAGACTATTATTTCCCGGGCTACAGGGCAGGGCTTGCAGATGAAAACGTGTATTTTGCCTTCTTTGCTTATCCCCACGACGTTGAGCCGGGGCAAAATATCTTTGTCGCAGCAGTTGACGAAGCCGGAAACATGAAGCGCTCCGGTCTTGCTTATAATCTAAAGAATATAAATTACAGAGATAGCAATATTAATATAAGTGACAATTTCATACAGAATGTAATTGGGCCGCTTGCGGGTGAAAACAGCGCCGAGCTTACGAAAAAAGAAAAGTTTCTCAAAGTTAACAGTGAATTGAGGAAAGCAAACGATACTACAATTAAGGAAGTAGCGAGCGACTCCAAAGGGGAGCTTATGTGGGAAGGGCCGTTTGCTCAGCTTTCAAACTCGAAAGTCGAGGCTAATTTTGCAGATCACAGAACATACCTATATAACGACGAGCCGATTGATAACCAGTACCATTTGGGCTACGACCTAGCGGTCACAAAACGCTATCCGATCGAGGCTGCAAATAATGGTGTTGTGGTTTATGCAGGTGATCTGGGTATATACGGAAATACGGTGATAATAGACCACGGAATGGGTGTTTCCACGCTTTACGGGCACATGAGTACGATTGATGTAAATGTTGGAGATCAGCTCAAGAAGAACGATATTATCGGCAAAACCGGCGAGACCGGGCTTGCAGCGGGCGACCATCTACATTACGGGGTGTACGTAAACGGCGTTGCGGTGAGACCGATCGAGTGGTGGGACAATAAGTGGATTAAGGACAAAGTGATTCTAAAAATAGACGAAGCCCGTACGGAGTTTGGCAAAGAGAGCGCTAAAGATCAATAATTTCTCGGTATCCCGGTACAATTTCAGACTATGAGAGTGATAATATGATTATATACGGGAAAAATCCTGTAAATGAAGCTCTATCGGACCCTGGTTCCGGGATTGACGAGGTTATTGTCAATAAATCTGCTAACGCCTCTGATATTGTTAAGCTTGCTAAAAAAAGAGGGGTCAAGCTCTCATTTCTCCCCCGTGAGGCGCTCACCAGGCTTGCGGGCAACTCTTCTCATCAAGGCGTACTGGCAAAGATACGGGAATTTAAGTACTCGGATATCTCCCAAATCCTAAAACCCGCAAGAGATAGCGGTGAGAGGGTTCTTATTGTTATTCTTGACCATGTTGAAGATCCTCAGAACCTTGGTGCTGTCGTAAGGACGGCGGATTTTATGGGGGCGCATGGAGTGGTGATACCAAAAGACAGAGCCGCCGCCGTGACCCCGGCTGTTATAAAAGCCTCTTCCGGGGCAGTGAATCATGTCCCAATCGCAAGGGTTGTTAACCTCGCACGCATAATAAAAGACTTAAAAAAAGACGGGGTGTGGATAGTAGGTACTGATGCGGATTCTGAACAAACTGTTTATGCTCAGGATTTTAAAAAACTCGACATAGCGCTTGTGATAGGAAGTGAGGGCAGGGGACTAAGCAAATCAGTAAAGGACTCCTGTGATTTTCTGGTCTCTATTCCGAGGTCAGGGAAAGTGTCTTCACTTAACGCCTCGGTTGCTGCCGGGATGATGCTCTATGAGATCGTGAGGCAGAGGAGCGTTTCAGGTTCCTGAATCTGCTACTTTGGCATTTTGGTTTCTGCCGAATTCTCAAGACAGGAAAAATAGGCTTTTTCTACGTCATCACTGTCCTCAGTGGAGACGCTGTCCGATTCTGTAATTATCAACATGGCCTCGAGCTTAAACTCGTCGTTTAGCTTACTGCCGTTATTTTTAAGAACTTTGACAAGCTGCTCTCTATCTTCCTCATCGAGTCCCAGGCTTTGCGCGCAGCTATTTGAAACTTCTTCGGCACTGTGTATTTTGGGGGATTCGATTTTGTATTTCTCACCGAAACATCCTGAGAGGGCTAGGGTAAATATGCCAATAATCATTATTGCGAGTGGTGCTGAGCTAGTTGTGATTAATTTTTTCATAGCCCCTATTCTACAGAATAAACGTTATGGTTGTAAAGTATTGAGTCCTTAGAAGGCCTCTAGGTAGGATGCCCCCCCNACCTTTAGTCCTCCCCCACAATGGGGGGAGGAGAAGAAAAAAAGCAAAAGAAAAAGATGAGATCCAGGCTCGTAGGCCGGGATGACAATAGGAATGGGATTGCTTCGCTTTGCTCGCTATGACGATATATTTAGATAAGAATGTAGAACGAATTATTTACTTGATTCTATTAGTTTTTTAAATTCATCTTCAGTGAGAATCTCGATCCCGAGAGACCTTGCTTTTTCGTACTTTGAGCCCGGGTCTTTTCCTACGACCACATAGCTTGTTTTTTTTGTCACCGATGAGGTCGTGCGTCCTCCATGGTTTTCGACCAGCTGCGCAGCTTCGTCTCTGCTGAGTGATTCGAGCCCCCCCGTGAATACGAAAGCCTGTCCGTTTAACTCATCACTCTCCCGGGTACTTTCAGGGTAATTTATGCTGATTCCGGAGTTGAGCATTTTTTGTGTCAATTCTCTATTTTTCTCATTCTCAAAAAAGTGAGCGACACTCTCAGCTATCTCAGAGCCTATAGTGTGTATAGAGATAAGCTCCTCTCTGGTCGCGTCCATTAATACAGTTATATTGTGGTAATTCTGTGCCAGGATCTGAGCCGTACGCTCCCCGACGTGGCGGATGCTCAGGGCGTTTATGAAGCGCTCAAACGTTACGGACTTAGCTTTTTCTATCTCCTTCTCAAGGTTCTCGGCAGATTTCTCAGCGAACCTTTCAAGCGGCAGCAGGTCTTCTTTCTTTAGATAGAAAATATCTCCCATATCCTTTACGAGACCTACCTGCATAAGCTGCTCCACAATCTTTTCCCCGAGTCCCTCGATGTCAAAAGCCCTGCGCGAGGCAAGGTGGGTGATGCGCCCCTTTAGCTGGGCTGTACAGGCAATGTTGGGGCAGTAAAAGTATGAGCCCTCTTTTTCGACCGGAGTCCCGCATGAAGGGCAGGTATCGGGCATAACGATCTTTTTCTCTTCCCCACTCCTTTTTTCCTTAATTGGCATCACAACCTCGGGTATGACGTCTCCTGCTCTTTGAACGAGAACCGTGTCGCCTATGCGTATGTCTCTTTCGTTTATTATGTCCATTGTGTGAAGGGACGCGCGCCGGATAGTAATCCCCGAAATTTTTACAGGCTCGAGCTCGGCTACAGGAGTGAGAAGCCCGACCCGTCCGACTTGTATCGTGACATCGTTTATTGTCGTTGTGGCCTGGCGCGGCTTGAACTTGTACGCTATGTTCCAACGCGGGTGTTTTGCTGTTGCTCCTAGCTCTCTTTGATAGTTCTTACTGTTTACTTTTATCACTATACCATCCGCCTCATAGGGCAGATTGTCTCTTACGGACTCGATCTCTTTTTGATAAGAGACGGCCTCTTCTATTCCTGTACATTGCATGATGCGGTCTTCGACCTTAAAGCCCCATGTGCGGAGAGATTCCACGATGTCCCATTCTGTGTTTATCTCGTACCCTTTTACAGCGCCTATGCCCCAGGAATAAAAATCGAGTGGTCTTGTGGCAGTGATTGCGGAATCCAGCTGTCTGATGGCTCCTGAGGCGGCGTTCCTGGGGTTAGCGAATAGAGGCTCACCCTGCTCGGCAAGCTCGTTATTGAGCTTCTTGAAGGATTCTAAAGGATAGAGCACCTCTCCCCTGATCTCTATAAGCTTGGGTACTCCTCCGTCTCCGCCTAACCTAAGCGGGATGGTATTTATAGTCCTGAGGTTTGCGGTAACGTCTTCGCCTACTGTGCCGTTCCCTCGTGTAGCGCCCCTTGTGAACAGTCCGTTCTCATAGGTTAGTGAGGCTGAGACGCCGTCAAATTTAGGCTCGGCCACATAGTCGATGACATCATTATCAAGCCCCAGGATTTTCTTCACCCTTTTATTGAATTCAAATGCCCCTTCCTCATCCGAAATATTGTCTATACTCATCATGGGAACAGCGTGTGTTATGGATTTGAATCCCTCGGCGACAGTGCCTCCGACGCGCTGAGTGGGGGAGTCGGGTTTTATCAGCTCCGGGTATTGTGCCTCCAGATGCTTAAGCTCGTTTAACATTGAGTCAAACTCCGAGTCAGAAATCTCGGGGTTGTTCTTCACATAATAAAGATTATTGTGGCGCTCAAGCTCCCTTGAAAGCTCTTCTATTTTCCGTACCGTTTCTTTTTTTGATAATTTGTTTGCTGAAGTCATAGGATTTCCTAATGTTTACAATCTATATCGGATCATCTGTACATCGAGAGCCATTCCAACAGCTCTTTAGTTTCTAGTGTATTGAGAACGGAATCTTTCTCCACCCAGCCCCTTCTGGCAGTGCCTACTCCGAGCTTCATCTGAAGAAGCTGCTCGGTGCGGTGGGCGTCGGTAGAGATTATAATTTTAACACCTGCCTCCACAGCCTTTCTAACATGGAGGTCTTTTAAATCTAGTCTAGGGTAAGAACCGTTTACCTCAAGCGCCTTTCCGTGCTCGAGCGCGGCTTCTATGAGTCTGTCGATATCGACCTCGTAGGGGTCTCGCTCATTTATGAGCCTACCTGTCGGATGGCCGATCGCGTGTACGTAAGGGTTTCTTACAGCGCTCAGAATGCGCTCAGTCATTGTCTCAATATCCATTTTAAAACCGCTGTGTACAGAGGCTATAACGACGTCAAGCTCCTTAAGCACCTTATCCGGATAGTCGAGCGTACCGTCGGGCTTTATATCGACCTCGGTACCCATAAGTATCTTGATCCCCTTTATTTTTTTGTCAGCTTCCTCAAGCTCCTTCTTCTTTAGAGCAAGTCTCTTGAGCGAAAGACCGTTTGCAATTACAGAAGAAGGCGAGTGGTCTGTGATTGCGATATAGCTGTATCCGAGCTTTTTAGCGCTCTCGGCCATCTCTTTTATGGTTGCTTTTCCGTCGCTCCAGGTGGTGTGCGTGTGGAGGTCGCCTTTTATATCGCTAAGCTCAATCAGATCGGGAAGCGTATTCTCTAGGGCTGCTTCAATCTCCCCTCGGTCCTCTCGGAGCTCGGGCGGGATGAAAGGGAGGCCGAGGGATTCATATACCTCGTGCTCAGTCTCGCCGGCTACTTTCTTGTCTCCCTTGTACACGCCGTATTCGTTTATCTTGAGCCCTTTCTTTGTGGCTAGGGACCTGACTCTTACATTGTGGGCTTTTGAGCCCGAGAAATACTGAAGCGCTGCGCCGTAAGATTCGGGCCCTACGACCCGGAGATCCACCTGTATGCCGGCATTAAGGCTGTCACCCGCGATAACGCTCCCTTTGGTGCTCCCGGAGGCCAGTACGTCCTTTACAAATGGCATCTGGGTAAACTCTTTTACCGTTTCCTCTGTGTTATCGGACATTGTCAGAATATCTATATCCCGTACAGTTTCTCTGAACCTTCTGAGCGAGCCCGCGACCACGGTGCCTTCAGTGCCCGGGATATTTTCAATAGCATTTATTATCAGCTCTGAAATAGGAAGTGCAACTCCGAGCAGCGTTCTTTCTTTACTCTCCTTAAAAATCGAGATTCCTTTCTTTATGTCCTTAATCTTTTTTTCGGCCAGGCCTCTAAACTCTAATATTTCGTCTCCGTCGAGTACTTTTTCTAGGTCTGAAAGCGATCTCACCTTGAGCTCTTTGAAAAGTAATGAGAGGGTCTTGGGGCCTAGTCCCTGGATTCTCAAAAGCTCGATTAATTCAAGCGGTACGGTCTTTGAGAGCTTCTCGTACTCTGTGATTTTGCCAGTGTCTATATATTCCTTAACCTTGGCCGCTAGATCTTTTCCGACCCCCGGAATCGAGGTCAGGCCATCTTGCTCGGCTCTTTCCACTATGTCTTCACCGAGCTCGGATATATTTAGCGCAGCTTTTTTGTAAGCGCGTATTTTAAACGGATTTTCGTCCAGCACGCTAAGCATGTTGGAGATGCGCTCGAATATAAGTGCAATTTCCTGGTTCTTATTCATGAAGTTCCTTCAAGTAACTTGGTAGCGCTTATTGGTCTCATATGTTTAGTATAATTGGAATGAATAATAACATGTAACGTGTGAGAATATAATTCATCATGGTAGTGAGATATATGCTTAAAAGCAGGTTGATGTCTAACAGGATCGTTTATATGAAATCATATTATTACTTCTTTTGTATGATCACACACGAAGTGTGAATTACTAAAAGATTACAAAAATCACCGACTGGACATAAATGACGCTAAAAATAAATCATGGTAGTTGTATGATCCTTATAATTCCACCCACACCCCGTATAAGGTTTTTAACGTTTCCATGCTTCATTTTCTTAATGTTATTTATGTATGTCGGAAACTGTACACTCTTCGACAAGCTCAGAGTGAAAGGGTATTGGTTGGGTGCTTAAGTGATGGAATGATAGCTTATTAATGTACCGAGGCAGTTTGGACTTCGGTCGAGTAGCGTTTGATGCCTGTGAAGATGCCATCGGCTAGATCGTCAATATAACCGTTTGATTTCAGTCTTTTCTCTTCGGTCGGGTTGGTTATAAAGGAGGTCTCGACCAGGATTGAGGGAATGTCCGCGCCTAAGAGGACGATGAAAGGAGCCTTTTTCACCCCTTTATTCTTAACGGGTTTATATTTGCGTGATAGGTTTGTAATTACCGAGCCCTGGACATAGCTTGCGAGTTTTTCGGACTCATTTATTTTTGCGCTCAGGAGGTATTTCTTAAGCACGTTATCCATATCGCTTCTGGATATTCTGGTGGTAGCGTTCTCACGAGCGGCCACTGCAAGAGAGCGCTGGTCGTTCGTGAAGCTCAAGATATAAGTTTCTGTACCGTAAGCGTTTTTGTTGCGTGCGGCGTTAGCGTGTATCGAGATAAATAGATCGGCGCCGAGTTTTTTAGCTATACCGGTCCTTTCCTCAAGAGGTATGAATTTATCCGTACCCCTGGTTAAATGGACTTTTGTGATACCGAACTTCTTCCCGTCCTTATCCAGTTTGGCTTTAAGGGTTTTTGCGATTTTCAGAGTTACGTCTTTTTCTTTGAGCCCTGTGTGACCAATGGCTCCGGGATCATGCCCGCCGTGCCCTGCGTCTATGACCACGGTCCTGATCTTAAGCCCAAGCGCTTCTGAGAGGGACGACACATTGTCCTCGGGAAGGCCCGACTCATACTTATAATCACCGCTATCCTTTTCTTTTGCGTAGTATTTCCCTTTGCCTGCGCCGCTACCGTGTATGTCCATGACTATCCTGAAGGGGTCCTGGAGAGCAAACACTTTGTAGTCCTCAAAGCTGTTGATATAGAGTACAACCCTTACCTGGTTGCGGGTATTGCGGGCGAACTTAATTTCCTCAAGTAGTCCGTTTTTTATAGGCTCTACATACAGGTTCTTGTCGACATTCGTGCCCTTAATATCTACAAAGAGTCTTGGGGGTTTCCCGTTTTTCGGGTCGGCTTTAAGGAACCTGGAGGTAAAGGGCATTTCTTTATCAACGTGAATAACTACTCTCGTAAAATCATTAGTGGACCAATGGCGTATCTGGCTTACTTTCACGAGTCCCGAGTTACTTGCTGGCTTTGATACGGTCTTTGTTGAGGGCTTAAATGGAGCTAGGTCTTTGAGCTTGTGACCCGCGATATTTTTCATGTCGCCGTTTGGAAAATCATCAACCACTTTTTCGTATTCAGTGTAAGCGTCGCGTTTACTGCGTTTTTCCACTATACGCGCTACTCTCAGCTGGGCGTCGTCTGCAAGGCGGTTGTCGGGATATACCCTGACGAACAGTCTCGAATATTCGACTGCTGTATCGAGATCGTCCTGTGAGTTGAAACGCTCTCCCATTTCCTCATACATTTTGCCGGATAGAAATAAAGAATTAGGAGCCTTTGAGCTTGAAGGGTGATTTTTGTAAATGCTGTAGAAAGCCCTTGCTATTGTTTGCCAAATCTCTTTATTCTGAACTTTGTCAGGGTCTACGGCCAGAGACTTGTAGAGCGTAAAGGTCTCTGTGTAGAGCTTTTCACCCCTGTCTTCGGCGTGAGAAGGCGCGAACGAGGCGAATAATAGTAGCAAAAATAAAACTATCAGCGGTATAGTAGATGTCATCCTCATCGTCTTAGGAATATAATTATATTAGGTTTGTGGTCGTTTGTAAACTGTTTTTTATAATTTACTTTAACATTTTACCATGTCTCCTGAGGTTTTGCAGGGTCTATTTTTTTTGAAATAAACCAAAGATAATGCTAAATTTCTCCTGATGAGAGTAATTGTTCTTGGCTGCGCGACTTCAACAGGGGTACCTATAATAGGCTGCACTTGCCCGGTTTGCACGTCTGAAAACCCAAAAAACAAAAGGACTCGCTGCTCTTTATATGTGGAAACCCAGGGCAAGAATATATTAATAGATACCTCGACAGACTTAAGGTTCCAGGCTCTAAGGCACAGCATTACGAAGCTTGATGCAGTGCTTTATACTCATTCCCACGCAGACCATACCCATGGTATAGACGAGCTTAGGACTTATAATTTTATGAATAATATGGTGATTCCATGCTTCGGGAACACTCAAACCCTTGCAAATATTGAAAATAATTTCAAATATATATTCGATGGAGTAAGATCAGCCGGTGGGAAGCCAAAGTTAGAGCTAAATATCATAAACGGTGAATTCGGTATCGGTGACGCCAGTGTGATTCCTGTGGAGATTTACCACGCAGACTGGCTGATATACGGATACAGGATCGGCAATATGGCATACCTCACAGACTGCAGCGGTATTCCTTCTGAATCCATGGACAAGCTCCAGGGACTCGAGCTTTTGATCATAAGTGCGCTCAGATATAGACCTCATGAGGCGCACCTGAATGTAGAAGAGGCCGTCATGACTGTGGGAGAATTAAATCCAAGGCTTACGGTCTTGACACACATGGGTCATGAGCTTGAATATGATAAACTAAAGAGCGAGCTTCCGGATGGTATTGTGCCCGCATACGACGGTATGGAAGTCGAGTTAAACGAGCCGTAACTTGATTCCCCGGAAAAGTCGGGGAGAATGTTTGTAACACGTACACGAGGGGTGAAATGCAGGAAATAATAAAGAAGTTACAGCAACCAAACGACACGAAAATAGTGCTCTGTGTACTGGACGGGGTAGGGGGACTCCCTCAGGGAGGAGTGACGGAGCTTGAGGCGGCAAATACGCCTAATATGGACAAGTTGGCAAGAGAAGGCTCTACAGGCCACCACACGCCTGTCGCAGTGGGCATTACGCCCGGAAGCGGCGCGGCGCACCTGGGGCTATTCGGTTATGACCCGCTTAAATATGAAATTGGAAGAGGGGTGTTAGAGGCGCTCGGACTCGGGCTTCATCTGAGCCCGAACGACCTGGCAATAAGAGGGAATTTCGCTACAGTAAAATACGAAGGTGATACGCCGATCGTGACGGACCGAAGGGCAGGAAGGATCCCTACAGATGAGAACATCAGGATCGTATCCAGAATTTCAGAGGAGATTAAGGAGATTGACGGAGTGAAAGTGAGCATGACCTCAGGCATGGAGCACCGCTCGGCAATCGTGTTTACATTCCCAGAGCCGATCCCCGAAGGCGGGGACGCGATCCACGATACAGACCCTCAGCTAGAGGGCAGGAGCCCGATACCTCCTACAGGAAATAACCCTGAGGCGGATAAAGTGGCCTCGGTGGTGGAGAAGTTTGTAAACCGGGTTGCTGAGATAATAAAAGACGAAGAAAAGGCCAACTATTTACTAATGAGGGGGTTTGCAAAACGCCCCAATCTCGCAACTTTCGATGAAGCATACGGTCTCAACGCGGCATGTATAGCGACCTATCCCATGTATAGAGGCGTTTCAAAGCTCCTCGGAATGGAAGTGCTTGAAGTAGAGGACTACTCTATTAAAAGTGAAATCGAAACATTGAAACGGGATTTTGGAAAGCACGACTTCTTTTATCTACATGTGAAAAAACCCGATAGTTACGGAGAGGACGGAAATTTTGACGCCAAGGTAAAGGTCATCGAAGAATTTGACAGCTTCGTCCCTGACATTTTGGAGCTTGAGCCGGATGTGATAATCGTGACAGGGGACCATTCGACCCCGGCAACGATGAGGGCGCATAGCTGGCACCCGGTGCCGATATTCATTAGCTCGCCGTACGCAAGGGGAGGGGGCGCCGAGAGCTTTGGCGAGAGGGAGTGTTTAAAGGGTGAGCTGGGTACTTTCAGGGCAGCTGATCTGATGACTCTCATTCTCTCTCATGCCGGAAGGCTTCAGAAGTACGGGGCATAAATTTAGCTCTAATTTAATCTTGAACTTTTGCGCATTTGTGATAATTTAATCCTTCCCTAGAATCAAAGTAATTACACCCTCATTAATATGTGCCGAAGTGGTGGAATTGGCAGACACGCAGTCTTGAGGGGGCTGTGCCTTCGGGCGTGCGGGTTCGACTCCCGCCTTCG